>Ga0307500_10000228_pt1 | contig 19189 bp, 20 predicted proteins | sample 14_S_MG_FD_201362 | JGI IMG/M metagenome (GOLD analysis project Ga0307500, IMG submission 201362) | Soil microbial communities from Populus trichocarpa stands in riparian zone in the Pacific Northwest, United States - 14_S | ecosystem: Environmental > Terrestrial > Soil > Riparian zone > Trees... | reverse complement strand
GAAATACGGCTCGCTCAACAAGGTACCGGCGGAAGCCGTCGGCAACACCCGCAACGACATGTACCTGACGTCGGAAGCGATCCGCTTCCTGATGAAGGACAAGGAAAACGACCTGAAGAAGGAAGAGGTCGATACCCTCAAGGCCTACAAGGGCTCGCTCGACAGCGCCACCAAGTTCATCCCGCTCTGGGTCAAGATCGCGGTGGCGATCGCGCTCGGGCTTGGCACCATGATCGGCTGGAAGCGCATCGTCATCACCGTCGGCGAGAAGATCGGCAAGACGCACCTGACCTACGCGCAAGGCGCGTCCGCCGAACTGGTTGCCGCCGCCACGATCGGCGCCGCCGACGTGTTCGGCCTGCCGGTTTCCACCACGCATGTGCTGTCATCCGGCGTCGCCGGCACCATGGCAGCCAATGGTTCCGGCCTGCAGATGGCAACCATCCGCAACCTGCTGATGGCATGGGTGCTGACGCTGCCGGCCGCGATCTGCCTGTCAGCAAGCCTCTACGTACTGTTCTCGAACCTGTTCTGAGTATCGGCGGTGCGGCGGGGTCGCTGCCATGCAGGCAGCAGCCTCGACGGGCAACGGAAGGCCGGAGCCAAAACTCCGGCCTTCTGCTTTCCGCAAAGTGATGTCCTCCGAACCCACTGCCCGATAATCGCATTCTTGCCACGCGACCGACAGGTCTGCAGCCGGAGCCGCCCATGACCACGCCAATCCACGATCGCATTCACGCTGAAATGCTCGACAGTTTCGACGAGGAACTGGAACTCGAAATCGACGACGATCGCCTCGACGCGCTGACCAATGAGTTCTCCGAACATACCGCAAAAGAGACTGTCGACCGGCGCGTCTACTTCAAGGAATTATTCCGCCTGCAGGGCGAACTGGTAAAACTGCAGAGCTGGGTGCAGCACCACAAGCTCAAGGTGGTAGTGATTTTCGAGGGACGCGATTCCGCCGGCAAGGGCGGCGTCATCAAGCGCATCACCCAGCGGCTCAATCCCAGGGTCTGCCGCGTCGCAGCACTTCCGGCGCCGAACGAGCGCGAACGCACGCAATGGTATTTCCAGCGTTACGTGACGCATTTGCCGGCCGGCGGCGAGATCGTGCTGTTCGACCGCAGCTGGTACAACCGCGCCGGCGTCGAGCGCGTGATGGGCTTCTGCACCGAAGAAGACGTCAACGAATTCTTCCGCTCGGTCCCGGAATTCGAACGCATGCTGGTGCGCTCCGGAATCATCCTGATCAAATACTGGTTTTCCATCACCGACGAAGAGCAGCATTTGCGCTTCACCATGCGGATCCACGATCCGCTCAAGCAGTGGAAGCTCAGCCCGATGGACGTCGAAGCGCGCACGCGCTGGGAGCAATATACCAAGGCCAAGGAAGCGATGCTGGAACATACCCACATTCCCGAAGCTCCCTGGCATGTAGTCGAGGCCGTCGACAAGAAGAAGGCGCGGCTGAACTGCATCGCGCATCTGCTCGAACAAATTCCCTTCCAGGAAGTCGCGCACCCCCCGGTGATTTTGCCGGCGCGGGTTCGCAACCCGGATTATCACCGCGGGCCGATTCCGCCCGAAATGTACGTGCCGGCGCGCTACTGAGCGCCGGACCAAAGACCGTGCCCGGCGCGGGACACGGCGCCTTTCAGCGCTGTCGTCGTTTGTTCATTCGGGCACTGTATCCAGTGCTTTTAAACGGAAGACCGGTTGTGATGGAGGATCTGAAATGAGCAGCGAGCATCCGGAGCTGGACGAACTTCAGGCCGCCTACAAGATCGCGGTCGAGTCATGGATTTCCGCCATTCGAAACGAGGAAGCGCTCGTTTCCACAAATCATTCGATGGCCGAAATCGATCGGTGGGAGCAAGCCCATCTCGACGAAGACGAGATGCGCAATGCGGTAAAGGCCGCAAAAGAAAACTACGAGGACGCGCTGCGCGCCAAATTCTTCGGCTTCTAGCCGGACCTGGCGCTGACCGGACCGATCGCACCGGGTTGACGGTGCGTCGTGTCGATCGAGCGACTGCGCGCCGACGGTATTTTCAGTAGTCGCGCTCGCGGTGCACGTCGTGGACCACGATACCCATGCCTTGTTCGGGCAGCGCCAGCCAGTCCCTGCGCTTCAGCGTGCGGCGGGTGTCTTCCAGGCCGCTTTGCCAATGCTCGCGCATCGAGGTGGCCGAGAATTCATGGTCCTTGGAATCACCCTCATAGGCCTTCTGCTGATAGATCATCTGCAGGATGCTAATCTCGGGCAGATCGGCGAGACGGTCGCGCAATGAGCGCTCGTGTTCGCTGAGCCGGTCCTCCGGAACCTTTTGCAGCGCCTTGTGGAGATCGGACTTCAGATTGTTCATCTGCTTGTAGACGTCGGTATTGTGCCGTGTGCGGGACGAGTAAACGATGTCCTTGTGCCTCGCCAGCACCTCCTGGATGTCGCGGGGCAAGGTGCCGCGGGCGCTGAACAGGTCGACCTGAAACACCAGCGAGTTCAGCTTGTCGTCCTGGTCCAGCAGATGCTGCAGCGGGGTGTTTGAAACGATGCCGCCGTCCCAGAAATGATCGGTACCGATCTTGACCATCGGCAGCGCCGGCGGCAGCGCGCCGCTCGCCATCACGTGTTCGGGGCCGATCGTTTCGTTCTTGTTGTCGAAATAGAGGAAATTGCCGCTCAGCACGTTGACTGCGCCGACCGCGAAATGAACCTTGCGCGAATTGATGAGATCGAAGTCGACCAGTTCGAGCAATGTTTCGCGCAACGGGCTGGTGTCGTAATAGCTGGTCGCGGTTTTAGCACCGGCGGGGCTGAGCCACGGACTGACGTCGTGCGGCTTGAAGAAGCCGGGTTGACCGAGCGTGGTCGTCATGAACGTGCTCGCGAAATTGCGGGCCTTGCGGTAGACGTCGCCATCCGGTGTGTAGTGCCAGACCTTGCGGGCGGTGATGCGCTCCCAGAAGATTTGAAGCCGCTCCAGACGCCGCTCCGGCGGATTGCCCGCGATGATCGCCGAGTTGATCGCGCCGATCGATACCCCGCACACCCAATCCGGTTCGATGCCCGCTTCGTGCAGCGCCTGATAGACACCGACCTGGTAGGCGCCGAGCGCCCCGCCGCCCTGCAGCACCAGCGCGACCCGGTCGCAGCGGTCCGGCCGCCAGGCGGGCGCAATCGAGCTGGCTGAATGTGGCGTGCGCGCGTCCATGGCAATACCTCGCGTGAAACGAAATCAAGGATCGCTCGCAGAATTCAGGGCAGCGGTGACACCGGTATGACAATGCTTGGCCGCCGCGCCCAAGAGTGTCCGCCGCCGTCACACGTCTGAAGAAAATTTCTCACATCGCTGTCGCCGACGATCGCTAGCAATGTGCATTGCGGCCGACAAGGCACCTGCAATCGCGCGGCCTTGTTGCGGGCATTTCATTCTGATCCAAAGAGTCATTGCCATGTTATCCAGAAAATCCGCCATCGTGACCGGTTCGACCAGCGGAATAGGTCTCGGCATTGCGCGCGGCCTCGCCGCCAGCGGCGCAAACATCATGCTGAACGGCTTCGGCGACGCCGGAGAGATCGAGGCCATTCGCGAGGAGATCGCCAACGGTCACAACATCAAGGTGCTCTATAGCGGGGCCAACATGGCCGACGACAACGAGATCGCCGGCATGATCGCCGAAGCCGAGGATGCGTTCGGCGGCGTCGATATCCTGGTCAACAATGCCGGGATCCAGTACGTCGCCCCGATCGAGGAATTTCCGGTCGAGAAATGGAATGCGATCCTCGCCATCAACCTTTCCAGCGCATTCCACACCACGCGGCTTGCGGTGCCCGGCATGAAGAAGAAGTCGTGGGGCCGGATCATCAATATCGCCTCGGCGCATGCGCTGGTCGCCTCCCCCTTCAAGTCGGCCTATGTCGCAGCCAAGCACGGCATTGCCGGCCTGACCAAGACCGCCGCGCTCGAACTTGCCGAGCATGGCATCACCGTCAATGCGGTCTGCCCCGGCTATGTGATGACGCCGCTGGTGGAGAAGCAGATCCCCGAACAGGCCAAGGCGCGCGGCATCACCGAACAGCAGGTGGTCTCCGACGTGCTGCTCGCGGCGCAGCCGACCAAGCGCTTCGTCACCGTGGAAGAGCTTTCTGCGCTGGTGAATTTTCTCTGCACCGACCACGCCCGATCGATCACAGGGACTGCGCTGCCGGTCGACGGCGGCTGGACCGCTCACTGAAGTAAGGGGATTTTCGATGCGCAAGGCAGACGTGCTCAAGCTTCCGTCGATGCCGATGGCGGGTCCGAGCTATCCGGCGGGACCGTATCGCTTCGTCAACCGGGAATTTTTGGTCATCAGCTACGAGACCGATCCCGACCTGATCCGCGCCGGCCTGCCCGAGCCGCTGGAGCCGATCGATCAGCCCGTCGTCCATTATGAGTGGATTAAGATGCCTGATAGCTCCGGCTTCGGAAGCTATACCGAATCCGGCTTGGTGATCCCCGCGCGGCTCAACGGCGAAGAGGTCAATTTCGTCTCCCAGATGTATCTCGACGATGATCCGCCGATTGCGGCGGGCCGCGAGATCTGGGGTTTTCCGAAGAAATATGCCCACCCGAAGCTAGAGGTGGTCAAGGATACGCTGACCGGCACCCTCGAATATGCCGGCCAGCTCGTCGCCATGGGAACCATGGGCTACAAGCATGAAGCGATGGCCGGTAACGGCGAGATCACACGCGCCACCCTGTCGAAGACCCAGATCAATCTCAAGCTGATCCCCGGCGTCGATGGCCGCGCCGAAGTCTGCCAGCTCGTTGCCATCAACCTGACTGATATCGGGGTCAAGGGATCGTGGATCGGCCCGGGCCGGCTTCACCTCGTGCCCCATGTCAACGCGCCGGTGGCCGATTTTCCGGTCCGGCGCGTCGTCGGCGCGCATCATTTTCTCGCCGACCTGACGCTGCCCTATGGCCGCGTCGTCTACGACTACAACAAGCAGGACCAAGACCCGAAACAGGACGAAGATCTGGCGGAAGCCGCGGAATAGCGGCTGACGACACACAGCTGTAACAAACGTGCCCTTGTATGGGGCGTTGTTGGGGATCTGGTTGGGCGTACCCCTTGATTTCTGGTGGACGACAAGGTTCTGCGGTGTGCGATGCGAGCTGATACGTCAGTTGCCGATGCCGTCGCTGACAGCGATCACGCGCGCTCGCCACCCCCCATTCCGGGGCTGGTCTGGGCGTTTCGCATCCATTCGGACGGCATGCCGGAAATGCTCCCGGTCGACCAGCCGATTCCGTCTTCCCATGACGGGCTGCTTTGGCTGCATTTCAATCTGGCCGATGCCCGCGCGCTGCAATGGCTGACGCCTGCCAACCTCCAGATTCCAGCGCAGGCGATAGCGCTGCTGCTGTCAAAGGACACCTACCAGCAACTCCACACCGTCGATGACTGTGTCTACGGCGTGATCTCGGACCTGCTGCGCGACGTCGCCGAGGCAACCGAAGACACCGGCTATCTCCGGTTCGCCATGACCGAGCGGATCCTGGTCAGCGGCCGGCATCACGCGCTGTGCGCGGTCGACGCCACCCGCCGCGCGCTCGAAGCCGGCCATCGCATCGAAAGCATGGCGGCGCTGCTGGAGACCATCGTCGAGCACGTCGCCGATACCATGGACCGCATTGCCGAACGGCTGGAGCGGGCTCTCGACGAGGTCGAGGAACAGGTGCTGTCGGACAGCGCCGCGGATCTGCGCCAGAACCTCGGCCGCCTGCGGCGAACCTGCGTCCGCCTGCACCGGCAGCTTTCGGGCCTGCGGATCGTCTTCCACCGGTTCGAGCAGAAGCATCTCGACGATCTGAAACCCGCCCTGCGGCTCCGCGCCGGCAAGCTCGCGCAGCGTCTCGATGGCCTCGATCACACCATTATCGAAATGCGCGAGCGCAGCCGGCTGCTGCAGGAAGAGCTGCATCTAAAGATCGAGGAGCAAGGCAACAGCAGTATCAGGGTGCTCTCGGTGCTGACGGCGCTGCTGCTGCCACCGACGCTCATCACCGGCATTTTCGGCATGAACACCAAGGGCCTGCCGTTCACCGATCTAGAAACAGCCTTCCTGTGGGCCGCATTGCTGATGGGCCTGTCGTCGATCGCTGCCTATTTCATCATGAAACGCATCGGGATCGTCAGGTAGCTGCTCACGGGTCGGGATGCTGGTATTGCGTAGATTGGCGGTAGCGGCGGCGTGCACTGTGAGCGCCACGGCGAGCACAGGCGCGTCCGCGGGCGCCAAGGACGAAAACGCCGCCGAATGGCTGGCCCCGAAATGGCTCAATGAATGGCATGACGGGCTTGCCGGCAAGGGGCTGAACTTCGGCGCAACCTGGATCGGCGACAACATCACCAATGTCTCGGGAGGATCAAGCCGCGGCGCGATCCATTTCGGCCGGTTTGATTTCTCCGTCGATGGCGATCTGGAGAAACTGGTCGGCTGGACCGGCGGCAGGTTCTACGCCAACGCGCTCGGCCTCTACGGCCGCGGCCTGTCGCGCAACTATGTCCATAACCTCGCCACCATCAGCGAGATCGAGGCCCTGCCCGAGGCCCGCCTCTACAATGCGTATTTCGAGCAAGGTTTCTACAACAACGCACTCAACTTCAGGATCGGGCAGCAGGCGGCCGACGTCGAATTCTTCGACAGCCAGACCGACGATCTCTTCATCAACGGCACGTTCGGCTGGCCGGCCAACAAGGCCAATAATCTTCCCTCCGGCGGCCCGGCGCCGCCGATCGCGGTGCCCGGCATTCGCGTCAAGGCCACGCTGTCGGACCAGGTCACCGTGTTCGGCGCGGTTTTCAACGGCAATGCCGCGCGGCCGGGCGACGGCGACCCGCAGCTTCGCGACAATCACGGCCTGGCGTTCCGCGTCAACGATCCGCCGTGGCTCATCGGGCAAGTGCGCTGGAGCTACGATCTCGACTTCGGCAAAGGTCCGCTGGCCGGCAATTTTACGCCCGGAGGCTGGTATCATACCGGACGGTTCGACGATCAGCGCTTCACCGCGCAAGGCGTCTCGATCGCCGATCCCAGCGGCAGCGGCATTGCCGCAAAACTTCGCGGCAATTTCGGCATCTTTGCCGTCGTCGAGCAGACGCTCTACCGGCCGGCCTCGGTGACCGATAAGGGCGTGTCGGCGTCGTTGCCGGGAGTGACGGCGTTCGCACGGATCGCCTACAGCCCGCCGGATCGCAACCTGATCGACCTCTATGTCGATGGCGGCATCGGCGTCAGCGGCCTGGTCCCCGGCCGCCCCGTCGACCGGTTCGGGATGGCGGTGGCCTATATGCGGATTGCAGATTCGGCTCGAAACCTCGATCGCGACAGCCAGTTCTTTGCCGGCCTGCCGAGCCCGGTGCGCAGCAACGAGACGCTGGTTGAGCTGATCTACGAGGCCCATCTCAAGCCCGGCTGGCTGCTGGCGCCGTATTTTCAGTATGTGTTCCGGCCATCCGGCGGGATCCCGAATCCAAACGACCCAAGCGGACTATCGCGGATCGGCGACGCCGCTGTATTCGGTGTGACCACCACGCTCAGATATTAAGAACCGCATCTTCACGTCCTGGTTGAGCCGCAAATAAGGAAGGCCCGTACTGGAGATACGGGCCTTCCCTGGTATGTATTCGAGTTAACGTGCGATCGAAGCTTGAGGGCGTTGGAGTAACCTTACGCCGCAGCGAGCTTGTTCTCGACCAGCTTGATCCAGTACGAGGTGCCGTAGACGATCGCCTCGTCGTTGAAATCATAGGCGGGGTGATGGAGCCCCGCGCTGTCGCCGTTGCCGCAGAAGATGAAGGCGCCCGGCCGGGCTTCCAGCATATAGGCAAAATCTTCAGCGCCCATCAGCGGCGGCATGTCGTGGACGTTCTGGGCGCCCGCGACGTCCCTGGCCACCTGCGTCGCGAAGTCGGTCTGGTCGGCATGGTTTTTGGTCACGGGATAGCCGCGCTCGTAAACCAGATCGACCTTGGCGCCGGTCATCTTGGCCACGCCCTCGCACACCTCGCGGACGCGCCGCTCGACCGTTTCGCGGACTTCCGGCGTCAGCGTCCGCACCGTGCCGCGCAGTTCGGCGGTCTGCGGAATCACGTTGCGCGCGTTGCCGGCGTGGAACTCGCAAATCGAAATCACGGCTGAATCAAGCGGATCGATGGTCCTTGAGACGATCGACTGCAGCGCGGTGATCAACTGCGAGCCGACCAGGACGGAATCGATGCACTTGTTCGGGCGCGCGGCGTGGCCGCCGAGCCCTTCGATCCTGATGTCGATCGAGTCGGTCGCGGCCATGACGGGGCCGGACCGGATGGCAAAGGAGCCGACCGGAATCCCCGGGCCGTTATGCATGCCGTAGACCTGCTCGATGCCGAACCGATCCATCAGCCCGTCCTTGATCATGGCGTCGGCCCCCGCCCCGCCCTCCTCGGCCGGCTGGAAGATCACGACCGCGTCGCCGGCGAAATTTCGGGTCTCGGCGAGATACCGCGCTGCACCCAACAGCATCGCGGTGTGGCCGTCATGGCCGCAGGCGTGCATCAGACCCGGCGTCTTGGAGGAATGGGGCAGATTGGTCGCTTCCTCGATCGGCAGCGCATCCATGTCGGCGCGAAGCCCGATCACCCCGATCTCGCCCTTGCCGGGCTGCTTGCCCTTGATGACGCCGACGACGCCGGTCTTGCCGAGGCCGGTGGCGACCTCGTCGCAGCCGAATTCGCGCAGGCGATCGGCGACGAATGCCGCAGTGCGATGGACTTCATAGAGCAACTCAGGGTTTTCATGGATATCGCGGCGCCAGGCCTGAATATCGGGTTGCAGATCGGCGACGCGGTTGACGATGGGCATGGGAATTCTGGCCTCAAAGGTTGGAATGCTAGGGCTTCTGTAGCATGCAAGCGGCGGTCCACCCAGCCCTCTGCCGCACGGCCGCCATCCACCCGGGAGCTTGACCGGCCGGAACTGGAAGCCCGGCGGGACCCTTGGCCTGTCGCTTGGCGTGTCTCTCTTGCCGAGTCACGCCGCCAGCGTGTTCTCGACCAGCTTGATCCAGTACGAGGTCCCGAACACGAGCGCCTCGTCGTTGAAATTGTAGGCGGGGTGATGCAACCCTGCGCTGTCGCCATTGCCGCAAAAGATCAGCGCGCCCGGTCGCTGCTCCAGCATGAAGGCGAAATCCTCGCCCGCCATCAGCGGCGCCATCTCCTGCACATTGGCATCGCCGGCAATTTCGCGGGCTGCCCGCGTCGCGACATCGGTCTGCCCGGCATGGTTGACCGTTACCGGATAGCCGCGATCATACGTCAGATCGATTTTGGCGCCGGTGATCTGCGCCACGCCGGCGACGACCTCGCGGACCCGCCTTTCGACCATTTTCCGCACCTCGCCGTTCAGGGTGCGCACGGTGCCGGCCAGGACAGCGGTGTGCGGGATCACGTTGCGGGCATTGCCGGCGTGAAATTCGCACATCGAAATCACGGCCGATTCCAGCGGATCGACGCTGCGCGACACGATCGACTGCAGCGCCGTGATCAACTGCGCGCCGACCAGCACGGAATCGATGCTCTTGTGCGGCTGGGCAGCGTGCCCGCCGAGCCCCTCGATCTTGACGACGACGGCATCGCCGCCGGCCATGATCGGACCGGGCCGAAGCGCGAACGAGCCTACCGGAATGCCCGGACCGTTATGCATGCCGTAGACCTGCTCGATGCCGAAACGGTCCATCAGCCCGTCCTTGATCATCGCCACCGCACCCGCGCCGCCCTCCTCGGCCGGCTGAAAGATCACAACCGCATCGCCGGCGAAATTGCGGGTCTCGGCGAGATAGCGCGCCGCTCCCAACAGCATCGCGGTGTGACCGTCATGGCCGCAGGCGTGCATCAAGCCTTTCGTTTTGGAGGCATAAGGCAGGTTGGTCGCTTCCTCGATCGGCAGCGCGTCCATATCCGCCCGCAGCCCGATGACCTTCACATCACCCCGGCCGGCGGGCTTGTCGCCCTTGATGACGCCGACGACGCCGGTGCGGCCGATACCGGTAATGACCTCGTCGCAGCCGAATTCCCGCAAACGCTCCGCCACCAATGCCGCAGTGCGGTGCACATCGTAGAGCAGTTCCGGGTGTTCATGAATATCCCGGCGCCAAGCCTGGATGTCGGGTTGCAACTCGGCGACGCGGTTGACGATGGGCATGGAGATGACACGCTTTCCGGATTTGAACCTTCTGTCCCTGTAGCATGCAAGGGGCGGTCCAACCAACGCACCAGGCGCGGCCTTGCCCCTTGCCGTCATGGCCGGGCTTGTCCCGGCCATCCACGTCTGACTAATAGAAGAAAAGACGTGGATGCCCGGGACAAGCCCGGGCATGACGATAATCGCAAACGGGCGGACGATGCCGAAGCGGCTTGAAGGTGATTTCGACTATATCGTGGTCGGTGCGGGTACCGCCGGTTGCATCATGGCCAACCGGCTCTCGGCCGATCCGAAAAATCGCGTGCTGATCCTGGAGGCCGGCGGCAACGACAACTGGATCTGGTTTCATATCCCGGTCGGCTATCTCTTCGCGATCGGCAATCCCCGCTCGGACTGGATGTTCAAGACCGAGGCGGAGCCCGGGCTCAACGGTCGGTCACTGGCCTACCCCCGCGGCAAGGTGATCGGCGGCTCTTCCGCCATCAACGCCATGATCTCGATGCGGGGCCAGGCCGCCGACTACGATCACTGGCGCCAGCTCGGCCTGACCGGCTGGGGCTATGACGACGTGCTGCCGCTGTTCAGGCGGCTGGAAGATCATTTTCTCGGCGAGAGCGAGCATCACGGCGCCGGCGGCGGCTGGCGCATCGAGGCGCCGCGGCTGTCGTGGGACATTCTCGACGCGGTCGGCGACGCCGCCGAGGAAATGGGCATCAGGCGCATTGCCGATTTCAACACCGGCGACAATGAAGGCACCAGCTATTTCCACGTCAACCAGAAGCGCGGCCGGCGCTGGTCGTCGGCGCGCGGCTTCCTCAAGCCGGTGCTGAACCGCGGCAATCTGCGGCTGGAAAAGAACGTGCTGGTCGACCGGCTGATCGTCGAGGAAGGCCGCGCCGTCGGCGTGCGCTTCCTGCAAGGTGGCGAGGTGGTCGAGGCCCGCACCAGGGGCGAAGTCATTTTGTGCGCCGGATCGATCGGTTCGACGCAGGTGCTGCACCGGTCCGGCATCGGGCCCGCCGACTGGCTGTCGCCGCTCGGCATTGACGTCGTACTCGACAAACCAGGCGTCGGGCGCAACCTGCAAGACCATCTGCAGCAGCGCGCGATCTACAAGGTTTTTGGCGTCCGCACGCTGAACGAGACCTACTACAATTTGTTACGGCGCGGCATGATGGGGCTCGACTACGCCTTCCGCCGCCGTGGGCCCCTGACCATGGCGCCGTCGCAGCTCGGCATTTTCACGCGCTCCGATCCGCGCCGCGAGCGTGCCAACATCCAGTTCCACGTGCAGCCGCTGTCGCTGGATAAATTCGGCGATCCCCTGCATCGCTTTCCCGCGATCACCGTCAGCGCCTGCAATCTGCAGCCGACCTCGCGCGGCACCGTGCGCATCCGCTCCGCAAAACCCGACGAGGCGCCGTCGATCGCGCCGAATTATCTATCGACCGACGACGACCGCCAGGTCGCAGCGGACGCCATCCGCACCACGCGGCGGCTGATGAAGCAGAGGCGGCTCGAACAATATCGCCCGCAGGAATATCTGCCCGGCCCCAGCGTTGGCGACGACGACGCCTCGCTGGCAAAAGCCGCCGGCGATATCGGCACCACGATCTTCCATCCCGTCGGCACCGCCAAGATGGGGACGGCGAGCGATCCGATGGCTGTCGTCGACGAGCGCTTGAAATTCTACGGCATTGGCGGCCTGCGGGTCGTCGACGCATCGGTAATGCCGACCATCACGTCGGGCAATACCAACACGCCGACGGCGATGATCGCGGAAAAAGGTGCGACGATGATTCTGGAGGATGCGCGCGCTTGACGAACCGGCGCCGCATTTCGATCGGACCGGCCGGCCAACGCCTTGCGCTCGCGCGATGGGGCGAGGAGGATTCACACAAGCCGCCCGCGCTACTGATGCACGGCACCGGCTTCGTCGCCGAGGTCTGGGACGACGTGGCGCGCGAACTCGCCGCCGACTACACCGTCTATGCGCTCGACCGCCGCGGCCACGGCGACAGTCACAAGCCGGCGGCCGACCGCTATCACTTCCAGGATTTTGCCGAAGATGTCTGCGCCGTGATCGAGGCGCTCGGCCTGTCCAATATCTACGGCATCGGACACAGCGCCGGCGCGACCGACCTGTTGCTCGCCGCGAAGCTAATGCCCGCGCGCTTCTCGCGCCTGTTCGTGATGGAGCCGACCGTGATGGATCCACGCGCGCAGCGCGCCAGTGCACTGAGCGACTTTGCGACCGGCGCGGTGCAAGGCGTGCTGCGGCGCCAGGCCGAATTCGAGAGCGCGCAAACCGTCTTCCAGCGCTACCGGGCCGCGCCGGCGTTTGCGGACTGGACGGCATCGTCACTCCGGGCCTATGTCCAGCATGGCTTCGCCGCACAGGAAGACGGCCGCGTGCGATTGCGCTGCACGCCGGAATTGGAATCGGCGATCATGACGCCGATCCTCGAAGCCATGGAGCAGGTCTACACCGGCGACGCGCGCGGCAACCCGTTCGCGTGGCTGTCCGAGATCGCCTGCCCGGTACGCATTGCGACCGCGGAAAAATCCTGGACGATATATAAAGAGATGGCGGCGCGGGCCGTGGGGCTGATGCCGGCCGCGAGCCAATCGACGTTCGAAGGCATCGGGCACTGTGTCGGCCAAGAGGCTCCCAAGCAGTTGCTGAAGGCGCTGAAGGCCTTCGAAACCCACACCGGCTAACGGGCAATTCGCACTGATGCTCGCTCGTTGATATTGGTTCCCGCTGTAGTAGAATGTGGTTATGCGCTTGCCTTCATTCATTCGGTCACCGCTCCTCACTGCGATTTTTCTGTGCGCGTCGATTGCAGCCACCTGTGCAGAGAATGGATCTGGAGGTGACGCTCAACAAGACGCGCGGCAGAAATACGACAGCATCTCTTTTGCGAAAGGAGACTTCCAGATTTCAGATCCGGCTTTGGTGCCGCAACAACTCGCGCTTGCTGCAGAACAGGCGCGTTGCGGTTACAAAGCCGACATCAAAGAGTTTCCCGTCCACTTCATCAGCGCGGCGAATCGACGACTTGCGCTTGTGTTTTGCCGTTTGGGGGTGCTGGGCTCGCATTACGTATTTGACTTCGCGGACTTCCGAAGGCCGAAGCTGGTAGAGCTTCCGTTTATTGCAGAGAATGGAGGTTTCGGCGTGACGCCCTGGCCCGGCCTGATGACCTGGAAACGGGATGCCGGTGTATTTGAAGCCGTTACCATCTCGGACACATGCCCCAATTCGGAGCTCCGTCGCACCTATCGACTGGGCTCGACCGGAGGTTTGGTCAGTAGCGCTCCAAGTTTCGCGGTCGTCCGTGTTGAGGTCAGGGAAAAGCCCTGTGGCCGCAACAGCACCGAATGGACAACGATGTGGGAAGCATCACCGTGGCCTGCATCAGCGACTGTTCGTTAAGCCTGCCCGCGACCAGCCCGGCGCTGTTCAGCGCACCGGGTCAATTGGCGTAGCCAGACCAAGGCGGGCCTCGATCGCCTCGGCCGCCTCCAGGCACAAATCCTCCCGAAGCCGGCGGCCGGTAACCAGCACCCCGATCGGCAGGCCCGTCGCTTCATCGCGGCCGGCTGGAACGCAAGCCGAGGGCAATCCCAGCACGTTGGCGGGGACCACTGGACGCATCAGCTCCATCGTTGCCGCGGTCCCCTCCGGCGTGGCCGAGTCAAAGCCATGCTCGAACGGCAACTGCGTCCAGGTCGGCGAAAGCAGCAGCGGCCTGTCCGCCATGAAGGTCGACCAGGCGCGCGCTATGCCATCGCGCTCGACCATCAGGTGCGACCATGCCGCGGCATCGGCCAACGGCGGAACGGCACCGTTGGCAGCGTTGAGGAAGGCGACCGCGTCGGTGCCCATCATCGGCTGCAGCTGCGCCAGCACCGAATTGAAGTCGCCCATGATCAGCCGCGCCCAGCAACTGATGGCGTCTTCGTATCGCGGCGGGCAGACCTCTTCCACGACGTAGCCGGCGTTGGCCAGCGCCTGCGCCGCGCGGCGAACGGTTGCTGCGACCTGCGGATGCGTACTTCCACCGGGCGGCTCGGCCAGCACCGCCACGCGGATTGGCCGGCCCAGCGGCGGGCCATCGAATGGAGCATCGATGGACCATGGATCGCGCGGATGCGCGCCCATCAGCACGCGCAGGCCAAGCCGCACGTCGGCCACGCGGCGGGCCATCGGACCCTGCACGTTCATCAATTGCACGGCCATCAGACGGTCCTCGACCGGGACGTAACCTGCATCGGGCACCCGGCCGGCCGAGGGGCGGATCGAGGCGATGCCGCAGGCCGTGGCCGGATTGCGCAGCGAGCCGCCGATGTCGTTGCCGAGACCGATCGGACTCATGCCGCTGGCGAGCGCAGCCGCCTCGCCGCCGCTCGAGCCGCCGGCCGTGCGCGCGGGATGCCAGGGATTTTTAGTCAACCCATGCAACGAACTCGTGGTGTGAACGCGCAGCGCCATGTCCGGCAGATTGGTGCGGGCGATCGGTATCGCGCCGGCGGCGCGCATTCTCTCGACAACCGGCGCGTCGACCGGCACCACGGCTTGCGCGAGCGCCGGCACGCCCCACGTCGTGGGCAGGCCGGCCATGTCGATGTTCTCCTTCACCGTGAAGGGCACCCCATGCAAAGGGCCAACGCTTTCGCCGGCGGCCAGCTTTCGATCCGCGGCTAACGCCGCAGCGCGGGCGTCGTCTGCCAGCACCCGCACGACGGCGTTCAGCGCCGGATTGACGGCTTCGATCCGCGCCAGATGCGCCTCCACCACCTGTGCTGAACTGAGCCGCCGATCTGCAATGCGTTGCGCCATCTCGGTCGCTGAGAGTCGCCAAATCTCGCTCATCGTGAACTCCTGCATGGCCCGCATGGCCGTGCACAAAACATCTGGCATCATGCCGACGGAAGCAAGGCAGGTTGATTGCAACCGTAACGGCGCATGGTCTCGTCCGCTCACGAAAACGTCATCCGTTGCGACCACTGACGCGGGACTTCCGGGAATAAACCCCGCGCCTCCCCGATCACGTCCCTGCAAGCCCAATCAAGGGCTCAGGGAGATTTGCCATGAGCGATCACGACCACCACGATGACGGCGTCAGCCGGCGCCGCGTCCTGGAATGCATGACCTGGGCCGGCACCGGCGTGCTCTGGACCATCACCGGCGGCGTGCCGCGTTCGCTCGGCATCGTCGACTCCGCGCTGGCCGCCGAGCCCGCCGGGATGACGTTCCTGCAGATCAGCGACAGCCATGTCGGCTTCGACAAGCCGGCCAATCCCAATGCGCTCGGCACGCTCGAGGAAGCCATCAACAAGGTCAAGGCGATGCCGAAAAAGCCGTCGTTCATGATCCACACCGGCGACATCACCCATCTGTCGAAGGCATCCGAATTCGACGACGCCGACCGCATCATCTCGCAGGCCAAGCTCGACGTGCATTACGTGCCGGGCGAGCACGACTTCATCGACGAAGAGGTCAAGCTCTACAAGGAGCGCTACGGCCGCGGCACCAAGGGCGCCGGCTGGTATTCGTTTGACGCCGGCGGCGTGCACTTCATAGGTCTCGTCAATGTCGTCGACCTCAAGGCCGGCGGGCTTGGCAATCTCGGCAACGAACAGCTTGAATGGCTGGAGAACGACCTGAAGGGCCGCTCGAAATCCACGCCGGTCGTGCTGTTCGCGCATATCCCGCTATGGACGGTCTATCCGCAATGGGGCTGGGGCACCGAGGACGGCGCGCGTGCGCTGGAATACGTCAAGGGATTCGGCTCGGTCACGGTGCTGAACGGCCACATTCACCAGGTGATGCAGAAGGTGGAGGGCAACGTCACCTTCCACACCGCGCGCTCGACCGCCTTCCCGCAGCCGGCGCCGGGGGCTGCGCCCTCGCCCGGCCCGATGAAAGTCGAGGACTCGAAGCTGCGCAGCCTGCTCGGCGTCGCCAGCATCAACTTCAAGCAGAACAATCAACCCTTGGCGATCATCGACACGCCGCTGCAGGGCTAAGGTAGGGAATACTACAATGAGTTCGATCAATCGCCGCGACTTCGGCATCGCCGTGGCCGCGACCATGCTCCTGTCTGCCGGCGCCGCCCGCGCGGAAGAATCAGCTGCTTCCTTGGCCGTGCACATCGAAAATTTCGTGTTCGAGCCGGCGCAACTCGCGGTGAAGGTCGGCCAGACCGTCACCTGGACCAACCGCGACGACATTCCCCACACCGTGGTGTGCGCCGGCAAGTTCAGGTCGAAGACGATGGACACCGACGGCACCTTCTCGTTCACGTTCACGGCACCCGGCGAATACAAATATTTTTGTTCGCTGCACCCGCATATGACAGGGGCGGTGAAGGTTGAGTAACGCGCCAAACCAAGGCATCACAGCCCTGCCCGGCCGGTGGATCGAACCCGGCCGGGCGGAATCCTGTTCTGCAGCAGCCGGACCAAAGGCGATGCCGATCAAAGCATCCGACGACGATCCCGAAAAGGCGCGGCGCTTTCGCGACGCGGCGCTGCCCTATCTGGACGACGCCTATACGCTGGCGCGCTACCTGCTCCGCAACGCCACCGACGCCGAGGACGCGGTGCAGGAATGCTATCTGCGCGCGTTCAGGCATTTCGACAGCTATCGCGGGCCGGCGATGAAGCCGTGGCTGTTCGCGATCCTGCGCAATGTCTGCCGCGCCGAATATACCCGCCGCGCCACCACGCCGACCAGCGCGATCGAGGACGTGCCCGAAAGCGCCGAGCAGACGCCGCTATGGCATGAAGCCGAGGAAACGCCTGAGGCGCAGCTCGTGCGCCGCTGGGATTCCGACACCATCCGCAGGCTGGTGGCGGCGCTGGCCGAACCGTTCCGCGAGACGTTTGTGCTGCGTGAAATCCAGAACCTGTCGTACCGCGAGATTGCCAAAGTCGCTGAAGTGCCTGTCGGCACCGTGATGTCACGTCTGGCGCGCGCCCGCGCCATGCTGCGATCGGCATGGCTGGCGGAAGAGGAGCAATGCAAATGACCTGCGACGAGGCTGAAGTCCTGCTTCACGCATTGATCGACGGCGAACTCGACGCCGGGCACGCGCGCGAAGTGGAAAGCCATATCGCCGGCTGCCCGCGCTGCGCGGCGGCGCTGAGGGATTATCGCGAGATGAGCAAGGCCATTGCGGAGGCCGGCGCCGGCTACACCGCGCCCGCGGCGTTGCGTCAACGTATCGAGGCGGCACTGCCGCAGCCGCGCCGGGCGCCAAATCGCCGCGCCGTGCTGCGTGGCTTTGCGATGGGCTCGGCGGTGTCGGCGTTGGCGGCGACCGGCCTGGTCGCGATCGTGCTGCGCAATGACGACGCGGAGCGCATCCAGGCCGAGGTGGTCTCGGCGCATCTGCGCTCGCTGCAGGCCGGTCATCTCACCGACGTGATTTCCACCGACCAGCACACGGTGAAACCGTGGTTCAACGGCAGGCTCGATGTCTCGCCGCCGGTGATCGACCTCACCGCGCAAGGCTTCACGCTAATCGGTGGAAGGCTCGACTATGTCGACGCACGCGCCATCGGCGCCGTGGTCTACAAGCGGCGCCAGCACGTGATCAATCTGTTCGTCGCACAGACCGGCAATACCGAGCGCCGCGGAGCGAGGATCGACACGGTTCAGGGATTCAATATCCGGCATTGGAGCGACCGCGGGCTGAATTTTTGGGCGGTCAGCGATCTCGCCAGGGACGAGCTTGCGGAGTTCGGAGAGAAGTTCGAGGGCGCGATGCGGAGCGCGACGACAGGGTAAGAGTGACGGCGCACCGCACCCCGCATCGGGCAACCGCTATCGCACCGGGTGACGATGATGTCGCGGTGCGACCGACAGGCGATCACGTGCGGGCACGGTGGAGCCGTAATACGCAAACGCCTGATCGGCCGGACGAACCGCGTTGCGGCCCGCAAGCACGTCCGCGTTGGGATGATAGAACGCAAAAGCGCCCGGCTCCTGAATCGCAGCCTGCGCAAACACCGGCGTTGCAATGGTGGTTGCGAGAATTGCAGCTGCAACAACTGGAATGAACTTCGTCATGGTGAGTATCCTTTTGATTGTGGGACCTCACCCATGTGGGCGCCGCAAATGCGAAAGTCAGGCGGGTGCATCGCCTATCACTGCGATGTGAGAAATCGCGTACAGTCCGTGCACGGCGCGAAGATTTTTCCTTTCGGCCGGATCAGAAAAGCACAGGGCTATCGCAGTCCAGCCTTTGACGAATTGTCTTTTCCGGTTCAGACGAGACGCATCCGCCGCAACGGGTAACTGCAGAGCCGCTATGCCTGCGGCGGGTAGCGATCGAAGCTGGGCAGTTCGTGCGCGCGCTCCATCCAGTTCAGCCGCTCGGCGGTCTGGATATGCACCATTGCCGGGACGGCATTGGGGTCGTCGTAGGTCGCGCTCTGGATATCGATGATCCCGGGCAGGATGGTCGCATTGACGTAGAACAGCCCCGTGCCGCAGTCGGCGCAAAAGTGCCGGCGACCATGCTCGGATGATTCGTAGACCTTGGGCTGCCCCTTCGTCACCTTGACCGCATCCTCGGCATACATCGTCCAGCCCACGACCGGCGCGCCGGCGTGACGCCTGCAATCGCTGCAGTGACATAACGCATGAACGATCAGTTCGCCTTCGACCTGATAGCGGATAGCACCGCAATGACAGCCGCCGGTGATGGTCATGCGCTTCTCCCAGGAGACGATGGCACTTAGCCCGGATGAAGCGCAGCGTAATCCGGGAAAAATCTGGCGGCCGGCGAGATACCCCGGATTGCGCTGCGCTCCATCCGGGCTACGGACTTGTGTTTACGCCGACTTGCGCACCGCGTTGTCGACCAGCGTCTTGCCGAGCGACCAGATCGCGCCGGGGACCTTGTGGCTGGCGGCGATGACGTCGTCGAACGACTT
>Ga0307500_10000227_pt1 | contig 19191 bp, 14 predicted proteins | sample 14_S_MG_FD_201362 | JGI IMG/M metagenome (GOLD analysis project Ga0307500, IMG submission 201362) | Soil microbial communities from Populus trichocarpa stands in riparian zone in the Pacific Northwest, United States - 14_S | ecosystem: Environmental > Terrestrial > Soil > Riparian zone > Trees... | reverse complement strand
TCTGCTCGGCCGGCTGAGCCGGCAGTCGCCCGGCGGCCGGCCCTCGGCTGGCCGCCGGGCTGCCCGGGCGGCCGCCACGGGCACGAGCGGAACCCCGGGCCCGGTGCCGCCGGGTCCGGTGCTACCGGGTCCGGGTCGGCGGCGGTCCGGCGGCCCCTCGGTGCTCCAGCACCCGCTGCGCGTCCAGGGCCCGGGAGGTCACCGCCCGGGCGACGTCGGTGAGCCGCTCGTTGTGATCCCGGGCGTACCGCCGGAGCCGGGCGAAGGCGTCGTCCATGTCCAGGCCGCCGCGCTGGGCCAGGAAACCCTTGGCCTGTTCCAGTGCCACCCGGCTGGTCAGCGCGGTCTGCAACTGCTCGGCGAGCACGGCCTTGTCGGCGGCGACCTTCTCCTGCACCAGCGCCACGCTCGCCACGTGCGCCAGCGCCTGGCCGAGACTCAGGTCGTCGTCGCTCAGCGCCCCGACCCTGCTGCCGAACAGCCCCAGCGTGCCCAGCACGGTGTCGCGCAGCCGCATCGGCAGCGCGTGCACCGAGGCGAACCCGGCTTCCAGCGCGGGCGGCACGAACTGCGGCCACCGCCGCTCCGCCGCGGCCAGGTCCGGAACGCGCACCAGCCGGCCGGCCCGGAAGCAGTCCAGGCACGGGCCCTGGGCCCGCTGCAACTGGAGGATCTCCAGGTTGCGGGTGCGCTCCGAGGAGGCCGCCACGACGTGCAGTACGCCCAGCGGATCGGCCAGCAGCAGCCCCGCCGACGCCACGTCGAGCAGCTCGGCGCAGTCGCCGGTCAGGCCGTTGAGCAGGTCCACGACGTCATAGCCCTCGGCGAGGCTGTTCGCGACCGAGACGAAGGCCCGCGTCACCCCGCGCTCCCGGTCCACGCTCACTATGTCTCCTGGTTCGCTCCGGCCGGCCGGCAAGTCGACGCCTTCCCGCCGCGACGCGCTGGGCGGGTCGCGGCGGTCCAGGCGCCGCCGCGCCCGACCTGCGCTCACGACGACGCTCCCGGGCCGGCCGGACCGGGCCACGACCCGTCGCGGCGCAGCACCAGCCGGCGTTCCACGATCTGCCACGCGACCTCGCTGGCGGTCAGGCTCTGGGTGAACGCGTACGCCCGCAACCGCAGCAACGCCTCCGCCGCGTCGACGTCGAGGTCTGCCATGATCATGCCGGTCGCCTGGTACACCTCGACCCGCTCCAGCGACGCCAGCTCCGACGCCGCGCCCCGGCCACCGGCCGTGCCCTCCGCCTCGGCCACCCAGTCGACGTCGGTGGCCAGCAGATCCAGCAGCGGCAGCGCCGCCAGCTCGGCCGCCAGCAGCCCACCGGCCAGGCCCTCGCCGGCAAGGGACCCGGGCGAGTTCCGGAACAGGTCGAGGGCGCCCACCGCCGCCGTCGTGACCAGCACCGGGAGGGCGAACACCGCGCGCACCCCGGCGGCCAGCACCGCCTCCGTGAACGCCGGCCAGCGCGACTCGTCGCGGAGCCCCAGGTTCGCCACCAGCACCGGCCGGCCGGACGCCACCGCGTCCAGACACGGCCCCTCGCCGAACGTGAACTGATACTCGTCCAGCCGGCGGCTCAGCCAGCCGCTGGACCCGAACGTGCCCCGGCTCGCCCCGTCGTGGACCACCGAGATCGCCGCGCCGTCAACCTGCAGCAGCTCCACGCAGGCCAGGCACAGCCGGTCCGCCGCGGACAGGCCGCCGCCGGCGACCGCCGCCCCCAGACCGGCCCGCATCCGCTCCGGAGAATCCACCGACCCCACCTCTCTGGAGCCAGCCGGCACCATCCAGCCCACCCGCCGGGGCATCCCGGCCCCATCCGAACCGTACGCGAGGCCCTCGCCAGCCACGACCCGGCACGTGCCGGGGGCTACCCGCCCGACCCGTCGCCCCGGTACCCCGTGACCACCTGGCGGGGCCGTCCGCCGCGGCTGTCCCGGCGCCGGGGCCGGTGCATCGGATATGGTCGGGAGGTCGGTGGCTCGTCCCGGGCCCCGCGGTCCCGCACCTCCGCTGGGCCGCCCGGGGGTTCTACCGCCACCGACGTGGGTATCACACCCGAACCGCTCCAGATCCCGGCGGTCGCCGAAGCGCCCAGCGCCCCGACCACCAGGGATCCCCGTTGACACACGACCAGGCAATTCGCCCAGGCCCAACGCCGGCCTGGCTGGCGACGAACCACCTGTCCGTGGACGAACTGCCGACCGACGAGCCGGCGACGACCGCGACGTGCCGCGGATCGGACTTCGCCGAGGTGTGCCGCCGGGTGAAGGAGGCCGGGCTGCTCGCCCGCCGGCCCGTCTACTACACGGTGAAGATCGCGCTGACGGCCGGGCTGCTGATCGCCGGCTGGGTCGCGTTCGTGGTCCTCGGCCGGTCGTGGTGGCAGCTGGTGACCGCGGTCGTCCTCGGCGTGCTGTTCACCCAGGTTGCGTTCCTCGGCCACGACGCCGGCCACAAGCAGATCGTGCGAACCCGCCGCGGCAGCTACGTGCTCGGCCTGTTGCACGGCAACCTGGCCGTCGGGCTCAGCTTCGGGTGGTGGGTGGACAAGCACAACCGGCACCATGCCCACCCCAACCAGGAGGGCAGTGACCCGGACATCGGCACCGGCGCGCTGGTGTTCATCCCGGGGGAGGCCCGGCGGCATCGCGTCACCCGGCTGCTCACCCGGGCGCAGGCGTACCTGTTCTTCCCGCTGCTCCTGCTCGAGGGCCTGAACCTGCATGTGGCCGGCCTGCTGGCGCTGCGCGAACGGCCGCCCGGCCGCCGGGCGGTGGAGGCGCTGCTGCTGGTCGCGCACCTGGCCGGCTACCTGATCCTGGTGCTGGTCGTGCTCAGCCCGCTGCAGGCGCTCGCGTTCGTCGCCGTCCAGCAGGGCGTCTTCGGCCTCTACATGGGCTGTTCGTTCGCCCCGAACCACAAGGGGATGCCGATCCTCGGGCCGGACAACGACCTGGACTACCTGCGCCGGCAGGTGCTGACCTCCCGCAACATCCGCGGTGGGTGGTTCGTCGACACGGTGTTCGGCGGGCTGAACTACCAGATCGAGCACCACCTGTTCCCGAGCATGCCCCGACCCAGCCTGCGGCGGGCCCAGGCGGTTGTCCGGCAGTTCTGCCACGAGCGGCGGATCTCCTACCGGGAGGACTCCCTGTTCGGCTCGTACCGCGAGTCGCTGCGGCACCTGCACGCGGTCGGCACGCCCGGCGGCCCGGACAGCCGAGCATCCGCGGGCGGCTCCCGACCGGACGTCCACCCAGGTCCGCCCGCCCCGGCAATCACCGGGTAAGGAAGCCGCGAAGGCCGTGCTTGGCTGCGACAATGGCGGCGGCGGGCAGTCATGACCGTGAGCTGGATCGCACGCTTGTCCGGCATACCGCCCCGACGTGGGGGTATCCGCCAACCGGTGCCGCGCTGGGCGGTGCCGGGGTCCGGTGGAGGTGCCCGGTGCGGGCGGTAGAGGTCCGGGACGTGTCGCGACTGGCGGACAGCACGCTGCGTGCCGCCACGTCCGGGTTGTGCGAACTGCAGCGGGACGCCGCCGGTCGGGTGTTCGGCGCGATCGGACCGGCCGCGGCGCCGGTCCAGCGTGGCCACGAACTGGTCGCCGCGGCCGTGTACGGGCTCGTCGGCGGCGCGTTGGGCGGTGGTGCGCGGCTGGCCGGCCTCGCCGCGGCCCGGACCGCCGCGGCCAGGGCCGCCGCGGCCGGCGACCCGGAGCAGTCGTCCGCCACCCGCAAGACGCTGGCGGTCCTGAACGGCCTCTACGGGGACATGCTGGAGCGCGCCGCGCCCAGCCTTGCCGCGCCGATGGCGATCCGGCGGAACGCCCGCGACGTGCCGGCCGACCCGGCCGCCCTGGCCGCGGCGTTCCCGGGCGCCACCGGCAGCATCGTGGTGTTCCTGCACGGCCTCACCGACAACGAGGACGCCTGGGGGTACCACGCGGAGCGCCACCATGGCGACCCGGGCGTCACCTACGGCAGCCTGCTGCAGCGCGACCGGGGTATGACCCCGGTGTACCTGCGGTACAACACCGGCCTGCACATCTCCGACAACGGGCGCCGGCTGGACGAACTGCTCGCCCGGCTGGCCGCCAACTGGCCGGTGCCGGTCCGCGACATCACCCTGATCGGCCACTCCATGGGCGGTCTGGTCGCCCGCAGTGCCCTGCACCAGGCCGGCGGCACCCCCGGCGGCCGGTCCTGGACCCGCCTGGTCCACGACACGATCAGCCTCGGCACCCCACACCTCGGCGCACCGCTGGAACGCGGCGCGCACCGGCTGACCGGCCTGCTCCAGCGGCTGCCCGAAACCCGGCCGCTGGCCCGGGCGCTGGCCGCCCGCAGCGCCGGCATCAAGGACCTGCGGCACGGCACCCTGGTGGCCGCCGACTGGCAGGACCGGGACCTGGACGCGGCCGGCAGTTGGCCGCACACGCACGTACCGCTGCACCAGGGCGCCCGGCACCATGTCGTGCTCGCCACCCTGGCCCGCAATCCCGACCGGGTGGCGGCCGGGCTGGTCGGCGACCTCATGGTCTCCCCGCGCAGCGCCTACGGCGACACCGGGGACGCGCGACGGCTGGCCTTCCCGGCCGGTCACGTCCGCCGGGTCGGCCGGATCCACCACCGCGACCTGCTCAACCACCCGCTGGTCTACCAGCAGCTGCGCGACTGGCTGACCGGCACCGCGACTGGCTGACCGGCACCGCGACTGGCTGACCGGCACCGCGACTGGCTGGCCGGCACCGCGACTGGCTGGCCGGCACCGCGGCGGACTGATCCGGGCCGCCGGTCCGGCCGCGCGATGCCAGCGTCCCCTCCCGCCGGCTGATGGGCGGCCGCCGGCCGGATGACCCGGGAGTTGACGCGACGGCGGCGGCTCAGCCAGGCACCGCCACCCGGGTGGGACGGATGACCCGGGCGTACGCAGCCTCGATCTCCGTGGCGATCTGGGGCCAGCCGTACCGGGAGCGCGCCCGGTCGAGGCTGGCCGCCCGATAGGCGCCGAGCTCGGCCGGTGTGTCCAGCAACTGGCGGACCGCGGCGGCCAGCGCTGATGGGCGGTTGCCGGTCACCAGTCGCCCGGTCACGCCGTCCAGGACGGTGTCCGCCAGCCCACCGGCCGCCACGGCGACCACTGGAACGCCGGTCGCCATCGCTTCCACCACAGCCGCCCTGGGCGGCTCGTCCCGCTGCGGGCAGACCATCAGGTCGGCGCTGCGCAGCAGCGCGGCCAGGCCGGCGTTGCCGACCTGGCCGGCCAGCGTGACCTGGCCGGCGACGCCGTGCCGGGCCGCCGTCGCCCGCAGCCACTGCGCCGCCGGGTCGGCAGCCAGCGCCGTGGCGGCCGGACCACCGACGATCACCAACTCGACGTCCGGGACCTGGCGCAGCGCCGCGATCGTGAACTCGTGGCCGCTACCCGGGGCAAGGCGCCCGACGCTCACCAGTCGACGCCGCGAGGTGGGCCGGTCCGCCACCGGGCCGATCGGGCTGAACTGCTCGGTGTCGACCCCGTCGGGCACGACCAGCGCCGCCCGCCGCGGCAGGCCCAGGACCATCAACTCGTCCACCTCGCCGGCCGAGGTGGCCACCACCAGGTCGACGGCACGGCTGATCGCCGCCTCCAGCCGGATGCGCTCGGCGAGGTCGGCGCCGGCACCGCCGGGCCGGCGCCGCTGCACCGAGCCGAGCCCGTGGAACGTCTGCACCACCGGGACCGGAGACGATCGCACCGCCGCGAGCGCGGCCAGCCCGTACAGCCAGAAGTGGGCATGCACGACGTCCGGCGGATCGGCCGCCCAGTCGGCTGCCAGCCGGCCACCGAACTCCCCCATGTGCCGCAGCGCCCGGTTGCTGCCGATCCGGGCCGGCGGGCCAGCCGGCAGGTACACGACCTCCAGCCCGGGGCCGACCGGCAGTCTTACGGGCGGCCCCGGCCGGTCCAGCCGCGAATACAGCCGGATGCGGTGCCCGCGCGGTGCCAATGCCCGGGCCAGGTCGGCTACCTGGCCGCTCGGGCCACCGCCGGCCACGAGTGCGATGTTCACCATGAAAGCCCGCCCACCACACGCCGATGGACGGCGGATAGTCCGTCGCCGGGCCGTACGAATGCGGGAATCATTTCCAGCACCTCCGAGTGCGAGTCGACTCGGGCAGGTGCCTAGGCTGCACAAGCACATATCCCTACCGGGAGACCTATCCACTGGCGCGCGTCCGCCAAACCCGCGAGCGACCAGCTCACAGCTGCTCGATGGGGGAAGTCGGTGTCCGGTTCGCCCTTTTGCGTCGGGAGCGGTACGGGGCGGTACCATCACCGTTGGTGAATGTCCTGGCCCGGAACAACGTCCTGGTTTCAGGCCGTCCTGAGGGTCAGCCGATGTTGTTCGCGCACGGGTTCGGCTGCGACCAGCAGATGTGGCGATTTGTCGCCCCGGCCTTCGCCGACCGGTACCGGATCGTGTCGTTCGATCACGTCGGCGCCGGCGGTTCGGACCTGACCGCCTACGACCCGGCGCGGTATTCGACGCTGGATGGCTACGCCGACGACGTGCTGGCGATCTGCCGCGAGCTGGAGCTGACCGGGGTGGTGTTCGTCGGGCACTCGGTCAGCGCGATGATCGGTGTGCTCGCCGCGATCCGGGAGCCGGACCGGTTCGCCGCGCTGGTCCTGATCGGCCCATCCCCCCGCTACATCGACGACCGGGAGTACGTCGGCGGGTTCAGCGCCGCCGACATCGACGAACTGCTGGAGTCGCTGGACAGCAACTACCTCGGCTGGTCGAGCGCGATGGCTCCGGTGATCATGGGCAACCCGGACCGGCCGGAGCTGTCCACCGAGCTGACCAACAGCTTCTGCCGGACCGACCCGGAGATCGCGAAGCGGTTCGCCCGGGTCACGTTCCTGTCCGACAACCGGGCCGATCTGGCGAAGGTGTCCGTCCGCAGCCTGGTCCTGCAGTGCTCCGAGGACGTGATCGCGCCGCCTTCGGTCGGTGCGTATGTGCACCGTGAGCTGCCCGACAGCGAGCTGGTCCGGCTCGCCGCCACCGGCCACTGCCCCAACCTCAGCGCCCCGGCCGAGACCGCCGCGGCGATCGAGGCCTTTCTCTAGTGGACGTCCCGGTGGCCTTCGCCGCTGAGCTCCCGCCGGCACCGCCGCCGGTTGACCCGGCCGGGCTGGCCGGGGTGCTGCAGGACAGCGCGGAGGACCTGTTCGACAACGCGCCCTGCGGCTACCTGTCCACGTTGCCGGACGGCACCATTGTCAAGGTCAACCAGACGCTGTTGACCTGGCTCGGGTACGGCCGGGCCGAGCTCGTCGGCCGGCGGCTGTCGAGCCTGCTGGGTGCCGGCGACCGGATCTACTACGAGACGCACTACGCGCCGCTGCTGCGGATGCAGGGCACCGTCCGCGAGATCGCCGTCGACCTGGTCCGCGCCGACGGCACCCGACTCCCGGCACTGCTGAACTCGGTGCTGCGCGCCGACCCGGCCGGCGCACCGGTCGCGGTCCGCATGACCATCTTCGACGCCACCGACCGCCGCGCCTACGAACGTGAACTGCTGCGGGCCCGCCGGCAGGCCGAGGAGTCCGAGGCGAGGGCCCGCGAACTGGCCCGGATCCTGCAGCAGAGCCTCATCCCGCCGGCCCTGCCCGAGATCCCTGGCCTCGATATCGCTGCCCGCTATCGACCGGCCGGCAACGGGGACGAGGTCGGCGGCGACTTCTACGACGTGTTCCAGACCGGCCGCGACGACTGGGTGATCGTTGTCGGCGACGTCCGCGGCAAAGGCGCCGCCGCGGCTGCCGTGACCGCGCTGATCCGGCACACCGTCCGCGCCGCGGCCATCCGGGTCCGCCGCCCCAAGCTGGTCCTGGTCCAGCTCAACCAGGAACTGCTCCGCCAGCGCGAGGAGCGGTTCTGCACGCTCGTCTACGCCCGGGTCCGCCGCGACCGGCAGGGCCGCTTCCGGCTCACGGTCGCCGCCGCCGGGCACCCGCTCCCGCTGCGCTACTCCACCCGCCGCGGTCTGGACGTCCTCGGCCGGCCCGGCACCCTCCTCGGCGTGCTGCCCGCCCCGCGCCTGCAGGAGAGCAGCACCTACCTCGACCCCGGACGCCGTCCTGTTCTTCACCGACGGCGTCACCGAAGCCCGCCACAACGGCGAGTTCTTCGGCGATGACCGCCTCGCCACCAGCTTCGCCGCCGGCGGCACCGACCCGGCCGCCAGCACCGTCGACCGCATCGGCGCGGAGGTCACCGACTTCCAACACGGACACCCGCGCGACGACATCGCCCTGCTGGTACTGCGGGCCCCGGCTGGAGACCCGGCTCGGCCCGTCCCCGGCGGCGCGGCCGAAGGCCCCTGACCGGGAACCCCCGCCCGCCCGCGCGGGTCGGGTCGCCCGGCGGCGGTGCCGCGATATCGGCTGGTACCGCGGCTGGCCGGGCTCTACGGTCCACGGTTGTGCAGGCGGCTGCGGCGGTGGTTGTCCGGGTGGTGCCCGGGGTGCACTGGCATGTGCTGGACGACGACGAGGTCGCCGGCCGCGCGCATGCCCTGTACCGGCCGGACAACCGGGTGTTCGTGAGCGTCGACACCTGGCGGGAGGACGTCTTCGCGATGCTGGTCGCGGCGATCGTCGAGGACCTGCCGGTGGACCTGCGCACGATCGTGGACATCGACGATCCCGCCGAACTGGACCGCTGGTCGGCGGCCGGCTTCCGGCCCAACCGGCACGAGGTCGCCTACCTCGTCCCGACCGCCCCGCCGGCCACCGGCCTGCACGCGGCGCGGCTGCCGGCCGGTTTCACGCTCATCTCCGCGGCCGTCGCCGACATCGACCGGCTCCGGGCCCTGGATGAACTGCTGCGTGACGACGTGCCCGGCAGCGACGGCTGGGTGAACGACCCCGACCAGTTCGCCGCGGACACCGTCGATCCGGCGCTGTTCGATCCGGCCACCTACCTCGTCGCCGTGCACGACGCCAGCGGCCAGTACGCCGGGCTGGTCCGGGTCTGGGGCCGCCGCCAGCACGCCCGGCTCGGCCTCGTCGGCGTCCGGCGACCCTGCCGGCGCCGCGGCCTGGCCCGCGCCATGCTGGCCGCCGCCTTCCCGGCAGTGCACGCCCGGGGCATCACCGACGTCCTGGCCGAGGCCGACGTCAGCAACACCGCGTCGACGGCGCTGCTGACCGGCATCGGCGCCCGCCGCATCGGCGGGTCGGTCGAACTCCTCCGCCCCGGCACCGCCGAACACTGACCAGCGCGGCCACCGCCCCCGGGTGCCCTGGCCGGGACCGGAGTGGTCAGCGTGCCATCGGGCCGCCGGACCAGGCGGCCGGGGCGCCGGCGGCGGTGCGATCCCGCCGGGCCGGCCCGGATCGCAGCGCGGGGTCTCGGCGACCGGGTCGCCGTGCGATTGACGTCGGTAACATGAATTCCTCTCGGCGCGCCTGGCGTGCTGGTAGCTGCCTGTGGATGCGTTGAGAGGGTGCGGGCGGGGTGTTGCCGGAGAAGTTGTCGAAATGTTGCCGGGGCCCGGCGGCCGGCCCGCGGCACACGTTTCATGAGTGATCCGGAGCGGGTCGGGTGGGTGTGAGCTTGCGGCTGCTCGGCCCGGTTCAGGTGTGGGCCGGGTCGACCCAGGTGCCGGCGGGCCCGCCGCGGCAGTGCGCGGTGCTCGCCGCGCTGGTCGTCGACGCCGGCCGGTTGGTGCCGGTGGACGTGCTGGTGGACCGGGTGTGGGGCGAGGATCCACCGGCCCAGGTGCGGCGGACGCTGCATGCGCACATCACCCGGGTCCGGCGGACCGTCGAGCAGGTCGGCGCGGTGAACGGCCGGCCGATCGGGGTGCTGCGCCGGTCCGGTGGGTACCTGCTGGACGTCGACCCGGACCAGGTCGACCTGCACCGGTTCCGCCGGTTGACCGCGCAGGCCCGCACGCTCGGCGCCGGCGACGAGCAGCGGCTCGGGCTGCTGCGGGCGGCGCTCGGGTTGTGGCGGGGGGAGCCGCTGGCCGGGGTGACCGGCGAGTGGGCCGACCGGATGCGCCGGTCCTGGCGCCCGGAGCAGGTGGCTGCCGTGGTCGCCTGGGCGGATGCGGAGCTGCGGTCCGGCGACCCGGGCGCGGTGCCCGGGCCGGTCCGTGAGCTGGCCGAGGAGCAGCCGCTGGTCGAACCGCTCGCGGCCGTGCTGATGCAGGCGCACGCCGCGGCCGGTCGCACGGCCGACGCGCTCGCCGTGTTCGCCGGCATCCGGCGCCGGCTGGCCGCCGAGCTGGGCGCCGACCCCGGCCCGGAGCTGCGGGCCCTGCACCAGGCGCTGCTCCGGGGCGAGCACCCCGCGCCACCCCGGGCCACCGCGCCCGCGCCGGCGTCCGCCCCCGCCCCCGTGCCGACGTCCGCCCCCGCGCCGGCCGCCCCGGCGCCGGTGCCGGCCCAGCTGCCGGCCGACGTGCCGGGGTTCACCGGCCGGGCCGCCGAGCTGGCCTGGCTGGACGGGCTGCTCGCCGGCACCGGCACCGAGGCGCCGGCGGCGGTGCTGGTCACCGTGGTGTCCGGGACCGCCGGGGTAGGGAAGACAGCGCTGGCCGTGCACTGGGCGCACCGCGTCGCCGACCGGTTCCCGGACGGGCAGCTGTACGTGAACCTGCGCGGGTTCGATCCGGGTGGGCAGCTGGTGGAGGCGAGCCGGGCGCTGCGTGGGCTGCTGGGCGCGCTCGGCGTGCCGGCGCGGCGGATCCCGGCCGACCTCGACACGCAGGCCGCGCTCTACCGCAGCCTGCTGGCCGGCCGGCGGATGCTGGTGCTGCTCGACAACGCCCGGGACGCCGAACAGGTCCGCCCGCTGCTGCCCGGCGCGCCGACAGCGGTGGTGGCGGTGACCAGCCGCGACCAGCTCGCCGGCCTGATCGCGGACGGCGCCCACCCGTTCGCGCTGGAGCTGCTGCGCGGGTCGGAGGCGCGCGAGCTGCTCGAGCACCGGCTCGACCCGGTCCGGATCGCGGCCGATCCGGACGCGGTCGAGCAGATGATCACCGCCTGCGCCCGGTTGCCGCTGGCGCTGACCATCGCCGCCGCCCGGGCCGCGATCCACCCCCGCGCCGCGCTCGCCCCGCTCGCCGCCGAGCTGACCCGGGCGGCCGGCGGCGGACCCGACGCCGGCGAGGTCATCGGCCGGGTCCGGGCGGTGTTCTCCTGGTCGTACGCGGCACTGCCGGCTGGCGCGGCACGGCTGTTCCGGCTGCTCGGCCTGCATCCGGGCCCGGACATCTCGACCGCCGCCACGGCCAGCCTCGCCGCCGTCCCACCGGCCGAGGCCGGCCGGCTGCTGGCCGAGCTGACCCGGGTGGGGCTGCTGGCCGAGCCCACGCCCGGCCGGTACGGCTTCCATGACCTGCTCGCCGGATACGCCGCGGACCTCGCCGGCAGTACCGACACCGGCGAGCAGCGGCACGCCGCCGCCGTCCGCCTGCTGGACCACTACACGCACACCGCGTACGCCGCCGACCAGCTGCTCAGCCCGGGCCAGGACGCGCTCCGGCCCGCCCTCGGCCCGCCCGCCGCCGGCACCAGCCCCGAGCGCCCCGCCGACCTGCCGGCGGCGCTGGGCTGGATGACCGCCGAGCAGCCGGTGCTGCTGGCCGTGCAGCGGCTGGCCGCCCGCTCCGGGTTGCCCACCCATACCTGGCAGCTGGCCCGGCTGCTGGATACGTTCCTGGACCGGCGCGGGCACTGGCCCGACCTGGTCGAGGCGTGGCAGGCGGCCGTGGCCGCCGCCGACCAGCTCGGCGACCACTCCGCCGCCGGTGACGCCCACCGCCGGCTGGCCATGGCCGCCACCCAGCTCGGCGAGTACGGCCAGGCCCAGGTGCACCTGCTGCACGCGCTGGAGCGGTCCACCGAGGCCGGTGACCGGGGCGGTCAGGCGCGCGCCCACCGGGCCCTGGGGTATCTGTGGCGGCGGCAGGAGCGGCCCGACCGGGCGCTCGGCCACGCCGAGGCGGCGCTCACCCTCTACCGGGCCACCGGCGACCAGCGCGGCCAGGCGAACGCGCTGAATGCGGTCGGCTGGTACCAGGCCCTGCTCGGCGAGCACACCCAGGCGCTGGCCAGCTGCCGGCAGGCCCTCCCGCTGCTGCAGCAACTCGGCGACCGCGACGGCGAGGCGGCCACCTGGGACAGCCTCGGCTACATCCACAACCAGCTCGCCCAGTACGGCGAGGCCGCCGGCTGCTACCTGCGCGCCCTGGGCGTCTACCGCGACCTCGCCGACCGGTACGAGGAGGCCGACACCCTGAGCCACCTCGGCGACACCCAGGACGCCGCGGGCAACCCCGGGCCGGCAACCGCCGCCTGGCAGCAGGCCCTGGACATCCTCACCGACCTCGACCACCCGGACGCCGCGACCGTCCGCGCCAAGCTCACCCGTGCGCTCGGCGCGGACCTGCCCGCGCGCTGACCCCGCCGCCGCCCGGCGGTCAGGACGCCGGATCCGGAGGGCCGGGGCTGCTGGGCGGATGGTCGAAGGTGACCTCGATGTGCTCGGAGCTCTTGTGCCGCTCGGTGGTCGCGTACGAGCGGTAGGCCCGCTGGTCGGCGGCGGTGAGCTCGACGTCGTCGACGAACACGGTGCGCAGGTTGCGCGGCCACAGGCGTTCGGCCCGGACGGCGTTCACCTCGGCGCACAGGACCAGGGTGAGCGCGCCGAGGTAGATCCACGCGAACAGGCCGAGTACGAGCGCGAAGGTGCCGTAGCTGCTGTTGGCCGTCCGCAGCACGTGCCCCAGGTAGAACGTCGCCGCGGACTGAAGCGCCTGCCAGATCACCGCGGCGGCGATCGCCCCGCCGCGGATCTGCTTGATGGTGACGGCCCGCACCGTGAGTAGCCGGAAGGCCAGCATGAACAGGCCGATGTTGACGATGACGGCCAGCGCCGCGGCGCCGATCCGGCCGGCGGTGCCGACCCCACCGCCGTAGGTCTCGGCGGCCGTGGTCAGCGCGGACAGCACGGTGGTGAGCAGGATCCCGCCGCCGACGATGACCAGCATCAGCAGGCTGCGCAGCCGGGCCATCAGGGGGTTGGGGCGGGAGCCGCGGGGGACGCCCCACACCTTGTTCAACGCGGTCTGCGCCGCCTGCGCGGCGCCGAGCCCGCCGTAGAGGCTGACGACCACGCCGACCGCCACCGCGACCCCGCTGCCCCGCAGCCCGGTGATGTTCCCGGCGATCTGATCGCCGATGATCGGAAACTGGCTCAGCGCGGAGTCGACCACCCGCTGCTGCAGGCCCGGGTCTCCCTGCAGCAGGAAGCCCAGGATCGTGACCATCAGCAGCAGCAGCGGGAACAGCGACAGGAACCCGTAGTAGGTGATCAGCGCGGTCAGCAGGTTGCCCTGGTCGTCGAAGTACTTGTAGACCACCGCCAGCGGCAGGCCCACCGACCGGTGGCGCTGCTGGAACGCGTCGATCCGGTCGAGCACCCGCATCAGCGGCGCCCCGGCCCGGGCCGGATCCCGCACAGCGTCATCCCACCACCCACCCTGACCGTTCGACTCCCCTCTGCCTACCCGCGCCGGGCCCGGTCCGCACCGGTTCAGCCCAGCTTCGCGGGGTTCGCCGGCCGCGGCCGGTCCGCCGGTGGCGTCAGCCGGCTTCGGCCAGTGGCCGCAGGTGGCCGTCCGGGTCGGCGATGATCTGGTCGATCTCGGCGCGGAACCAGGCACCCCGGGCCTGGTAGGACACCTGCCGGGCGATGATGCTGGCGACGTTCGACTTGTCCACCACCAGGCCCGGGGTCTCCAGCCAACCCTGCGGGAGTGCGCTCCGGCCGGTGGCGGCGTCGGCCAGCAGCCGGCCGGCGACGGCTCCCTTGACGTAGTGCTCCGGCGAGACCAGCAGCAACTGCCCGGCCCGCACGGCCTGCAGCGACCGGGGGTCGAGGTCGAAGGCGCCGGCCAGCCAGCGGCCGTGCACGCGGGCCCGGATCGCGGCCAGGTGCCAGCCGTCCGCGTCGCCGGTGCCGAGGAAGGCCAGGGCCTGCGGGTTCGCCCGGACCAGTCCGGTCCAGGCGACCAGATTCGCCGGAACATCCTGCTTGGTGTCGAATGGCCCGAGCACCTGCAGGTCTGGCCGGCGCTTGGCGAACTCGTCCCGGATGCCCCGGGCGCGCAGGTCGAGCACCGGGACGCCGGGCGCGTTGTTGCCGATCACCACCGTGCCGCGGCCGGCCGGCAGGCCGGCGATCGCCTGGTCGGCGAGCAGCTGGCCGAGGCGGTAGTTGTCGTTGCCGATGAACAGCTTCACCCCGGAGCCGGGGCCGGGCGGGTTGTCGACGGCGAGCACCGGCATCCCGCGCTTTCCGGCGGCCTGCAGGGCCGGCGCGAACAGCGGGGCGGCGAGGGTGAACACCGCGACGCCGTCGCTGGTCTGGTCGACCAGCTTGTTGAACAGCTCCAGCTCGTGTGGCGAATCGGTCGACGGCGGCCCGGTCGTCACCTGCCGGACGCCGTCGACCTGCGCGACGCCGGCCCGGAAGCCGTCCATCATCTCCCGGGCGAAGTTGAGCTGGGTGTTGGCCACGGCGAACCCGATGACCTTGGGGCCGCTGGCGGCTGGCGTCCCGTCGCCACAGCCGGCGAGGGTGACCGCGCCGAGGACCACGGCGGCGAGCGCGGCCGGGAGCGGGCGAGCCGACGACGACATGGGTCTCCCTTGGCTACGCGTCCGAGCATCTGGCCTGGGTATCGGCCGGCTCGGCCGCGATCCGACGGAACCGGCCGGCCGGATGGCTAACCCGCGGTCGCCGGGGGCCGATTTCGAGGTCGAGCGGCGGGGCAGGCCGCCGGCCCGACGGCGCGCGGCGGAGCGAGGTGGAGATGCGTCGCAGGTTCGTCGAGTCCCGGGGGGTGGCCCGGACGGCGGTCGCCGGACTCGCCCTCGGCCTGCTGGCGCTTGCCCTGCTGGCCTGGTGGGGCGCGGCGAGCACCCAGCGGGCCACCGCCCAGGTGCGGGCGATGAACGAGGTCAGCGCCGGTTGGCAGCGGCTGTACGACCGGATCCTGGCCATCGACGACGCGCTCGGCGACTACGTGCGGGCCGGTAGTGACATCGGGCGGCGGCCGCTGATCTCCGCGGTCACCGCGGCGACGCAGAGCCTGGACTGGCTGCGGCAGCACCGCGACCCGGACGAAGCCGACGAGGTTTCCGATGTCGGGCAGAGCTTCGCCGGCTACGCCACGACCCTGCAGACGCTGTTCGACGCCGGCCGCCGCGGCGACGTGAAGCAGACGCCGATCCTGATCGAGCAGGCCGCGCTGTCCTCCGCGGCGCTGCACAAGCAGGTCGCCGCCGACATGGAACGCCGCCGGCTGGCCACCGCGGACCTGCTGGACCAGGTGGACCAGGGCGTCCGCCGGCTGCGCAATGCCGCACCGGTCACCCTCGCCGTCGACTCGGTGCTGCTGCTGGTCTGCGCGCTCGTGTTGCTGGGCTACCAGCGCCGGGTCGAGGGCCAGTCGGCCAGCAACCAGCACCAGGCCCTGCACGACTCGCTCACCGGCCTCGCCAACCGGGTGCTGCTGGGCAGCCGGACCGAGCAGGCCATCGCCGACGCCGGCCGGGCCGGCGCCGGGCCGGTGGCCCTGCTGCTCATTGACCTGGACCGGTTCAAGGAGGTCAACGACACGCTGGGACATCACGCCGGGGACGTCCTGCTGCAGGAGGTGGCGGCCCGGCTGCGCCGGGCGGTCCGCGCCGGTGACACCGTGGCCCGGCTCGGCGGTGACGAGTTCTCCGTGCTGCTGCCCGGCGGTGTCCCGGTCGACGCCCTGGCGGTCGCGCACCGGGTGCTGGCGCTGGTCCGGGAGCCGATCCAGATCGACGGGCTCCCGGTCGAGGTCAGCGCGAGCATCGGGATGGCGGCGCACCCGGCGGACAGCGCCGACGCGGCCGAGCTGCTGCAGCACGCGGACATCGCCATGTACGCGGCGAAGCGCGGCCAGGCCGGCGTGATCTCCTACGACCCGGCCCTGAACGAGCACAGCCGGCGGCACTTGACGATGCTCGCCGAGCTGCGGCAGGCGATCGGCCGGGGCGACCTGATCCTGCACTACCAGCCGAAGGTGCGCGGCCCGGCCGCCGAGCTGTCCGGGGTCGAGGCGCTGGTGCGCTGGCAGCATGCCGAGCATGGCTTGATCGGGCCGGGCGAGTTCATCCCGATGGCCGAACAGACCGACCTGATCGAGCTGCTGACCTGGCACGTCCTGGAGACCGCGCTGGATCAGTGCCGGCGGTGGCAGCAGGCCGGCCGGCAGCTGCCGATCGCGGTCAACGTCGCGACCCGGTGCCTGCTCAACCCGTCCTTCCCGGGTGACCTCGCCACGATGCTCGTCCGGCACGGCGTCAGCCCGCAGCTGCTGACCCTGGAGGTGACCGAGACCATGCTGATCAGCGACCCACCGCGGATGGCGCAGATGCTCGGCAGCCTGCGGGCACTGGGCGTCCGGCTGTCCCTGGACGACTTCGGCACCGGTTACTCCTCGATGTCCTACCTGCGCGAGCTGCCGGTGGACGAGCTGAAGATCGACCAGAAGTTCATCGCGTCGCTGTGCTCGTCCCGCAGTGACGCGGCGATCGTCCGGGCCGTCCTCGACCTCGGCTCCAACCTCGGCCTGGACGTCGTCGCGGAGGGCGTCGAGGACGCCGGGACCTGGGCGGCGCTGGTCGACCTCGGCTGCCGCTACGGCCAGGGCTACCACTTCGCCCGACCCATGCCGGCCGAGGCGCTGGCCGACTGGCAGGCCAACCGCCCGGCGCAGGCCACGACGGCCGACCGGTCCAGCCTCGCCGGCCGGGTCGACAACATGCCGAGCAGGTCGTGACGGCCGGCCGGCGGCCCGGCCGTGGCGCCATATCGGCCGCCGCCGGCGCCGGGCCGGCGCGCGGCGCAGCTGACCGCACGTAATCGGACGGAAACATCGGAGGGTCAGCATTCGGGGCATGGCAGCGGCGGCCCGGCAGGTCCGGGTGGGGTGCGAGTTCCGGTACACCGCGGAGGTGGAAACCGCCGCGGTGTTCCAGGTGCAGCCCACCGGTGCGGCGCCGGTGACGGTGCTGCGGCAGGGGTGGGCGGGGGTGCCCGCCAGCAGCCGGCACGACTACACCGACCTCTACGGCAACGGCTGCCAGCGGCTCAGCCTGCCGGTGGGCGAGAGCACACTGCGTTACGACGCGCTGGTCACCGTCCCGGACGCGACCGAGGATGTCGACCCGGACGCCGCCGAGGTGCCGCCCGCGCGGTTGCCGGACGACGTGCTGTTCTACACGCTGCCCAGCCGGTACTGCCTGCCCGACGTGCTGGGCGACGAGGCGTGGCGGCTGTTCGGCGGCGAGCCGCCCGGCTACCGGCGGGTGCAGGCGATCTGCGACCACGTCAACGGCCACCTGACCTTCGGCTACGGCAGCAGCGGCCCGTCGACCACCGCCGCGGACGCCTACGCCGCCGGCTGCGGCGTCTGCCGGGACTTCGCGCACGTCGCGATCAGCTTCTGCCGGGCGCTTTCGATCCCGGCCCGGTACGTCTTCGGCTACCTTCCGGACATGGACGTCCCGCCAGCGGACGAGCCGATGGACTTCGCCGCCTGGATGGAGGTCTACCTCGACGGGCGGTGGTGGACCTTCGACCCCCGCAACAACGCCGCCCGCAAGGGCCGGGTGCTGATCGGCCGGGGCCGGGACGCGGTGGACGTCGCGATGGTCACCACCTACGGCGGCCCGGTGCTGCACAGCATGCGGGTCTGGGCCGAGGAGGGCACGTGACCGCCGCGCCGCCGCAGCACGACCCGGCCGGCACCGGCACGCTGACCTACCTGCTGCGGCAGCGGTTCAGCTACCACTACGACAACCCGGTCCGGGATCTGCGGCACCGGCTCGTGGTCATCCCGCCGGCCCGGCACGGCGCCCAGCGCCGGCGCCGGCACTCGATCACCGTCTCGGCCGCCGCCCGCACCACGCACCGCCGCGACGCCGCCGGCAACACGGTCACCCGCGCCCACGTCCCGCTGGTGCCGGCGGTCATCGACTTCGACGTGGAGGTGGTGGTCGACGCGGTCGGCCCGCACACCGACGCGCTGCTGCCCGCCGCCGCGCTCACCGACCCGCGGCTGCTCCAGCCGACCAGGCTGACCACCGCCGACGCCGCGATCCGCGACCTCGCCGCGACCCTGGCCGGCCCGGACCGGCTGGCCAGCGCGGACCGGTTCTGCGCCTACGTGCACGACGCGATCAGCTACGCGCACGACGTCACCACCGTCGAGACCACCGCCGCCGAGGCGCTCGCCGGTGGCCGCGGGGTCTGCCAGGACTCCGCGCACCTCATGCTCGCGCTCTGCCGGGCCGCCGGGCTGCCGGCCCGTTACGTCTCCGGGCACCTGCTCGGCGAGGGCGGCACGCACGCCTGGGTCGAAGCCGTCGTCGCCGACCCGGCGGGCGCCCGCGCGGTCGCGTTCGACCCCTGCAACGGCCGCCGGGCCGGCCGTGACTACCTCACGATCGCCACCGGACGCGACTACACCGACGTCGCCCCCACGTCAGGCACCTACTGCGGCACCGCCCGCGGCACCCTGACCGCGACCAAGCAGCTGCGCACCAGCGGCTGAGCCGGTCCAGCGACCGGCCGCCGGCAGCGACGAGCGGGAGGGGCCGGCTGGCGGCCCGGCCCCTCCCGCTGGTCGGACCGGGCGCCGGCTACGACACGCGGCGGATGCGCCGGAAGCAGACGGCGGTCAGGGCCAGGGCGACGGCACCGAAGAGCCCGGTCTCGATCCACTGCAGCGGCCAGAAGCGGCTGCCGGGCTGGTAGACGACGTCCTGCCGGTAGCCGAGGCGGCTGATCGCGGCGAAGCACTGCTGCTTAACTCCGGGTGCCTCCTTGCGTTCCGTTATCTCCTGCGCGGTCGGCGGGCTCGGCACGCAGGCGGCGGCCACCTCCGCCGGCAGGCTGGCGACCACGTTGCCGGCGGCGTCGATGGTCCGGTTGCTCAGCAGCCAGCCCTGCGGGTCGGGTGCGTCGACGCTGACGACCAGGCTGTCCTGGTGGAGTTCGAAGCCGTCGATGTTGTCGGCGGTGACCGCGGTGATGGCGTGGGTGGGCGGCATGAGGTGCTCGCGGACCC
>Ga0307500_10000225_pt1 | contig 19306 bp, 15 predicted proteins | sample 14_S_MG_FD_201362 | JGI IMG/M metagenome (GOLD analysis project Ga0307500, IMG submission 201362) | Soil microbial communities from Populus trichocarpa stands in riparian zone in the Pacific Northwest, United States - 14_S | ecosystem: Environmental > Terrestrial > Soil > Riparian zone > Trees... | reverse complement strand
ACCTGATGAATCAGCCTGTCGTCAGCTGCACTGCTTGAAGCGCATGCGACGGAGTTTGTGCCTATCGCGAGGGTGGTGCTGGTGGTTCAGCGGTTGGACTTGGCGGGGGGCGGCGCATCTGGTGCTGGCGTCCGGGGTGGCTCATCTGGACCCGGAGTCGGCGGTGTTCGAGGCGATGCTGTCCGGGTGGGAGCGGCAGCAGCAGAGCCGGTTCCTGCGGGCGGAGACGGTCGGTCCGCGGCTGCGGTTGGTGCGCCGGTTCGCTGAGTTCACCGGCGAGTATCCGTGGCAGTGGGGTGCTGGTGAGGTGGAGGCGTTCACCTCAGCGCTGGTGTCCGGGGCGTCGCCGTTGGCGCACTCGACGGTGCGGGGCTACCAGTTGACGCTTCGGTTGTTCTGCGAGTTCGTCACCGACGCCCGCTACGGCTGGGCGGCGGAGTGCGAGCAGCGGTTCGGGCAGGTGCCGGTGCAGGTGTGTCACGAGTGGAACACGGTGGCGCACCTGGTCGAGTACGAGGGCCGGCCGGGGCGGCGGGCGCTGACGTATGAGGAGGTGCAGTCGTTGTTCGACGCCGCTGATGGCCGGGTGGAGCTGGTTCGGGCGCGCGGGCGCAAGGGCGTGTTGGCGGCGTGGCGGGACTCGGCGGTACTCAAGACGGTCTACGCGTTCGGGCTGCGGCGGCGGGAAGGTGCCCGGCTTGATGTGGCGGACTTCCGGCGCAACCCGCGGGCCGCGGGGTATGGGCTGTTCGGGTCGGTGCAGGTCCGCTACGGCAAGGCGTCGGCGGGTGGGCCGCCGAAGCGGCGGACGGTGTTGACGGTTCCGGAGTTGGATTGGGTGGTGGAGGTGTTGGCGCAGTGGTGTGAGGAGGTCCGGCCCCGGTTCGCGCCGGGCGGGCATCCGGCGCTGTGGGTGACCGAGCGGCGGGGTCGGATCTCCACCGGGTACCTCAACCAGATGTTCGCCCGTACCCGGATCGAGGCCGGGCTGCCAAGGGAGTTGGATCTTTATTCGCTGCGGCATTCCTACGTGACGCATCTGCTGGAGTTCGGCTACCCGCCGCTGATGGTGCAGCAGCAGGTTGGGCACTCCCACGCCAGCACGACGGCGCTCTACACGTCGGTCTCCGACGAGTTCCGCAACCGGCTGCTGGAACAGTCCCTTCGTGCCCATCCCGAGCTGTGGCAGACCGACCAGAGGCCCGAGGTGGGCCAGACGCTCGGGGTGGGCCAGATGCCCGGGGTGGGCCGGTGATACGGAAGGTGGGCATCGCCTGGCATCTGAGGGTGCGGATGGCCGAACATGGACTGTTCCAGACCTCGCAACTGGTGCCGCTGCTGGCCGAACGCGGCGTGCACCTGTCCCGTGAGCAGGTCTACCGGCTGGTGACCGCGCCGCCGCAGCGGCTGTCGATGGACACCCTGGCCGCGCTGTGCGACATCCTTGAGCTCACCCCGAACGACCTGATCGAGATCACCGCCACAGTCCGGCAGGTCCGCAAGACTGCCGCCGGTGGGGGCGGCGAGCCGGCGCCACGGGTACGGCGCACCACGATCCGCCGGCCCCCCGGCGAGTGAGCGGCACCGCCGAGGCGCCGAGCCAGTGCGCGCAGGCAACCGCACGGCTGGCCGCCGCGCGGCTGGAGGAGGTCGCCGGGTGGGTAGTCGCCGCGCTGCCTGGGCTCGCGCCGACCCGGGCGCGGCAGCTCGTGCAGGCCGCGGCGACCCGGCCTGGCCAGGCGGTGCTGCACCGGCATCTCGCCGCGCACCCGCACGCGCTGACCTCCGGTGAGTCGAACTGCCCACCGGCGATGATGCGGCTGGTGGGTGCACTCGTAGATGCCGGCTACCCGATCCCGAGGTTGCGCTGCCTCGGATGCGGGCGGACCGGGTTGGCGTTGGGCAGCCGCAGCGTCGGCGGGCGGCGCTGCCGGGTCTGCACCGACCGGTACTACACCCGCCGCTGTGACCGCTGCCGGCGCTCGCGCCCGGTCTATGCCCGCCTGGGCGGCCAGCGGGTCTGCAGGCCCTGCCATGCCGACGACCCGGTCACCGGGACGCGGTGTTCGTCCTGCGGCGAGTCAGGCCTGATGGCCGCCCGGACCCCCGCCGGTCCGGTCTGCCGCCGCTACCACGGCGCGACCCTCCACAGGTGTGTCCACTGTGGACGCGACCAGCCGTCCTGCCGGCGCAGTCCGGCCGGTCCGGTCTGCCGCAGCTGCCACCGCCGGCCCCCGGCTCGCTGCGAACAGTGTGGGCAGTACTGCAAGATCGCGACCCGGCCAAGCGCCCCGCGGCAATTGTGCGCCACCTGCCGGCCGTCCCGGCACATCAACTGCGTCCACTGTGGACAGCGGTGGGAACCCAGACCAGGCAACCGGGACAGTCCTTGCCCAACCTGCCGCCCGGCCCGCATCAGGGCCTGCGGCCGATGCCGCGAGGTCCGGCAGATCACCATGGCCTGGCCGGCGGGACCGGTCTGCCAACGCTGCTACAAGCACAGCCGCAGCCACCCCGGCACCTGCACCAACTGCGGCATGACCGCGGTACTCGTCGGTCCCCAGCCCGACAACACCGGCGCCAACACCACCCAGGCGGTCCCTGCAGCCGGCTGGGAACCCCACCGGTGCGGGCCCTGCAGCGGCCGGCCCGACCTGAGCTACACCTGCAGCCGCTGCCAGCAGCCCGGCTTCTTCCACACCTCTGGCCTGTGCCTGCACTGCCAGCTCGCCGACAGCGCACGAGCTCTGCTCACCGACGCCGCCGGCCAGATCCCGCCCCAACTGGTTCCCTTCGCCGACGCACTACGGGACGCACGCTCACCCGGAGGACCGCTGCAATGGCTCGCCCCTGGGCGCCCCGCGGCCGAGCTGATCGCCGGCATCACCGCCGCCGGTGAGCCGGTCAGCCACGACCTGCTCGACACCTTCCCTCAAACCCTGCCCCTGCACCGGCTCCGGCTCCGGCTCCGGCTCCGGCAGACCCTCGTGCATACCGGCGTTCTGGAACCCCGCGCCGACTACCTGGAACGGCTCGTCCCCTGGCTGGAAGCCCAACTCGCCGACCAACCCGCCGCCCGGGCACACCTCGTCCGCACCTGGGTGCACTGGACGCTGCTACGCCGGGCCCGCTACCGAGCCCGCAGCAGGCCGTTCACCGCCCACGCCGGCGGCTGGCTGCGGACCCGCGTGCTGGCCGCCGTCAACCTGCTGAACTGGCTGGACACCCAGGACACCACCCTGGCCGACCTGCGCCAGCACCAGCTGGACCAGTGGCTGACCGTCACCCCCACCGACGCCACCTACGCCGCCCGCGAGTTCCTGCACTGGGCCACCAGCCGCAGGCTGACCAGCGATGTCGCCATCCCCAAGAGACCCCAACGCAGCAACCTGGACCCGATCACCGACGAGCAGCGCTGGACCCAGCTACGCCGCTGCCTGCACGACGGCACACTCCCCACGGCGGTCCGCGCCGCCGGCGCGCTCGTACTCCTCTACGGCCTGCCGGTCAGCCGCATCAGCACCCTCAACGACGCCCACATCGGCTACCGCGCCGACGGCACCACCACCCTGCACGTCGGCGACCAGCCGCTGTCGCTGCCACCGGCCGTCGCCGCCCTCATCCACGCCCAACGCCGCCACGGCGCCGGCACCGCCACCCTCGGCCACACCACCGCCGGCCAACCGGCCTGGCTGTTCCCCGGCGGCCTACCCGGGCGCCCCGCCCGCGACGCCATCTACCGCGCGCTGCGACACCACCTCCCGGTCCACCTACGCCGCGCCCGCTCCGCCGCCCTGGCTACGCTCGCCGCTGACCTGCCGCCGGCGATCCTCGCCGACCTGCTCGACCTCAACATCCGCACCGCCGAAGCCTGGGCCACCTACGCCCAACACGACTGGAGCGCCTACCTCGCCGCCCGCACCGGTGCACAGGCCGCGGCCGGCGGACAGGCCACCCGCTCTCCGACCGCAGGAGCCCGACAGTGACCGACCCCCTCCTCACGCTCGCGCAGTACGCGGCGCTGGCGCGGGAAGCCGACGACGCCGCCGGCACCTTCTCCCACGGCCTCGCACTGCTACGCCGCCTCCACACCTCCGCCCGTGACAGTGCAGCCGTCTTCGCGCTGCTCGCGATCGGCGCCGAGAAGATGCTGAAACTCGCCATCGGCCTGACCGCGATCGAGGACAGCGGGCCCTGGCCCAGCAAGCACCACATGCAAAACCAGCTGGGCCACCGCATCGCGCTGCTCGACCGAACCGCCCGGCACAACCTCACCCGCCGGCACAGCCACGGTACCGCCCCCGGGCACATGTCCAGCACGCTCCACACGCTGGACAACGACGCCCTGCTCAGCCCGATGCTCGCCGCACTGGACAGCTACGCGACCGGAGGTCGGTTCTTCAACCTCGACACTCTCGCCGCGTCCCCCCAACAGCAGCCGTCACCAGCCGAGCAGTGGGAACTCGTCCTGAACGACATCCTCGCCAACGACCCCGACACCCTCACCAAGATCGCCGCCCCGGACACCTACGAGCAAGGCAGACAAGCTCTCAACCGCCCAATCGCGGACTCGCTCCAACGCTGGTGGCAAACCCACCAACGAGGCTGGACCACCGGAACGCTCGGCCGACGAGCCCAGACCTGGGCCAGCTCGCTCGACCTCTTCGACCCAACCACCCGCAAGCCCCTCACCAGAACAGCCTGACCATGACCCCACCCACACGAGGAATACGACCGGGTTCGAATAAGCGGACCCCACCAGTTTCCCGCTGACCCAGGCTGTAGGTTCCGATCGGAGATGTCGTCGTCCAAGCGACTTGTCATCGACTTGTCGTAGCGTCCGCGCGTGGACCGTCTGAATCCTGACCCGCGGGCCCCATCCCGAGCGCGAGCGCCCACCGCCGGCTGGGTAGGGCGGTGGGCAGCCGACGGTGAATAGAGAAGCTCACCCTGGGGCTATCAGTTGTGCCGTATCACGGCGGCGAAGGATCTAGTATTCGACATGGTGCTGGTCGGGACCATTCCAGACTGGGCTCAGACACCGGCCCGGTTTGACCCTTGGCCGTGTTACTCACAGACCCACCGCTCAGCCGTTCGGTGAATGAATTCGCGCGCCGGTTCGGTGTCCCACGCTTCGGGATGGTTGCCGAACATCTTGACGATGCGGTTTTGACACTTCCAGTCGTCGATCTCGGTGACGTGCTTGCGCAGCCATGCGAACACGTCGCTGAAGGCCTTGCCACCCGACTCGTTCTGGTACACCTTGTCGGGAACCTTGTAGAGTAGGCACTCGATGAAGTACGACGGGGCGGGTGTCTCCGGCTGTCGGCTTCGTTTGGCGACTCGGATGACCTCCTTGAACCGGCCGCCGGTGGCCCGGTCTTTGGTCTGGCCGTTCTTGAGGTGGATCTTCGGATAGTTGACGATCGGCGTGCCGGCCTTGTCTCGGAAGAACACGCCTTCGTCGTAGGCTTCGCCGATCAGGTTGGGAAAAGTCTTGTAGCGTCGAAACTCGATGGCCACGAGGATGTCGGCGGGCAGGCGGACCAGCGAGTCCCAATCCTTGACGGTGACGCAGCGGTTGCCGCTGTCGACGAAGAACGAGCGTTTTAGGGTCGTCTCGACGTCCAGGCGGAAGTCCTCCCACTCGTAATCGGACCGGTGGTAGTACTGGCGGAACCGTTCTACAGATGCCTGGTCGAGGTGCTGGAGATCTTCCTCGAAGGGCATCCGCAGCTGAATGACCAGGTCGACGTCGCTGTTCTGTTTGATGTTCGTGTCGTTGGCGAGCGAGCCTTGGACGTATACCTCGTACAGGTGGCGCGTGTCGCCCTCGCCGGGAAGGCGGGCGTCGAGATGGCCGGCCGTCAGGGCGTCGGACACGACGTCGACGGTCCAACCGGGCAGCAGCGAGTCGGGCCGGCGCGACCATTCCTCGAACTCGTCATCGGTCATGCACATGCTGCGGCTCCGGAGGGTGTGGGCCGGTCGGGCTCGCTAGGAAGGTGCGCACGTAAATGTCCGGATGGCCGGTGCCGGCCAGCCAGCCCGGCCAACGCTGCCTGCCTCCGATGATCAGCAGCACGGCGGCCGGGACAAGGCTGTCCTTGCCGTTCACGATCCCGTCCATCGTCGTGAGGTCCGTTTCGCTCGGCTTCGCGTCGCCGGCTGGGTGGCTGTGCCAGGCTCCGACGAATGCCCGCATGCCGCGGGTCCGCCTCGTCTCGCCGTGGAGGTCGGTGCGAACCCGGTCGGGGTCGATCGTGATGCCGGTGGTGGAGGCTCGGCCGTCGGGTGTCTCGCCGAGGGCGCCGCTCACCCACACGACGCGGCAGGCCGGGTCGATCTGGCCGAGCAGGATGCCGCCCGCCTCGCGGTGGCCGGCGTCGAGTTGCGTGGCGCGAATAGCTTCCTGGCGCATGCTGGCCAGCGCGGATGGCGCGATGCGAATTTCGTATCCGCCGGCATCGGTGCGCACGAGATCGCTGGCCCACTGCAGGAACCGGGAGGGGCGTTCGGGGGTGAATCCGGTCGAGTGCCGCATCACCACCGCTGCCGTCCGGGTCGGGGTGGAGGAGTCATCGGCCGCGGCGAGGAAGCTCACCGCGGCGTTGAACAGCCGGGCCGCCAGCGCCGCCAGGTCCGCCGCCGACCCGATGAACGTCGGATCGGAGCAGCCCGGCTCAGGCTGGAACACGCCTGTCCTGGCCGGGTCCGGATAGAAGTCGTCAACCAGGTCATCGAGGTCGTCGGCGTCGAATGCGGTGAGCGCGAGCCGGCGCAGCACGTCGACGCCGGCCCCGCTGCTGCCGGGACCGGCGATCGTGGCGACGCCAAGATGGGTGTCGTGGCCGACCATGACAGAGACGATCGGCACGTCCAGACCGTGCTCGGCCCGCCACTGGCCCTCCAGCCACTCGGCGACGGACCGGTTGGCGGTGGCGTCGATGATCACCTGTGCGGCGTCGAGCACTTCGCGGGACAGCGTGGACGCGTTCAGGCGGTGTCCGTGGATTGCGATGTCGGGGTCTATGCGTTTCAGCCGCGCCGCGGTCGCGTCGGCCTTGAACGCCCCGATCTGCTGGTGGTCGTACGGTTGGCGCACCAGGATCCCCGGGTTGACCCGACCGTTGTCCACCAGGTCGACCTTGGCGACGCCGGCTCGGGCGCAGAACTCGGCGATGGGCGCGCCGAGGGCGCCGCAGCCCAGGATGACGACGCGCTTGCCCCTGAGCCAGGTGACCGGCCGCGTCACGTCGCGGCGAACGGTGCGGGCCGGACGCTGGTCGTGGACCTGCAGCCAGCCTGTGCTGCGCTCATTGAGATTCGCCGCCGGCCTGAGCTGCCAGGCCGCCAGCTGGGCCACCCGAGCGGTGGCGACCGCACCGCTGGGGGCGGGGCTACCGACGAGCACGATCAATGGCTCGGTGTGCGGGTTGATCCTGTCCGCGGTCATGACGAGATGGACCAGATCGTTGCCGGGCAGCCCCTGCCGCTGGAACACCTCGATGAGGTCGTCGAGATTCCTGGGGTAGAGGAAGGTCATCGGTTTGGGCAGGCCGATCACCAGGGCCGAAACCGGACCCATGCCGTATCGGGGCTGGCCATCGGTCGGCTCGGCGAGCCAGGCGGTGAGTTCGTAATGCCTGGAGTCCTGTTCAAGTTCGAGCAGGGCCCAGCAGGTCCACAGGCCCCGGTCGCGTTCATAGGCAGCAGGCAGGTCCGGACGCACGACGATCGGGTAAGCATCCGACAGCGCCGCAACGCCCGGCGGATGTAGCGGAAGGGCGGGATTGATGAGCGTTCCCCGCGACACCCGCGACAGCCAAATCAGCAGCCGGTGGACCACATCCCACATGCCCCGGGCCGGCTCCCAGTCGTTCGGTGAGGCGTAGAGGCAGATCGTGTTCGACCACATCACGTGAGGTTGCCCGGCGAACCTGGTATTCGCTGAGTGAACCCAAGGCGAGGACGACGGGAAGTCCGGCGGCACCCCCACCTCGAATACTTCACGATCTGCGAGGCGAACCCCGGACAAGGCATGCGGCGTGCCAACGCAGTTGACGGCCAGCGTGACCAGCAGGTATCCGCTCTCAACCTCCGGGTCCGGTCCAAGGGAGACAGCGTCTGAGGTGGCCCGGGTGATGGCGAGCAGCTCACGCCAAGCCTGTTCGTGGCCGGCTGTCCGCTGTCCCATCGTCAGCCCGAATCGCCGAAGATCATGGGACGGCTTGGAGACGCACCTTCACCTTTGATGACCGCGGCCACGATTCCGTCCACGCCAACCGGCGGCGATTCCGCCTGACTGTGGGGCGGGCCGACCGGCAGCAACCTGTCACCGTGCGACGACAACGCCTCCATCGTCACCCCGAAACTCGCCAGCCCGGCGGGTGCCGCGCGGAGCGCGCCAAACGACCGCCCGATGCGCGTCACGAACTCCGGCGTCAGCTCGTCCTCCCCCCAGCTCACGGCCACGCGGGCCGCCGTAGCGCAGTCGCCGAGGTGGCTCGTGCCGCAACAGACGACCATGGCCGAGGCCTCGAGCTCGTAGGTCAGCTCCCAGATCGGCCGTTCCAGCCTGCCGTTGTGCTCCTGATATTCGAGCACCCGAGCGAAGACCTCGACCGTGAACGCGGCGATCAGCGGCGGTGCGTCGAGCAGCCGCATCGTGATGCGCAGACCATCGATCGATTCCGCGTCGCCTGAGGCCATCACGGTCCGCAGCGCATCCGCCTGGGCCGCAACGAGAAGGCAGTACTCCGGACGCCACGTCTGCCTGATCAGTGCGCCGGTCATGGCCCCAAGCGTTGCGTCGATCGCGTCGGCGGCCTCCTCCCGCAGGGTGCCGTCCGGATCAGCGGCGGTCGTGCGTCCGGGCCGCTTAGCCACCGGTGTGGGCGGCTCGACGCGCCGCCGATCAGCCGCCCGCTCGACCGCTGGGCGGGACGTATCGATCCGGATCACCTCAAGCACCGGGCCGCTGTCCCCAGTCGTCCGCCAAACAATCTTGACGTCCTTCCCGGCAACGACGGGGGACGAGGCGCGGCCGGCTGGCGAGGGCGCCGGTGCCGGATGCGGTGGCCGTGGATTGCAGTCACGGCAGGTGGGACCGGCCACCTCGATGCGGATTCGCTCTGGCGGCTCGATGTCGATCACATACTCGGTGCCGCACGGCTTGCACGAGATGGTCCAGCGGATTCCGGACCGTCCGCTGCCTCCGCCTTGGCCGCCGGGGCTTTGTCGGGCAAGCGTTACCGTCATACCGGTATTGTGTATTGATCATCGGCGATGCACCATCGTTGCGTCTGCTGAGACTCTGACCCAAAGGCGTTGACGTGGTGCCTCGCCGTGGCTGCTGAGACCGGATGGACGGCCGCGCAGACCGCGATCGTCATCGTCGCCGTGTTCGCGATCGGCGGCGGCGTCATCTCGGTGTCGATCACGTACTGGCTCAACCAACGTCTCGCGCGGCGCGAGCGGCAGGCCAAGGCGTTCGCCGACGCGCTCGCGGCCGTCGAGGAGTACGCCGAGATGCCGTATCGGATTCGACGACGGCGCGGCGGCGAGGAGGCCCGCCACGAGCTGACCGAGGTCATCAGCGGTGTCCAGTCCAGGCTGGCCCATCATCAGGCTCTGCTCCAGCTGGAGGCGCCGGACGTCGCGGCCGCCTACGCCGCGCTGGTCACCGAAACGAAGAAGCAGGCCGGCCGGCAGATGCAGGATGCCTGGCGACAGCCGGTGCTGGCCGCCGACGAGATGATGAACCTGAGAGAGCGCTATGCCCGCGACAAGATCGACGCGGCCCGCGGCGCCTGTGTCACCGTGATGCGCTCCAGCCTGCGCCGGATCCGGCTCGGACGGGGAACGGTAATACCCACGGCGAACAGTGACGCGCCGGAACCGCCACCGTCGCCGAATCGCGATGACGGCGGCAGTTAGGCCGGGACGGGAACATGCCCGGCAGGGCGAGGATGAACATCAGCGTGAGGTACGGCGGCAGGCTGTCGGGCGCCGGCTGACCACCGGTTTCCGGCTGCGGACTGCACTTCAGCAGCGGTCCCGGCGGCGGCGTCCGCCCACCGGGCCGGAGAATACGGCGAGGTTCGAATACTTGGACTCCGCCAGTTTAGTCGTCGCCGTATAGGTTCCGATTGGAGATGTCGTTGTCCGAGCGACTTGTCATCGACTTGTCGTACCGCCCGCTCGCCGAGCGTCTGAGAAACTGACCAGCAGGCCCATCCCGAGCGCGAGCGCCCATCGCCGGCTGGAGAAAGTGACACAACGGCTGGGCGGAAGCGCTGACAAGACGCCGAGACAACCGTCCAAAGCAGCAGGTCAGCTGCCCCCGGCATGACAGGCGCGATCGGAACCTACAGCCGATCAGGCGGTCATGTCGGCCGGCTGACCTCCCAGCCGGCCTGGTCTGCCCCGCGTTTTCCGGACGTTGGATTCTGCTATTTCAGGCTGCGTTGTGGGTGTTGATGTAGTCGGTGTGGGCCTCGTGTGGGGTGCGGTATCCGAGGGCCGAGTGGAGTCGTTTCGTGTTGTAGCGGAATTCGATGTACCGGGTGACGTCCTTGCGGGCGTGTTCCCGGGTGGGGTAGGCGGTGCGGTTGACCCGTTCCACTTTCACCGCGGCGTTGAATGTTTCCGCTTGGGCGTTATCGTAGCAGACGCCGGTGCGTCCGACGGACCGGCGGAGTGCGAGTTTGGCGGCGTGTTCGGCGAATTCCTCGGAGGTGTATTGGGTGCCGCGGTCGGAGTGGAATATGGCGCCGTCGGCGAGGGTGTAGTTGGCGGCGGCCATGTCGAGTGCGGCGGTGACGAGGCTGGTGCGCATGTGGTCGGCCAGCGCGTATCCGATGCACGCTTTCGTGTAGCAGTCGATGACGGTCGCCAGGTAGAGCCAGCCTTCCCAGGTGCGGATGTAGGTGATGTCGCCGACGAGTTTGGTGCCGGGTGCGGCGGCGGTGAAGTCTCGGTCCACGAGGTCGGGGATCGCCGCGGCGTCGCTGGCGACGGTGGTGACCGGCCGCCAGGGCCGCGGCTGGCAGGCCACCAGGCCCAGGCCGCGCATCAGCCTGCGGACCAGCTCAGTGCCGACGTCGACGCCCCAGCGCAGGAGCTGGGCGTGGACTCGGCGGTAGCCGTAGGTGCCGTCGGAGTCGCCGAAGATGTCCTCGATGAGGATCTTCAGCTGCTCCTGGCGTCGGGCGGTCGTCGATGCGGCTCGGTCGCGCCATTCGTGGAATCCTGACCTGGACACGCCGATCCACTCGCACATTCGGGTGATTGGGTAGTTGGCCTTCTCGGCGTCGATGAACCCGTACTTGCGGCTCACCGATTCTCCCGGGCGAAGAAGGCCGCCGCTTTCCCCAGGAACTCGGTCTTCATCCGCAGTTCGCGGACCTCCTTCTCGAGTTCCCGGAGCCGGGCCCGTTCCGAGATCGTCAGGGCCGGCTCGTCGTCGGCGTGCGCGACCCGGTATTTGTTCACCCAGCTCCCGAGTGTGCCCTCGTTCACGTGGATCTCACGCGCGACCTCGGCAACCGGACGCGACGTCTCGATCACCATCCTCACTGCTTCATCCTTGAACTCAGGAGTGAAACTCCGGCGCGATTCCGCCATTCTCCATCCTCCATTTCGGACTGGACCTTATAAGGTCCGCTGTCCGGAAGGTTGGAGGCTCGCCACGTGGGTGCCGTTCGCGATCGGCAGCCAGGGGATGAAGGCGATGCCTTCGGCGGTGCAGTGGTCGAGGACGTCCTCGTGCCGGCGGTCGGTCAGGTTGTAGAGGTTCTGCACGCTCACGATCGGCACGATCTCCCGGGCCCGTTCCAGCTCGCCGACGGTGACCTCGGACAGGCCGATGTGCCGCACCACGCCGTCCTCGCGCAGTTGACGCAGCGCGCCGAGCTGCTCGGCGAACGGGACCAGCGGGTCGATCCGGTGCAGCTGCAGCAGGTCGAGGCGGTCGACCCGGAGCCGGCGCCGGCAGAGCTCGGCCTGCTGGCGCAGGTACTCGGGGCGGCCGAGCGGGGTCCACTCGTCGATGCTGGCCCGGGTCCGGCCCACCTTGGTGCCGATCACCAGCCCGGCCGGGTACGGGTGCAGCGCCGCGGCCAGTAGTTCCTCGTTCGCGCCCAGGTCGTACGAGTCGGCGGTGTCGATGAAGGTGCCGCCGAGGTCCACGAAGGCGCGGGCGATCGCGATCGAGGCGGCCGGATCGGTCGGCCCGTCCCAGTCGGTGAGCCGCATCGCGCCGAAGCCGAGCCGACCGACGCTCAGGTCGCCGAGAGCGCAGGTGAGTGCAGGAGTCATGCCGGCAACCCTGCCGGCGCCGGCTGCCGGTGGCCAGGATTTAGCTACGGCTAAATTCGACGGTATGGCGGTCCGGATCCAGCTGGCCGGGTCGGCGCTGGCCCGGGTCCGGTTCGCGGTCTCGCCGGTGTTCGAGACCGTGCTGGCGCTGGACGTGCTGCGCCGGCCGGGCGCGCACGCCGTCCACCTGCCCTGGGTGGCGCAGGCCGGCCCGCTGCTCGAGCAGGTGCCGGAGCTGCCGCTGCTGCGGGCGCTGCTGCGGTACCCGGGCAAGCCGGCGTTCCTGCTGCCGGTGCCGGCCGCCCGGATGCCCGACCTGGCCGCCGAGCTGCGCCGGATCCGGGCCACCCCGGTCGGTCAGCTGCGCCGCGACCTGGCCTGGCTGACCGACCGGCCGCCGGCACCGCTGCGCGAGTTGCTCGCCGACCCCCGCCGCGGGCTGGCCCGGGTGGTGTCCGCGCTGCGCGCCGCGCACGACCTGCTGATCGCCCCGCACTGGCCGCGGATCGCCCGGCTACTGGACGCCGATATCGCGTACCGGGCCGGCGTGCTCACCGACGGCGGGGTGGCGGCGGTGTTCGCCGACCTGCACCGGCACGTCAGCTGGACCGGCGGCGAGCTGCTGCTCTACCCGCAGCAGCGGCCGGCCGAGGTGATCACGGTGAAGCTGACCGGGCACGGGCTGGTGCTCTCGCCGAGCGTGTTCGGCTGGCCGCGGACCTGGGCGCTGGTCCGGGTGACCGGGCCGGGCATCGTCCGCTACCCGGCCCGCGGCCTCGGCGCGCTCTGGGAGACCCGCCCGCCGGCACCGGACGCGCTGGCCGCACTGCTGGGGTCGACCCGGGCGGCACTGCTCGGGCTGCTCGCCGAACCGGCCACCACCTCCGGGCTGGCCGCCCGGCTGGGTGTCACGCCCGGCGCGGTGTCCCAGCACGTCGGCGTGCTGCGGGCGGCCGGGCTGGTGGCCACCCGCCGGGACGGCGGGACCGTGCTGCACCTGCGTACCGGCCGGGCTGACACGTTGTTGACACAACCAGCCGACAGAGTCACCGAGACTGGCTCAGCGTGAAGATCAAAAGCTAATAGACCTCCCCTTGACGGCGTATTGACCAATATCGCCGGGGTCCGTCACGCTTCGGGATCATCCCGACATCCGGTCGAGGTGATCGCCGTGCTCCGGCACGGTCAGGCCCGCCGGACGGGAGCCAGGCGATCCCTCTGCCTCCCGCACCAGTGGGCCCACGGCAGCACGGCCACCCGCCGTGCCCGACACCCGCAGAGGTGCAGGATGACCACAGGCATCCCAGGGTCCACCCGACGGCGCGGGGCCGCGGTCGCGGCTATCGGCCTCGCCGCCGCCGTCGCCGGCGCGTTAGCCGTCTCGACGCCGGCCAGCGCGGCCCCGGCCACCGGCCAGGTCCGGATCGCAGCCGGCGCCGCGGCGGTCCCGAACAGCTACATCGTCGGGCTGAAGGACGGCGCCGCCAGCCGGTCCGCCGTCGGTGCTGCTGCCGGCAGCCTCGCCGGCAGGTACGGCGGCTCGGTCAAGTACACCTACGCCAGCGCGATGCACGGGTTCGCCGCCAGCATGACGGCCGGCGCCGCCGCGAAGCTGGCCGCCGACCCGTCCGTCGCCTGGGTCGAGCAGGACTCCGTGGTCAAGCTGATCACCACCCAGACCAACGCGACCTGGGGCCTGGACCGGATCGACCAGCGGGCGCTGCCGCTGAACAGCACGTACAACTACGACACCACAGCGACCAACGTGCACGCCTACATCATCGACACCGGCATCCGCACCACCCACGTGGACTTCGCCGGTCGGGCCTCGGTCGGCACCGACACCATCGGTGACGGCCAGAACGGCCAGGACTGCAACGGGCACGGCACGCACGTCTCCGGCACCGTCGGCGGCGCGACCTTCGGCGTGGCCAAGGGCGTCTCGCTGGTCGCGGTGCGGGTGCTCGACTGCGCCGGCAGCGGGACCAACGCCGGTGTGATCGCCGGTGTCGACTGGGTCACCGCCAACCGGATCCGGCCCGCGGTCGCCAACATGAGCCTCGGCGGCGGTGCGTCCGCCGCGCTGGACCAGGCCGTGCAGCGGTCGATCGTGGCCGGCGTGACCTACGCGATCGCGGCCGGCAACAGCAACGTGAACGCCTGCACCACCTCGCCGGCCCGCACCCCGGAGGCGATCACGGTCGGCGCCACCGACATCAACGACAACCGCGCCTCGTTCTCCAACTTCGGCACCTGCCTGGACATCTTCGCCCCCGGCGTGAACATCACCTCCGACTGGGGCAGCAGCAACACGGCCACCAACACCATCAGCGGCACCTCGATGGCCACCCCGCACACCGCCGGCGCGGCGGCGCTGTACCTGGCCGCCAACCCGACGGCCGCGCCGCTGGCGGTGCGCAACGCGCTGGTCGCCAACGCCACCGCCGGCGTGGTGCGCAGCCCCGGCACCGGCTCGCCCAACCTGCTGCTGTTCACCAACGCGGGCGGCCCGCCGCCCCCGCCGCCCGGCTCGTTCTTCGAGAACACCGCCAACGTGAACATCCCGGACGCCGGGGCCGCGGTGGAGTCGCCGATCACGGTCACCGGGGTCAGCGGCAACGCACCGGCCGCCCTGCAGGTCGGCGTGACGATCACCCACACCTACCGCGGTGACCTGGTCATCGACCTGGTCGGGTCGAACGGCACGACGATCCGGCTGAAGAACTCAAGCACCACCGACAGCGCCGACAACGTGATCGCCACGTTCACCGTGAACGGCACCGCGATCCCGGCGAACGGCACCTGGCGGCTGCGCGTGCAGGACGTCTTCGCCATCGACACCGGCTTCATCGACCAGTGGAGCCTGCAGTTCTGACCCTCACCTGACGGCGGCCTGATGGGCGCGGCCTGATGGGCGCGGCCTGATGGGCGCGGCCTGATGGGCGCGGCCCCCGACCCGGGCGGGTCGGGGGCCGCGCTCTGGCTACCGGCCTGTCCGGGCCGGCTGGGCCTGCCGGGTCACGGCTGGGGCCGGGCGCTGGCCGGTCGGGTTACCGCGGGCCGGGTTGCCGCCGGCCGGGTTACGGCCGGCTGGGTTACGGCTGGCCGATCCAGTAGTTGATGAACGCCATCACGTCCGGGTTGAACCGGGTGCCGCTGTTGTAGGCGCTGTCGAACGGGCTCTTGGTGTGGATGCCGGTGACGCACCAGCCACCGCACAGCCCCGGGGTCACCGAGTTCAGGTGGTAGACCGGCGAACCGCTCTCCCCGTGCTCGGTGTCGATCGAGTAGAACATCCGGTTCGCGGTCTGCTGGTTGACCACGTCGCCGTCCCACCACATCTGGGCCGGGTGGTCGCCGGGGTAGCCCTCCACGAAGAACGTCTGGCCCACCAGGTTCTCCGCGGTCTGGTACCACCAGCCGAACCAGCCGACCGTGTTGCCGATGTCGCAGGTCAGCTTGACCAGGCCGTAGTCGGTGTCTGCGGTGCCGGTGCTGATGTACGCATACGTGGTCCAGACGTCCAGCCAACTCGCGGTGCACGAACCGTACGGCTCGCTGGCGCCGTCCTTGGCCGGCACGATCCGGACGCTGTCCGCCCAGCCACCGCCGGTGGTCCGGTCGTAGACGCAGTGCCCGGCGGTGACCACCACGTCCCGGCTCAGCATGAACCCGGTGCACTGGCCCTGGTCGCTGGTCATGTAGACGATCGCCCGCCACGGGTACGTGGTCGGCACGCCCTCCTTCGCCCGGCCGTCGGCGCCGAGCACCGAGTTCGGCTTCGGCCCGCTGACCGGACTGCCGGCGCCGGGGGCCTTGACCCCGGCCGCCTTGGCCCCGGGCGCGGTGCCGGAGTTGCCGGCGCTGCCCGCGTACGAGCTTGCGCCGGCAGCGGCCACCGCCGGGCGCGGGATGGTGATCGTCCGGCCGGCACCGTTGACCATCGTCAAGGTGCTTTGCGCGGCTGGCGCGGCTGGGGCGGAGCCGGCTGGGGTGGCTGGGGTGGCGCCGGCCGCACCGGCCGGGGTGGCCAGCAGCGCGGCGCCCGCGGTCGCGGCCACCAGCAGATGGCGGATTCGGACAGGTCTCATCCGACTGACTCCTTGTCTGGGCGGCACCCTGCCGCCCGGACCGCGGAGCGCTCGCACCGGCTCCGGATGCCCGCCGGCCGCGAACCTGCCCGGTTCCGCCCCCGTCCGCGCACCTCGCCTGCCCACCCCGGCCACCCTTCCGGGCACGTTCGCACCCGGGAGAGCGACTCAGGGCCGCCGGGTGCCGCGCGGCCGGCCGCCGCCCACGCCGCTGGCGCCTGGCCGAGGCGCCACCGCCGGGTGGTGGTGCCGCGTCGGGTGGAGGTGGTGCGGCGCCGGGTGGTGGTGCGTCGGGTGGTGCCGCGTCGGGTGGAGGTGGTGCGTCGGGTGGACGTGGTGCGGCGCCAGGTGGTGGTGCGTCGGGTGGTGCGTCCGGTGGAGGTGGTGCGGCGCGGAGTTGGGATGGGGTGCGCCGCGGGTGGCGGCGGTGCCGCGCCGGGGGTGCCTGTCCGGCGCCGGTGATGGAGTCGGGGTGCGGGTGACGTGGTGGGGCGCCGGGTGACGGGTTGGCGGCGCGGGTGGTGGCGGAGGGGCGTCACCCGGCGCACGAACTCGTCACCTGCGGAGCGAACTCGTCACCTGCGGAGCGAACTTGTCACTGGCGGAGCGAGGTCGTCACTGGCGGAGCGGCGTCGTTACTGGCGGAGGGAGGTCGTCACCTGTGGAGCGAACTCGTCACTGGCGGAGCGAGCTCGTCGCTGGCGGAGCAAAGACTCGTCACCTGCGGAGCGGGGTGGTCGCTGGCGGATGGGAGCGGTCGCGGGGGCTGGGTGGGCGGGCGGTGGGGGCCTCAGGTGGGGCGGTGGGCGACGTGCACGCTGCGGGCTTCGAGGTGGTACAGGTCGGGGCGGTGGCCGAGGAAGGTCGGCGCGTCGGGGTCGAGGAGCTGGTCCCAGGTGGCGGTGTCGGCGGGGTCGAGCAGGTCCGCGCTGCGCAGCCGGTCGACGCGCCAGCGCAGGCCCGCCAGGACCTGGGTGACCGCGTCCGGCGTGAGCGGGGTCGGCTGTTCCAGCAGCGTGCTGCGGGTGGTCGGGGCGGCCAGCCCGGCCCGGCGCAGCGCCTCGGCCCAGCCGTACGGCATCGGTACCGTGCCGGGCAGGGCCGCGCGCATACCGGCGAACCAGCGATCCTGCGCGGCGTCCAGGCGGATCTCCAGGCCGGGCGTGCCGACGCCGACGTCCCAGGGCAGGTGCCGCGGGCGCAGGCCGCCCTCGGACAGTGCCAGCCGGCCGCCCGGCGCGAGCAGCGCGGCCAGCCCGCTGACCGCCGCCTGCTGGTCCGGCGCGTGGTGTACCGAGGCGGACGCCCAGACCAGGTCGGCCGCCCCGCCGAGCAGCGCCGGGAACCGACCCGGCTCGGCCAGGTCGGCGAGCACGAACTCGACCCGCGTGCCGGCCGCTCCGGCCGCCGCCCGCGCCGCGGCCAGCACCGACTCGGTACCGTCCAGCGCGACCACCCGGGCCTCGGCCGGTAGTGCCGCGGCCAGCGCCAGCGCCATCCCGGCGCCACCGCAGCCGATGTCCACCGCGAGCCGGTCGCCGGGCCGGGCCAGCGTCGCGGCCATCGAGGCGTACCAGCCGGCATCGTCCTGGGCGATGCCGGCCAGCCGCTTGGCGTCGACCCCCCAGTCGATCTCGTACTCGGTCACGAGGCGGCCGCCGTCGTGAGCATCGCCGGGAGTGCCAGCGAGCCCGCCGCGGGGTTCCCACGGCGGGCCGGGGTGCACCCGGAAGCGGTCAGCGCGCCCCGGCGGGCGAAGCCCGCCGGGCGGGGGGTGCGCCCCGCCCGCGGCGCGTTCTCGTGGGGTGCTGGTGCGGAGCGCTGGAGGCCGCCGGGGTGCCCGTTCATGCCCGCAGCGTATGGCGCCGCCGGATCAGCCGGCGCGCAGGCCGAGCCGGTTGCCCGCCGGGTCGCCCGGGTCGACGAACAGTTCGGCCGTGCCGCCGATCGGGACCGTCGCCATCGGGCTGGTGTGCCCGACGTCGATGTTGGCCAGCACCGGCTTGCCGGCCAGCGCCGGCTGGTTGCCGACGATCTGGTCGAGCAACTCGCGGCTCATCTGGCTGGCCCGCTGGAACCGGCCGATCGCCAGGCCGCGCACCCCGGGCGCGTCCGGGAGCTGCAGCAGCGAGGTGAGGTTGCGGGCGAAGGTGACCACGTCCGAGGTCTCGTCGTCCTCGATGACCAGTACGGCGCCGTCCAGCCCGGGCAGGTAGCCGGTGCCCTGCAGCAGGTTCAGCGTGCACAGGTTGCCGCCGACGATCGGGCCGGTGGCCTGGCCGGCCCGCAGCGGCCACCAACCCTCGTTGCGCTCCGGGTGCCGATCGTCCTGGTCGAGGAACCAGCGGTCGTCCGTCCACTCTGGACTGGGACGCAGCTCGACCGGGGCGTCCCGCAGCAGTGCGGCCCGGAACCAGTCGATCGTCTGTCCACAATGGTCACGCATGCCGAAGGTCGACCAATGTGGACCGGACCAGGTGATCATGCCGGCGCGGGCGAGCATCGCGGCCTGCAGTGCGGTGATGTCGGAGAAGCCGCAGAACACCTTCGGGTTGGCCCGGATCAGGTTCCAGTCCACAAAGGGCAGCAGCTCGTTGCTGTTGAAGCCACCGATCACCGTGCTGACGCCGGCCACCGCCGGGTCGGTGAACGCGTCGTGCAGGTCGGCGATCCGGGCGGCGACCGGGCTGGAGCCGAACGCGTCCATCTCGTCCACGTGCCGGCCGTACGAGAGCCGCAGCCCCATCCCGGCGAACCGGGCCTCGATCGGGGCCGGATCGACGCGGCCCGTCACGATCGGCCTTGACCGGGCCGGCGCGATCACCCGCAGTTCGTCCCCGGGGCGCAGCCGGGGCGGGCAGATCAGGTCCATGCGGGCGGACGGTAGCGGTCCG
>Ga0307500_10000222_pt1 | contig 19405 bp, 17 predicted proteins | sample 14_S_MG_FD_201362 | JGI IMG/M metagenome (GOLD analysis project Ga0307500, IMG submission 201362) | Soil microbial communities from Populus trichocarpa stands in riparian zone in the Pacific Northwest, United States - 14_S | ecosystem: Environmental > Terrestrial > Soil > Riparian zone > Trees... | reverse complement strand
GCCGGAAGACCGCCGCCACGACCGTATCGTGCCGCGCAACCCGATTGCGCTGCTCACGCTTGAGGACGGCAGCAAGATGACCTGCCGCATCATCGACCTGTCGCTGTCGGGCGCTGCGATTGCCGCGGAAAACCGCCCGCCGCTGAAATCGCTGGTCATGCTGGGCAAGGTGCAGTCCCGCGTGGTGCGAAACCTCGAGGAAGGCTTCGCGCTCGAGTTCGTCCACGAGCAGGTCGGCGAGGCGCTCGAAGAAGCGGTTACCGCGCGGTAAAGCGCCAGCCGGCGAAAATCCCTGTTTTCCATCCTTAACAGGCGGTATCCGCACCCACGGATACCGCCTTTGCCATATCCGGGGCCCGCAAAACGCGGTTAACGCGGCGGGCTTTCGCGCTCGCATCTGCCGCTGGCGCAGCCCCGCGCGCGTTAATGTATAAAATTTGAATCAATTGCAGTTGTCTCAAATTTTAGTCGAATTCGATTCAAGTATAGATCTAATTAGCCGCTAGATTTACTAGTATTCGCGTCAAATGTACTTGCCTGACTTAGCGGCGGCGCAAATCCTTCGTGCGAAACATGGTCCCAACAAGAAACGGGGGCGACCATGTTGTTCAGGGGACAGGGAAAGGGATTGGCGGTCATCGCCGTCCTGTTGGGGTTAAACGCTTCAATGAGCGTCCAGGCGAAAGCCGGCGACGTTCTCTATGCCAGCCTTGGCGAGACCGCGCGTTCGCCGATCGGCTGGGTCGAATTCTGCGCCGAGAATGCGAGCGAATGCCGCGGTGGCACCTCTCAGCCGCGTGACATCGTGATGTCGCAGACGGCGTGGCGGGATTTGCTGCGGGTCAACAAGTGGGTCAACGAGACCATCAAGCCGATCACCGACATGGATCATTGGGGTGTGATCGAGAAATGGTCGTTGCCGACGGACGGTTACGGCGACTGCGAGGACTATGTGCTTCTGAAGCGCAAGATGCTGATCGACGCCGGATGGCCGCGCGAAGCGCTGCTGATCACGGTGGTGCGCGACAAGAAGGGCGAAGGCCACGCGGTGCTGACCGTGAAGAGCGACAAGGGCGAGTTCGTTCTCGACAACCAGAACGAAAACGTCCTGGCCTGGACCGACACCGGCTACCGCTTCGTCAAACGTCAGTCGCAGAGCGATCCCAATTTGTGGGTCTCGCTCGGTGACAGCCGCCCGGCGGTCGCTACTGCCTCGTCACGCGATCGATAACGAAACAAGGATTTTACGAACCCGCGACCCGGTCACATCCCCACCCCTCCCCGTCCCAGACCGGTTCGCGCGCGGCCAGCCTTCCCCCAAAGGCTGGCCGCAACTTTTTTGGATGTCCAAACGCTGGTTTTGTTTTGGCTTTTGGGATGGAAGGATGCTGCCATCGCGCAGAACGGTGCGCGAACCATGCAGGTCGGGACGTGGGACACCGCGGCTATTTCGGAAATTGGTTCGATCGCTGCGCCGGAAACAGATCCGGGATGATGAGAGTCGCCGTATGCAAGACGCCGTTCGAGTACAGTGGTTCAAGGCCCACGTCTAAAGGCGTGACTTTTAATCGAATCCCTCCGCGCTCACCAAGAACACCCTGACAATTCAGGACTTGCAGTCACCATCTGGATGGCAGCGCGGCTCCGCTTCACGTCGATTGGTCGCCAACGTGAAGCGACGATGATCCGTAAGTTCCGGTCCCAGATCACCGCTCTACCATTGACTTGGTTGCGCTGGTCGCGCTACAATCTGTGATTGTATCGTATTACCTTTTCTAAGCTGTATGTGGAGAGAAGGTGGCCCATGGGATGGTCAACCTCGCCCCCCATGCAGGAGCACCACCATGGCGAAACAGACCAAGAAAACCGCGCGCGCATCAAAGCATCGCAAGGCGCAGGTCATGCCACGCAAATCCAAAGTATCGAAGCGGAGCACAGACGAAATGCTTGCCGATCCGATGATCGGTGAGGACGCAAGTCACGGAATGCCCGTGTCCCAGATGCAGCATTCAATTCCAACCGCGGAGCCACTGGAGATGAGCACAAATGAGATGCCTGCCGGTCGGATGACCGGAGAAAACGCTGGCCATGCAATGCCCATGGCCGAGATGAAGCAGTCAATGCCCAATGCGGAGATGGGTGAGAGCCAGGCCGGCGGGAGCATGCCGACCGGCAGCATGGACCAGCCGGCAGCCCCCTCGACCGAAAGCGCAGGTCGGACCGAGCGGGTGCTGGTGGAACTCAAGGTCCCGCGCGGCGCGCGCAGTCTTACCGCTGGGGCGCTCGCCGCCGCTGAAGCGCTCGGCGTACCCAACCTCGCGCTCGACCCAAGCTACGAGCCTGTACCTATGCGACGAGCTGGCGACGGCGCCGCGGAATTCGCTGCGGGCGAGGAGACTATCATCGTCCGCGCGACCATCGAGCCAAACCGGCGAGCCGAACTCGAGGCACATCCAAACGTATTGAACGTCTGGCCAGACGGCCCGCTCGCTGCCTTCGATGATGTCGCCGATCGGATCACGACCTATAGCCCTGCCGCGCCTGGCGAAGGGCCCGCGCCCGGCGGCGAAGGGCCCGCGCTCGGCCTCATCGAGGGCTTCGCCACCTGCCCGATCGGCACCTGCGACTGCTCACCTGGAACGCCCAAGGGCACTATCGCCGACGTCGCGACCTATCTCGGCACCAACCAGATCTGGGCCACAGGTCGCAAAGGCGACGGCATCGTGGTCGGCGTTGTCGACGGCGGCATCCGCGCCCAGGGGCGGCCAATCAAACCCGGCGAGAGCGGCGCCACGATCGCCCGTGTCATCGGCGGCTGGCCACCTGCGAGTTGGGGCACGACAGCCGCGGCCTGGGGGGACCACGGCCATATGTGTGCGACCGATGTCCTCGGCATGGCTCCCAACGCCCAGTTGTACGACCTGCGCATCTCCGACGGCTCAGCGGTGTCGGACGCGCTGCAGGCGTATCAATGGGCGATCAACCAGCACCAGACGAACGGTACGCCGCACGTCCTGACCAATAGCTGGGGTATGTTCCAGAAAGCCTGGGATCCCGACTACTGCACCAACCCCAATCACCCCTTGACCAGGAAGGTGGTCGAGGCGATCGACGAGGGCATTCTGGTGCTGTTTGCAGCGGGCAATTGCGGCGCAACCTGCCCCGACGGGCGCTGCGACGGGGACACTGGACCCGGCAAGAGTATTTGGGGCGCCAACAGCCATCCGCGCGTGATCACCGTCGGCGCAGTCAATAAGAACGAGCAGTTTGTTGGCTATAGCAGTCAGGGGCCCGGCGCGCTCGATGCCAACAAGCCGGACTTCTGCTCGATCACGCATTTCACAGGCTACTTCACGAGCGACAGCGGTACATCGGCGGCGACGCCGATAGCCTCGGGCGTTGTCGCGCTCCTCAAGCAAGCCAAACCAGCCCTGACCCAGGATCAGGCCAAGGCCGCCCTCAAAAGCACAGCCAAGGACATCGGCCCCGCGGGCTTCGACCAGCATTCGGGTGCCGGCATCATCCGCGCGAAAGCGGCTTTTGACGTCGTCGCCGTACCAGCCGTGTGGAGCGGCTGGGAAAGTCTCGGCGGCTTCTGCACCGACGGGGTCGGCGTTTCGTCCTGGGGCTCAAGCAGGCTCGACAGCTTCGTGGTCGGCAACGACCGCCAGCTCTGGCACAAATGGTTCAGTGGCGGCTGGAGTGGCTGGGAGCCCCTCGGCGGCAACATCTATTCCGACCCTGCCGCGGTCTCCTGGGGTTCGAACCGGATAGACGTGTTCGCCATCGGTGGCGACCACGCCATGTGGCACCGCTGGTGGGACGGCTCATCGTGGAAGGGTTGGGAGAGCCTCGGTGGTTTTTGCACCGACGGAGTCGGCGTTTCGTCCTGGGCCTCAGGCCGTCTGGACTGCTTCGTGGTCGGCAATGACCGCCACCTGTATCACAAGTGGTTTAGCGGCAGTTGGAGCGGCTGGGAGGATCTCGGCGGCAACATCTATTCCAACCCTGCCGCGGTCTCATGGGGCCCGAACCGGATTGACGTGTTCGCGATCGGAGGCGACCACGCCATGTGGCACCGCTGGTGGGACGGCTCATCGTGGAAGGGCTGGGAGAGTCTCGGTGGTTTTTGCACCGACGGAGTCGGCGTTTCGTCCTGGGCCTCAGGCCGCCTGGACTGCTTCGTCGTCGGCAATGACCGCCAACTCTGGCACAAATGGTTCAGCGGCAGCTGGAGCGGTTGGGAGGCGCTCGGCGGCAACCTGTACTCCAATCCGGCGGCGGTCTCGTGGGGCTCGAACCGGATCGATGTATTCGGTATCGGCGGCGACCACGCCATGTGGCACAAGTGGTTCAACTGACAAAAACGCTGGAGCGGGGGCGCCCTTGCGGCGCCCCCGCTCCAGTCCACTGCCAATGGAAGTTCACGTTGCTTCTGCTTATCCGCGGTTGGCGAGGCAGCCAACAGCCTCGACCCCGAGATGGGACGGCTATTGACCTTCCTGCTCTATACGGGGTGCCGGATCGGCGAGGCGCTGGCGCTGGCGCTGAAGTGGGAGCGTGTGTATCTGGGCAAGCGGCCGGCCTACATCGAGACCTCGAAAAACGATGACCCGCGGACGGTCAGGCTCCGGCAAGAAATCTGCGTCTCCTAGAACCGCGTAGAAAGCCCGTCGGGAAAGTATTCCGCTTCCACCAAGGCGGACACCGGAATTTCATTGTGTGGATCTCGCTCGGTGACAACCGTCCGGCGGTCGAGACGTCTCAAGCGACGGCCGCCGACGGATTTACGAGTGCTCGCCCAGCAACGATAATGCACAGGCTGATCCCTTGAAGGAAGTCGCCGCCGATGGACATGCTGGTCAAGCTGTACGCGCTGCCTCCCTCCCGCGACGTGTTTGAGCACCTGGGCAAGGCCGCTATCACGACGCGGCGCGCGCTCGCGCCGGAAAAGCACAGGGTCGTCGCCTGGGTCCGGCAGAATTTCAGCGAGGCGTGGGCCAGCGAGGTCGATGTGGCATTTTCCCGCCAGCCGGTGTCCTGCTTCATCGCGATCCGGCAAAAGAGCATTTTGGGGTTCGCCTGCCATGACGCGACCTGCCCGAACTTCTTTGGGCCTACCGGTGTGGACCCGAACGAACGAAAGAACGGGATCGGCAAGGCGCTGCTGTTCAACTGCCTCGAAGCCATGAAGCAGCAGGGATATGGCTACGCCATCATCGGCGGCGTAGGCCCTGCCGAGTTCTATGCGAGGACGGTCGGTGCGGTGCCGATCGAGGGCTCCGAACCCGGGGTTTATCGCGGGCTGCTGTAGCGCGGGAGCACGACATGGCCGAACGCGAGATCGACGCCATCCGAACATTGCTGACGTCGAAACCGCGGCCGGTCGGCTGGTCGGAGCGGCGGCAGCGGATCAACGAGGTCGGATCGACCTGGCCGGTGGCGCCGGACATCCAATGCGAGGCCGTCGATTGCGATGGCATCGCCGGCGAGTGGTCGATCGCCCCGGGCAGCGAGCCTTCGTGCGCGCTGCTGTATTTCCACGGCGGCGGATATTGCTCCGGCTCGATCGTGAGCCACCGCCGCCTGGTGACGGAGGCCGGGCGTGCGGCACGCACGCGCACGCTTGCGATCGACTATCGGCTGGCCCCTGAACATCCCTACCCCGCAGCCCATGAAGACGTGCTCACCGCGTGGCGCTTTCTGCGCCGGCAAGGCATTGCGGCGAGAAGTATCGCCGTCGGTGGCGACAGCGCTGGCGGCAACCTGACGCTCGGGCTGATCAACCGCCTGCGCGCGGCCGGCGAGGAATTGCCCGCCTGCGCCTGGCTGGTCTCGCCCTGGACCGACCTCACCATGTCAGGCAGCACGCTTGCGACCAAGGACGCCGTCGACCCGCTGATTCACAAGGCCTATCTCGACGAACTTGCGGATGCCTACGCGCCGCCCCCCATCGATCGCCGCGATCCGCTGATCTCGCCCCTGTTTGCCGATCTGGCGGGCCTTCCGCCGGTCCTGATTCAGGTCGGATCGGCCGAGACATTGCTCGCGGACGCGTCGCGGCTTGCCGAAGCCTCAGGCGCGGCCGATGTCGATGTGACGCTGCAGATCTGGCCGCACATGATCCATGCCTGGCCGGTCTGGAATGCCGGCCTCCGGGACGGCCGGCGCGCGCTGGTGTACGCCGGCCAGTTCATCCGGGCGCATATCCGTTAGGCCCGGGGCCAAGCTTGCCGCGTAAAGCCCTGATCTCGCGGGGCTTTGCCCGCAATTGCGGCAAATCCCGGGTTTTAGCCCCCGCTCGCCTGTGCTATTTTGGAACTTTAGAATCACGTCCGGATTTGAAGTCGTATGACCGAAAACGCCACCCGGAGTGCCAGCCCCCTCGCGCGTTTTGGCGGACAGCCGATTGCGATCGCCGCAGCGGCGCTCGTCATTGTTGTGCTTGGCGTAACCTCTATCACCGTCTGGCGTAGCTATACCGGCAACGTCCCCGAGACCGATCGCGTGGTCGCGACCCGGCAGTTGCAGGCGCGCGCCGCGCAGGCTTCCGAACAACTGGTCGAGAAGACCAAGGGTCTGGAGGTGACGCAGCAGGAATCGATCGACCAGTTGCAAATGGTGCAGGATCAGCTGCAGACCGTACGCCGCCTGCTCGCCGCGCAGCAGACCGACACCAGGAAGCTTTCCGAGCAGGTCGGAACGCTGACGGAAGCGGTCGAGGGCTTGCGGCAATCCTTTGCCAGCACACAGGCCTCGGAACCCTCCGCAGCTTCCTCGCCACGCAAACGGTCAGCCAAGGTAAAGCCGCGCGCGAACCGAAGCGCGAACCGCAGCCGCGCCAAGGCGCGCGGTTGACCGGATCTTGCCTATCTAGCTGCCTTACAACGACCGTCATTGCAGGCTTCTTGGAAAGCGGCGCTTCGCGCGGCCGGATGACGGGATATTTTCCACCGTTACCACGTGCCTTCCCGCAACTTTTTTCCGCCTTTGTGAACTGGTTCACACATACCCGCAAGAATCCCGGGCATCCTGTAGTTCACCGGATGGCGTGAGCCGATTTCAATATCCGGGGCTGGCAAGGTCGTTGACGGTATACTGCGTCGGCGGCCTTGTTTTTTTGTATGAATTTTGGCCCCGTTGCGCTGCGCGCTCCCCCTACCAGTTCTGCCATCTCGCAAGCAGGTGATTTGCGTTCGCGCCGGTTTGCAAGCTGAATGCGCCTCCCAAAAAGGAGAGCCGCAATGAGCGCCGAACCGTTAAGCGCCGAACCCCTGCCGACCTCTGACGTCATCGGGCTGACCAAGGTCGCGCCCTTCTCGCGACGCGGCTTCATGACCGCGTCGGCCGCCGTGACGGCGGGCTACACGCTTGCGGCCGGGCCGGTGCGCGCCGACGTGATCAAGACCGACACCAGCGGCCTCGTCACCGGCGACGCCAAAATCAAGGTCGCCGACGGCGAGATGCCCGGCTATTTCGCGCGGCCGGCCGGCGTCAGCAACCCGCCGGTGGTGCTGGTGGCGATGGAGATTTTCGGCCTGCACGAATACATCAAGGATGTGACGCGGCGCCTCGCCAAGCTCGGCGCGTTCGCGGTGGCGCCGGATTACTATTACCGCAAGGGCGCCGACCTGACCAAAATCACGGATATCCCGCAGCTTTTGCCGATCGTGAATTCGAAGCCGGACGCCGAGCTATTATCCGATCTCGACAGCACCGTTGCCTGGGCCAAATCGGAGGGCGGCGACATTTCGAAGCTGGGCATCATCGGGTTTTGCCGCGGCGGACGCACGGTCTGGGAATATGCCGCCCACAGCAGCACGCTCAAGGCGGGCGCCGCGTTCTACGGTCCACTGGTCGATCCGGCGAATCCGGTCTGGCCGAAGAGCCCGACCCAGCTCGCGCCCGAGATGAAGGCGCCCGTCCTCGGCCTCTACGGCGAGGCCGACACCGGCATTCCCGTCGCGACGGTGGAAGCCTTCAAGGCGGCTCTGGCCGAAAACAAGAAGACGGCCGAGTTCAAGGTCTATCCCGCCGCACCGCACGGCTTCCACGCCGACTATCGCCCGAGCTACCGCAAAGACGCGGCCGAGGACGCCTGGAGCCAGATGCAGGCCTGGTTCAAGAAATATGGGGTGTTGAGCTAGCCTGGAAATCCGCGAGGTCTGGCACAAGCCCTCAATAGCTTACCGACGCCTGCAGCGACACGCGCCATGATCCGGCCGGGGTGTGCAGCCCGTCGGTCATCGCCCGGGCCGCCAGCAGTTTGGAGTTGAAGTTGGTCCCGGCCGCAAAGTCGAAACCGGCTCCCACCGACGACAGCGTGGAGTCGCGCCGGGAAAACAGATCCCGCCCCCACCCGACGTCGGCGAGCAGGAACGGCGCCAGCGTGCCCGGCATCCAGGAAGGCATGCTGGGCATCGAGACGTAGAGCGAGTTGCGCAGGATCGCGGCCTGGTCGACCGCACCGTCTTCGGTTACATAACCGCGCACGGCATGGATCCCGCCGAGCCCGATGCGTTCGGTATCCGGAAGCGGCTTGGAGGATGCCAGCACGGACACTTCCGATTTCAGCGACAGGCTCTTTGGCAGCGGCGTCACACGGCCAAACTCGAGGGTTATGAGATTGGTCTGCACGTCGGTGACGCGTCCATTGGTGAAGGCGCTCCAGGCAAGCGAATTGTTGCCGGAGAGAATCCCGCCGGGGTTGGACTTGAAACGGACGTCGAGGGTGTTGGTGCCCAGATTGTCCGACCAGCGCCCGTTCCATCCGACCACCAATTGGGCAACGTCGGCGCTGCCCTCCGCGACCGGCGTGCCATCGAAGATGGTTGTGCGTAGCTGGTGCTTGAGTTCGACGCCGCCGAGCAGATCGCCGGCCGCAGGCGGCAGCAGATCGGACAGCGCGGTCCGAACGATTGCCGATGCCTGGCTGGTTTGCGTCTTGATCCGGAACAGATTGTTGGGCCGCTCATTGGTCAGCACATGGTCGCCGACGACTTCGAGACTCGTGCGCAGTCCGAGCGGCGTGAGCAACCGCCCCGCCTGACTTACATACTTGGCGTCGTCGGGCCGGTTGAACAGCCCGTCGTCCATCCAGAAATTGCGGCTGCCGGTGAGCTGATAGGACGCGACGATATCGGCGGACGGCGCCCCGCTGGCTCCGACATAGTAACGATTGCGGTCGGTCAGGAGCGTGCCGCTGTTGGCATAGCCGGCGTACACCTGCCACGGCTTGCGGTCCGTCACCTGGATATTGACGTCGGTCAGGCCGAGATCCTTGCCGGGACCGAACACCGCTTCGACCTGGCGAAACGGATTGCGGTTGGCCCAGTCGAGATCGGTCTCGAGTTTGCCGGCATCGATTTCCTGTCCGGGGACGAGGCGAATGCGGCTTTGCGGATAGCTCTCGGCTGCGGCCCCCGTCACCTTGATGCCGCCGACCTTGAACAGGATCACGCGGAGCTGGAGCACGCCGGACGATACTTCCTGCGGCGGCAGCGTGACCGACACGAACGGCCGCCCGGCTTGGCGATACGCGACGGCCACCGCCGCCTGCACTTCGGCAATCAGCTTGCGGCTGAGCGGCCGATCGACGAATGGCGTGAGTTGCTCGCGAAGCGCGGCCGCATCGAGCCCGTTGACCTGACTTACATCGACACCCTTGACGCCGCCGAGCTGTTTCGCACCGGCGTTCGCGCCAATCAGGACGATGGCTTGAACATTCACGCCGAGCGGCGTTGCATCGTCGCTCTTGAGCGGATCGTCGGTCCCGATTTTGATCGCCGGCGCGCGGCGCGGCGGCTCCGGCGGCAGATTGCGCTCCACCACTTGCGCCTGCGCGATGCCGTCAGGCGCGATCGCGATCACGCAGGCCATGATCAGCGCGCAGCAGGTGCCGATTCCGCTTCCATGCGCGCATGTTCGCAACCGTCGCTTCACGCGCGATCCGACATGTCCTGAAAGCGACGGCATCATGACAACCGGAGCCTGTCACGGCTGCGGGATATCGACGCGTGAGTCAGCATGAGTTTGCGCGTTCCGACGTTCTGTCGCACACGGCGAACAATGAATAAGTCAATCAATATGGTTTATGGATTAAGAACGGTTTAAGGTTGAGTTATGCGTATGACATCACCGCAGCGTGTGAGGTTGAAGCAAATCCATCCACACCAACTTATGCGTGTATCGACACATCTGAATGTGCGTAGCCCCTGCCGTGGCCTCACGCCATCAACATCAATTGTCGGCAAAGGCTGGCAGCCGATTGCGATTGATCATCGTGCCGACGAATCTGGCGCGTTCGCCAATCCGCCGGTTGTGCGGATGAGGAAGCTCGAGGCATTGCCTGGATTTGCAGATGATTGCGGCAGACGCTTGCTCGATGCTCGCGACCTCGCGCATCTGCTCGGGCGGCTGCGGCGCGGGCAAAGTCACGCGCGACTTCACATACGGGCCGAGCTCCGCAGTCGGCACGCGAGCGGCCGGCGTAGCGGCTGCAGGCATAACCGAGAGGCTCGCTCCAACAAAGGCGAAGGCGTAGTTCGATGAGGCCGCCAGCGTCCCCTGCGTGATGCCGTAGACGCCGGCATCGCTGGAAGCCGTCGCCGATGTCACCAGCGCGCCCGACAGCGTGTCGCCATTGACGAGGCCCGAGCCGCCAACCTGATAGGTCAGCGCCGGATTGGCATCGCCATAGGCGCGGCTCTTGGCATCGGCCGCCACCGTGATCGCGCGCGGCGTGACAGTGAGGTTGGCACCGGTAAAGGAGGAGACCACATAGTTCGGCGACGCCAGCGTGCCCTGCGTGATGCCGTAGACGCCGACATTACTGGCAGCGGTCGCCGCTGTCGCCAGCCCACCCGGGAGTGTGTCGCCATTGACCAGGCCGGAGCCGCCGACCTGATAGGTCAATGCCGGATTGGCATCGCCATAGGTGCGGCTCCCGGCATCCGCCGCGACGGTGATCGAACGCGGCGTGACGGTCAGCGTGCCCGGTGCATCGATAAAGCGATAGGCCTGTCCGGAGGCGCTGACGGCACTGCCGCCACTTGCGCTGATCGCGTAGCTGCCGGCATTCGAAGTCGTCGTCGCCACCGTCGATACCGAGAGGCCGTTGACGATCCCTGCCGTATCGCTGGCATGAAAACCGAAGATCGAATAGGTGAATGCCGGGTTGGCATCCCCATAGATCCGCGACGCGTTGGCAGGATCGACCCGCAGCACATAGTTGACGCCATAGAGCTGCGGGTAATAGCCGGCGCTCGGCGCCGACCAGACGGTGGCGAAATCCCAGCCCACGTAAGTTGACGCATAGTTTGCCGGATTCTGCATCTGGCTGGTGGTGAGACCGGTGATGCCGGTGCTGGCGCCGCTGCCGACGGCATTCGCCCTCCCGGACGTATCGATGTCCCAGTAGGACGACGTGACGGTCACGGTGCCGGTAACCGATCCGATCAAGCCGCCAGCCACCGCAGTGCTGGAGGTCGAAACGGCGCTCGCGGTGCCGGTCGCGTAGGTCTGGGTGACCGCCCCGGTGCTGATGTGGCTGCCGATCAGTCCCCCCGCCATCGCCGAGCCGGCAGCGGAGGTGGCACTGGCCGCACCGGTCGCATAGGACTGAGTAACGGTGGCCCCGCCGACGTTCCTGCCGATCAATCCACCCGTCGCTGTCGTCCCGGCGGCCGAGACGGCGCTGGCCGCACCCGTCGCGTAGGACTGCGTGACCGTAGCCGTGCTGCCGTTGCTGCCGATCAGTCCGCCCGCCGACGTGGCCGTGGCCGCTGCATAGGTGGACGTCACGTCCACGGTCCCCGTCGCATGGGACCGGGTGACGACGCCGGAGTTGCTGCCGATCAGTCCTCCGCCGAACAAGGTGGGGAGGGTCGACGACGCAACGCTGACAGCTCCGGCCGCGTAGGAATTGTCGATGGAAGCTCCCACGGAGTTGACGCCAACCAGCCCTCCGCCGAACGTTGTGGCGGTCACGGCGCCGGTTGCGAAGGAATCGACGATGGTTGGCGTGCCAGTGCTGTTGAGGCCGACCAGGCCGCCAACACCCTGGCTGCCGCCGCTGACCGCTCCCGTCGCATAGCTTCTGAGGATGCGGCCATTGTTCTGCGCGGTGAGGCCGCCGGCGCGCGTGCTTCCGGTGCCGGCCGTCACGTTACCCGTCGCATAGCTGTCCTGGATGATGCCGGCCCCGTTATTCCATCCGACGAGACCACCCATGGAAGAGCTGGCGGCGGTCAGCCCCGTGACCGTGACGGCTGCCGAACTGTTGGCGATGCTGCCCTGACTCTCGCCCGCCAGTCCGCCGCCATATCCTTCGGCCGAGACCGCGCCGGTCGCCGAGGCATTGCTGATGGTCCCCAACGACTGACCGGCCAGGATCCCGACCCGATTCAGCCCCGTCACGGTTGCGGCCTGCAAGCTGACATTGCTCAGCGTGGACGTGGCTGTGGTATATCCGAAAAGTCCGACATAGTTGGTCGATGGCAGGTTGATCGTCAGGTTCGAGATCACATGGTTCTGACCGTCCAGGCTCCCTGTGAACCGGGTGGACAAATTGCCGATCGGCGAGAAGCCAGTCGGTGACCACATGCCAGGATACTTGCCTCCGACAAAGCCGCCTGAAAAATCAATGTTGGATGTGAGCCGATAGTTCGCATCGAGATTCATTGCCATCAACTGAAGCTGATGCGCGTTTGAGATATTGGTCGAATATTCCCACTGGCCGAATGGGCGTGTCTGGCCATCGATCGAGAACCAGCCGGTAGAGGTATTGCCGGGAGTGAAGTCGAAACCCGCATAGGCGCTCTGCTTGTACGCATAATTTGCCGCCCCCGACTGCGCAGGATCGCTGGTTACTTCGTTCAGGCCGCTCGACGCGGCGCCCGCACCGATGCCGGCCGCCTGCCCCGTCGTGTAGCTGTCCCAGTAGGACTGCGTGATGGAGCCGCCATTATAGCCTAGCAGCCCGCCCACATTGCTCCCGCCGCTCACCGGGCCGGTGGCATAGGCCTGCGATATGCTGCCGAGACTCAAGCCGGCGATGCCGCCGGCATAGATCGTCGGCGCACTCACCGCGCTGGTCGAATAGACATTCGACAGCGGCCCGTAATTATAGCCGACGATGCCGCCCGCACCGGCGTTGCTGGCGACCGATCCTGACGTGTAGACTCCCGTGATGGTCCCGTGGTTTTCGCCAACGACGCCGCCTGTGGCCGTGTTGCCGGTGACGGACACGTTCAGAAGCCCGAGATTGCTTACCGTCGCAGAGGCGCCGTTGTAGCCGAACAATCCGACCCATTGGCCGGAGGGTCGATTGATGGTGAGGTTCGAAATGGTTTGGCCCTGGCCGTCGAAAATTCCTGTGAAGGCGGTGCTGCCTCCCACTGGCGTGAAACCCGCTCCATCGTTCCAGGACGCGGTGGCGCTGGCGTCGATGTCGCGGCCGAGTGCGTAGACGCCCGCCAGATTGTTCTTGATGTTCTGCAGGTCAGAGACGGTGTTGACCAGCACGTAGGTGTTGAGCGTGGCGCCGCCGGTGACGTTGCCGCTGAAATTCGTCAGCGTCGGCGCCGTGTATTTGGTGGCATTGACGGTCGAACTGCTGCCGGTCGGATTGTAGAAGATCGAGACCGCGCCTGCGGTCGAGACCTGGCCGCCGCCGAACGTCACGGTGCCTGTCCCCGTGCCGGCATTGTCCGCACGAAGCACGACACCGCCGCCGCCGGCGCTCGTGATGTTGGCGTTGACCGCGATGTTGCGATAGGCGCTGAGCGTCAGCGTCGCATTGGTCAACCAGCTGATGCCGCTTGCCACCGTGATGTCGCCATTGCCGCCGCTGCCGGTCGCGCTCGTCTGCTGGGTGACATTGCTGCCCCCGTTCAGCGCGGTCGCGATGGTGCCGGCGAGCGTCGCATCGATCGTCAGATCCACAGGATCGAGCAGCCATGCGCCGCCCATGCCGGCATGGACGCTGCCGCCGGTGAAGTTGAACACATGCCCCGAGGTCTCGATGAAGCCGCCGCGCAGCCCCTGGGTGCTGATAGCGCCGGCAAACGACGTCGTGCCATCCGACCACACCACCACATTGCCGCCCGCGCCGGACGCGCCGTCGGCTGTGATCGTCGCACCTGCCTCGATCGTCGTGTTCTGCGCATTGGCAATGGTTTGCGGCAGAAATTTCAGCGCGGCGTCCGATCCACCGGCCCGGTCGCCACCGATCAGCACGGTGCCGCCCGATGTCCCGCTGGCGTCGATCGTAGCGCGCGAAGTCAGGGTGACGTCCGTGCCCGTCACCACGACAGTGCCGCCTGCACCGCCGTTACCCTTCGCCTCGATCGCGCCGCCGATCACGACCTTGTCGCCATTGACGACGACGTCGCCGCCGGTGAAAGAGCTGCGCGCCGCGCGTGCCACGTTAGTTTGCACGCGCCGCGCCACGACTTTCTGCGTCACGTTTACGGAACCGCCTTCGGCCGTGAGGAAAATTCGTCCGCCCTTGCTGGCGACTCCCGTTGCCGTAATGGCCCGCCCGGTGTTGCCGGCAAGCGCATAAATGTTGCCGCCATTGGCGCGCAATTCTACTTCGGCTGCGCGGATTGCGCCGCTATTGCGGATCTCGCCGTCCTGCGCCGGACGCCGCACCAGCACCTTGCCATTACCGAGCGAGCCGTCGCTCAGCAGCACCTCGCTGCCGGACGCCATCGCGGCGGTGCCGTTGCGCGCGGTCAATGAGCCGTCGTTGCGAACCTGCCGCGCGATCAGGACGACGTCGCCCTTGGACGAGCCGATCTTGCCGAGATTGACAACCGAGGCGTTACTGTTGCCGCTGAAAGTCAGCGATCCTCCGGCGCGAAACTCCGCATCCTTGACGTCCAGCGTCGAAGCCACGAAGCTGCCGCCGGTCTTGACCTCCCCGCCCGGCCCCACGGCCACGCCCGACGGATTGACGAGGTAGACCGAGCCGGTCGCCGACAGGACGCCATTGATCGACGACGGCACGTTGCCGGTCACGCGGTTGAGTGTCGCGCCGCTACCGTTATTGAACTGAACCTGATTGCCTTGCCCGACCGAAAAGCTCGACCAGTTGACGATGCCGGTGCGGCTCGATTGGCTGATCGTGAGGCTGGTCGGCGAAGTCGAACCGATCGAAACGGTTCCGCTCGCCACCGTTCCACCAGTCGGCAGGGATTGTGCAAGTGACGGTTGCGCGCAACCCAGGCCCCACAACAGCGCGACCACGCTGACCGAGGCCCGAAGATCTCTGGTGGACGATGTGATGGCCGATGACAAACCCGACGTGGAGGAGACGATCATCGAACCACCATCCGCTTAAGGCGGCACCGCAAAGCTTTCCATCCCCACAAATTCTTTGCCAGACATGCACGCTTGCGTGCACAAGCCGCACCGTCGCAGGTACCGATCTAAGGATGTATAAAAGAACAAGTGCAATTTATCGGAAAATTGCGAATGATGGACCGCGAAACCGGTCACCAGGAATTGCGCGATACTTGCCGCGCACGATCCAGGGTCCGCTACCCGCCCCGACCGCCGTTGCGACGCGGCTTTGACGTCGACTGTTCCATCTCCCAGAACATCCAGACGAAGGCCGTGCCCAGACCTGCGACGACCACCAGGAACACCAATGTCAGAGCCGGGGCTGTGAGCATGTTCAACATCCCTGACGCGATGCAAGCGGCGTACCAGCAAACACAGTCGACTGCGGCCTCGATGCAATAACACCGGGGCCGCGCGATTCATCCCGGCTAAACGATCAGCCGCACACCTGCACGGGCCGAATACGCCAGCCATACGGCGTCAGCACGCTCCGCCGCACGATGTAACAGCCGCTGTCGCCATAGTAATAGGAATCGTCATAGCTGCCGTAATACGGATCGCCGTAATCATAATAGTCGTTGTAGTAGCCGTAGCCCAAGCCTAGTCCGACTGCCGTTACAGCGAGCGGAAATCTCCGGTGATGGAAACCGCGGTGGAAGCCACCGTGGAAACGGTTGACCGCAAGCGTGCCGCCGCGAAATCCGGCAGCCGGCAGAGCTGCCGTACGGAAACCACCGCCCCCGATCCCAGCCGCACGGAAACCGCCGGGCCCGATCCCGGCCGAACGGAAACCGCCTCCGCCGATCCCGGCAGCCCGGAAACCCGCGCCGCCCATACCCATCCCGCCGCCGCGGAAGCCGCCGCCGCCGTGGAAGCCGCCGCCAAACCCGCCCCCACCGCCGCGGAAACCGCCACCTCCACCGCCAAAGCCACCACGAGCCGAAGCCGCATCCGGCGCCAGCATGGCAACCGATGCAGTTGCGAACAAAGCGATCATCATTGTGCGTAACATCACCCATCCTCCGTGATCTTGCGTTCGAAGTCTCGACGCTCTTCGGCGTCGGATCCTCACAGATCCCTAATGAACTCTAAGACGACTTCTCAGATGTAGCGGGGCAATTTTGCTCACTTCTGCGCGACCGTGCGGTGCAGAGATCAGCAGCCGCGGCAAATGCTCTTGATCTTGCGATCGACCTCCTTGTTCTCTTCGCTGATCGCCGCGTCACCGCTCCTCTGCGGGCCCGTGATATCCGTGCCCGATCCCGCCGATCTTCCCGAACCGGTGGTCACACCGCTGCCAGTGTTGACGCCGGCGCCCGACGACTGCGCCGTACCGGAGGTGTTGGTGCCCGGAGCGGCCGGCGATGCACGCCTGGAGGAATTCCCCGCGCCGCTTGGATCTTCGCCGGCATTGTTAAGTCCTCCGGGAGCGGCGGGTCCGGAAGGCACGCCGCTAATGCTTTGCGAACCGGCCCCGGCAGAGCCCGCGCTCGGCGACCCGGCGGCGCTGCCGCTGCTGTTGCCGGCAGATGAACCGCCTGCCGATCCGCCAGAACTCTGAGCAAGGGAAGCGATTGGAAATACCAGTAGTGAGATTGCCGTAACTGCGGCGGCGGCAGACGCTAGCTTCATCGGAAATCTCCTTTCCGGAGCAACGACGGCCCCTGGCGCTTGTTCCTGTCGGAACGATTCCGCCGCCGGATCATTGATACACATCCGCTCGACGCACGGAGTGATCGCGCTTGCGCAAATTGATCGCCTTCGACGATGACACGCTGGACAAGCTGACCCAGCTTGCACGCGACCGGATGGGGACGTTTCAGGAGCTGGCCGACGAAGCCTTTGCTGACCTGCTCAAGAAGCACGGCATTCCCGTCGACCTCAAGGATGCGCTGCGGAAAAGTGCCGGACTCGCGAAGGCCGCGGTGGCGAAGAAATCGAAAACCGGAAAGGCGCCAGCATGAATCCCGACCCCGACCCTTTCGAGCAAGGCGAGCGCGCCGCACGCGAGAACATTCCGGCGGAAGCCAATCCCTATCAGGACGGCAGCGAGCAGCATGCGCTATGGGCCGCCGGCCATGAAAAGGTCGCCGGTGCACGCGAGGCCAACGAAAGCGAAGGCACCTAGCCTTGTTCGCACCTCGGTCGTCAGCCGATCTTCTTCAACCCGTTTTTGAAGCGTGGTCCGTTCCGTTGGTAGGACTTCGCGGCACGCCCCATCGCCGCCGACTGCTCCGGCGTCAACGTCCGGATAACGCGCGCGGGCGAACCGATGATCAGGGAATATTCAGGATACTCCTTGCCTTCGGTGATGATCGAGCCTGCACCGACGACGCTGCCGCGGCGTATTCGCGCGCCGTTCATGACGATCGAGCCCATTCCAACCAGCGCATCGTCTTCAAGCGTGCAACCGTGCAGGATCACGTTGTGGCCCACGGTGCAGTTGGTGCCGATCGTGAGCGGAAAGCCGGGATCAGTGTGGCAGGTGCAATTGTCCTGCACGTTGGAGCCTTCGCCGATCTCGATCCATTCATTGTCGCCGCGCAGCACCGCCCCAAACCACACGCTGGCCGAATTCAAGAGGCGTACCTTGCCGATGACGGTGGCGGTATCTGCGATGAAATAGTTACCGTCAGCGGGGAGTTCGGGCCCCTGTCCGTCGAGTTCGTAGATCGCCATAGCAAAAAGGTCTCCGTTACCGGAGACCTTGGCACAGCCGCTGGCGCGGGATCAAGCGAGCAGGCCAGCGAGCCTCAGGCCAGCACGCCGGTGGCGCGCAGCGTCATCAGGAAAAACGTGCCGGACATCAAGCTCCAGAAGCCCGAAAGCACGGTCGCCATCATCACGAATTCGAAGCGGCGGCGCTCGATCTGCGCGCCGCGCAGCGTGTTGCGCATGATGATGAAGGGCGCGGCGAAAACCAGAAACGGCACGGCCGCAAACGTCTTCGGCGCCACGCCTTCCCCAAGCAGCCCAAATCCCGCCGGCCGCGCCGCCATCGCCTGATAGCCGCTGGCGAGCGCGCCTGCGAGTGCAAAGCCGATGCAGAGGGAGAACAGGGAATTCAACGCATCGGGCGACATGGCAAACTTCCCCTACTCGAAAAACCGCGCCCTGCTTTCGCAAAATTGGCCTGCCGCCGCCACAGCATCCTTAAGGAAAGGTTAATGACGGGCCGCCGGGACCTCGTTTGCGCATGGCTCGCGAGGCCGGAGCTGCCGCGAAATCATGAGGAAATCACGTTCCCCATGGCATATTCGCGACGATGATTCGCCTGGCTCTTCCTCGACCGATGCTTCGTTCATGACCCTGCTTTCGACGGCACAGCACCTCGCCCGCGACACCCGCAGGGATCCGCGCTCGCACATGGTCCTGATCATGGTCGCGGTAACCATCACCGCGGGCGCCGTCGCGCTGGTCGCCTATTTGCTGTGGCCAACCTGGGTTGCGCGCCCCGCCAGCGCCCCCGACCGGTTGCCGGTCAGCGTCGGCGCCACGCTCTTCAACGTGCCTACCGCGGCGATCCGCCGGAAAATCCAGCGCCACTCCGGCCCGCAGGAGCGGGTCGATCTCAGTTTCGTCTTTCCGTCGCTGGAACCGCCGGATACGCCGAAGCACGTCAGCGCCGATACGATCGAGGAGAAGGTACAGCCGATCGACCGGATATTCGTGTCGATATCGGCCCATCACGACACGCTGGCGCCCGACACGCGGGTCCGCACGATCTATCCGCGTTACCTCGGGCGGGCCGCAGCGCCGGTCGATGAAGGTTTGACGATGCGCGCCTTTCGCGACGGCTCGCCCTACGCCAACGAAGATTTGTTCTCCGCCACGACGCCGAGCCTCAACGCGCGCTGCACGCGCGACGGCCTGACGCCCGGCATGTGCCTGAGCGAGCGCCGCGTCGACGGCGCCGACCTGACGTTTCGCTTTCCGCGCAGCTGGCTGTCGCAATGGCGCGACGTTGCGAATGCGATGGATCGCCTGACGGCGCAGATGCTGGGGCCGAAGGTCTAGCCACCGACTCGTAGATTCCATGGGGTGGTGAGCGTGGCCT
>Ga0307500_10000221_pt1 | contig 19424 bp, 15 predicted proteins | sample 14_S_MG_FD_201362 | JGI IMG/M metagenome (GOLD analysis project Ga0307500, IMG submission 201362) | Soil microbial communities from Populus trichocarpa stands in riparian zone in the Pacific Northwest, United States - 14_S | ecosystem: Environmental > Terrestrial > Soil > Riparian zone > Trees... | reverse complement strand
TCAATTCGGGCTGGCGCGGGCGCCGCGGCCGCGGTGCCGCCGGGGGCGAGCTGGCGCATCGGCGGGCCGACGGCCAGCACCGCGACGGCGAGCGTCAGCAGCCGGGCCCGCCGGCCCCAGCGGCTGCGCTCCCCGGTCCGGCCCGGCCGGTCGCCCGGCCGGCGCGAAGGCCCACTACCGCGCCGGTCGGAGCCATCCCCGGGTCTGCCGGCGCCCGCCGGCACCGCCCGGCCGCGTGCCGACGGCCGGCTGCCTGCCGACGACGCGCTGTCGGACGACGGCCGGCTGCCTGCCGACGGCCGGCTGCCTGCCGGCAGCGGGCTGCCTGCCGGCGACGGGCTGGCGGAGCGGTGGCGGGCCGGGCGGGCGGGTGACCGACCGGCGCCGGTGGCGGTCGGCGACCCGTGGGCGATCGCGACCGCGCGGGCGATCGCGTGCCCGTCCAGGTCCGGGCGCAGGGCCCGGATCGCGGCGGTGGCCGCTGCCGGCGACAGCGCGTCGCTGACCAGCAGCACGTCCCCCGTCTCGACCACGGCGTCCACCGGCTGCCGGCACAACCGCACGCTCAGCACCGCGACCTCCCGGTCTGGCCATCTTCCTGCCGCCCTGTCCGACGACGACCTGCCCGAATCAACGAGCCAGCCGCCGCCCGGTTGCGGTCATACCCATCCGGGCCGGCGGCCCCACGTCGACCGGCGATCCGCCCGGCTGGCGGTCGGGCCGGTGCGCCGCACCGGTTCGCGCACCGTTTCGCCTGGTTGGGACTACCGGTATTTGTTACCCGCGCGTAGCTTGAGTGCCTGCTCGGGTAACCGGCAAAGCGGCAGGCAGGTGCGGGCGGACCGGGAGACTGTCGAGATGCGGACGGATCAGGCTGGCCGGTTCCGGCTGCCACCGGTGGTGCTGCGTGCGCTGGTCCGGCTGACGCTGCGGCCGGTGCTGTCCGCCGGCGTACCGCCGCGGCTGCAACGCCGGCTGCTGGAACTCTGCTCGGTGCTGCTGCCGGGCCGGCCGGCCCGGGCGCACCACACCGTGCTCGGCCCGGTCCCGGTCACCTGCGTGACCGCCGGGACGGCCGCCGATCCGGCTGGGCCGGCGGTGGTGCTGTACCTGCACGGCGGCGGGTTCACCACCGGGTCGGCGCGGACGTACCGGACGCTGGCCGCCGCGCTCGCCCGGGCCAGCGACGCGGCCGTCTACCTGGTCGACTACCGGCTGGCGCCGGAGCACCCGCACCCGGCCGCGCTGGACGACACGCTGGCCGCCTACCGGGCGCTGCTGGCCGGTGGTGTGCCGGCCGGTCGGATCGTGCTGGCCGGCGACTCGGCCGGCGGCTACCTCGCGTTGGCCACGGCGCTGCGGCTGCGCGACGCCGGCGACCCGCTGCCGGCCGGCCTGGCGCTGATCTCGCCCTGGCTCGACCTCGCCGGTCCGGCCGGCCCGCCGGCGCGGGGCCGGCGGGACCCGCTGCTGGCGGCGAGTTGGCTGCGCTTCTGTGCCGGGGCGTACCTGGCCGGCACCGACCAGGACGACCCGGCGCTGGCCCCGCTGAGCGCCGACCTGGCCGGGCTGCCGCCGCTGCATGTCCAGGCCGGCGCGGACGAACTGCTGGTCGGCGACGCGGACCGGCTGGTCCGCCAGGCCCGGGCGGCCGGCGTGGCCGTGGGCTACGACCGGTGGCCGGGGATGTGGCACGACTTCCAGATCTTCACCGGCCTGCTGGCCGCCGCCGACCAGGCGGTCGGCGCGCTCGGCCAGGCCATCCGGAGTTGGCTGCCGGCGGCCCGGCCCGCACCGCCGGCCACGCCGCGGGTGGTGATCGTCGGCGCCGGGTTCGGCGGGATCGGCACCGCGATCGAGCTGACCCGGCACGGCTTCCGCGACTTCGTCGTGCTGGACAAGGCCGACCGGATCGGCGGGGTCTGGCGGGAGAACACGTACCCCGGGGCCGCCTGCGACGTGCCGTCCGTGCAGTACTGCTACTCGTACCAGCAGCGGGCGGACTGGCCCCGCCGGTTCTCCGGGCAGGCCGACATCCTGGCCTACCTGCGGCACTGCGTGCAGCACTACGGGCTGGCCGACCACCTGCGGCTCGGTGTCGAGGTGACCGACGCCAGCCACGACGGCCGGGCCTGGACACTGCGCACCGCCGGCGGCGACGAGATCACCGCGGACGTGCTGGTGTTCGCCTGCGGGCAGCTCAGCCGACCGTCCTATCCGGACATTCCCGGGCTGGACCGGTTCGCCGGCCGGGTGTTCCACTCCGCGCACTGGGACCACCGGCACGACCTGACCGACCGGCAGGTGGCGGTGATCGGCACCGGCTCCAGCGCGCTGCAGTTCGTCCCGCAGATCGCCCGGCAGGCCGCCCGGTTGACCGTGTTCCAGCGCACCGCCGGCTGGGTGCTGCCCAAGCTGGACGGTCCGCTGTCGCCCCGGCAGCAGCGCCGCTACCGGCGCTGGCCGCGCACGATGAGCGCGGCCCGGTTCGGCTGGGACCTGTTCGAGGAGGGCCTCACCTTCGGCATCACCCGCAACCGGGCGGTGCTGGCACCGCTGCGGCTGGTCAGCCGGGCGATGCTGCGGCGGCAGGTGCGTGACCCGGCGGTGCGCCGCAAGCTGACCCCGGCGGTCGAGTTCGGCTGCAAGCGGATCGGCTTCTCCACCGACTGGTACCCGACCTTCAACCTGTCCACAGTGGACCTGGTGACCACGCCGATCGACCGGGTCACCGAGACCGGCGTGCAGACCGCGGACGGCCGGCTGTCCGAAGTGGACACGATCATCCTGGGCACCGGGTTCGCCGCCACCGGGTTCCTGGCCCCGATCCGGGTCAGGGCCGGCGGCCGGGAGCTGGCCGACGCCTGGTGCGACGGCGCCCGGGCCTACCTCGGCATCACCGTCCCGGGCTTCCCGAACCTGTTCCTGATCTACGGCCCGAACACCAACCTCGGCTCCGGTTCGATCATCCACATGATGGAGGGCCAGGCCCGGTACGTCCGGCAGGCGGTTGAACTGCTGGCCGCCGGTGGCGTCCGGCAGCTCGCGGTCCGGCCGGACGTGGCCGAGGCGTACGACCTGCGGACGCAGCAGCGGCTGGCCGGCACAGTCTGGGTCAGCTGCCAGAACTGGTACCGCACCAGCACCGGCCGGGTCGTCAACAACTGGCCCGGCCAACTGCGCGAGTACCGCCGGCTGACCGACCGGTTCGACCCCGCCGACTACCACGCCGGCCCGGCACCGAGCGACTGAGCGGGCCGGCGCCGGTCCCGCCGGCCCGCCACCGGGCGGGCCGCGGGGCCGGCGCGGGTCGCGCCGGCCCCGGCGTCAGCGCCGGCCGAGCGCGGCCAGCGGCACCGCGGCCGGCCGGGGCGCGGCGGCCGGCCGGGTGGCCCGGGCGGCGACGACCAGCCCGGCGGTCACCGCGCCGAGCAGCAGCACCGCGGCCAGCACGCGGTAGGGGCGACTGGAAATGTCTTTACTCAGGCTTGGCGGGTGATATCGATACGGCGGAACCCGCGCCGGGCGGTCGCGATCGGCGCCGACCTGCCGACCCGGCCAGCCTGGGCCACGGCTCAGGAAACCCGCGCCCGGAGCCCGGACCGGGGCGGCCGGCGGCAGACTGCGGCGCAGTTCGGCCGGCTTTCGTGACCGGCTGCCCGGGCGGGTTATCCGGGCCGCCGGAATATGCCGGGCTACCGGCGCCACCGCGGCAGCTGGAATGGTTGGCCGCGGCGGCGGCCGGGGCCGCGAAAACCACCGGCCGGCTGTGGCCGACGGCCCGGCGCGACCAGCGCCGACGGCATTCCGCAGCCGCCATGAGCAGCACCGGAGGCCGAGCGCCGGGTAATTCAGCGACGCTCGGCAACCCCGCCCGGCCACCCTTTCGGCAGCGACCCGATCAGGACCGGGCCGCTTTGCGTCGGGTCGAGTTCCGACCAGAGCGAGCCGGCGGTTCGGTCTCCATGATCTCTTCGACCAACTCCTGGATCTTGGCGCGGGTCTCGGTCAGTGCCTCCTTGCCGAGCGGGGTGATCGCGTAGTATTTGCGGACCTTGCCGTCCACGACGCGATCCTCCCGGTTCAGGTAGCCGGTGGCCTCGAGGTTGTGCAGCAACGGGTAGAGCGTGCCCGGTGACAAGTGATAGTCGTGCCGTGCCAACTCCTCGATGAACCACACGCCGTAAACCGGCTCCCGACTCGCGTGGTGCAGGAGATGCACCTTGACAAATCCAAGAAAGAAATCGCGGAGCATCTTATTATCAGGCTTTGCTGCCGCGCTTACCGCCCTTGCCAAAACGACCCCTTCCCCTCGGCCCGCCCCGGCCGCCGGCCCACTCCGGGGAACCTGAAATCCAACACAATAGCGGCAGTGTAACGTAGCCGGCTACTTCGGAGGAGCTAAGCCGAGGCGCGCCGGAAAACCAGGAGTCGCGGTCTGGACCTCTTCACTCGGTTGTCTATATCAGCCTCCGATATCGCAATTCGGAGAGATGCGGTCAGGCCAGGAACAGCACCGGCTCGGCCAGTTGCTCGGCCAGCATCGCCAGGAACCGCCGGCCCAGCGCGCCGTCGATGACCCGGTGGTCGTAGGACAGCGAGAGCGGCAGCACCGGGGCCACCCGCACCGTGGATCCGTCGACCACCGGTTTCGGGGTGGCCCGCCCGGCCGCGAGGATGCCGGTGGTGCCGAGCGGCACCAGCGGGGTGCCGTGCCCGCCACCGATCGCGCCGACGTTCGAGATGGTGAAGGTCTGCCCGGTCAACTCGGCCGGCGGTAGCGAGCGGGCCCGGGCCGCCGGGCCGAGGCGGCGGACCTCGGCGGCCAGCGCCAGCAGCCCGTGCCGGCCGGCGTCGGCGAGCACCGCGACCAGCAGGCCGTCCGGGGTGTCCACCGCGATGCCGATGTCGTACCGGCGGTGCAGCACCAGCGTGTCGCCGTCCAGGCTGGCGTTGAACTCCGGGTACGCCCGCAGCACCGGGAGCACCGCGGCGATCAGCAGCGCGTCGATCGGCACCCGGACGCCGTGCCGCCGCTGCAGCGCCGCCCGGGCGGCCAGCAGCCGGCCGACCGGTACCTCGTCGAACGCGGTCACCATCGGGATCTCGGCCCAGGCCCGGGTCAGGTTGGCCGCGATCGTCCGGCGCAGCCGGCTCAGCGGCCGCCGCTCGTCGTCCGCCCCGGCCGGCTCCGCCGGTGCCGCCGCGGGCGGCTCCGCGGCCGCGGCCGCGGTCACGTCCGCCCGGGTGACCGTCGCGTGTGGACCGGTGCCGGCCACCTCGCGCAGGTCGACGCCGAGGCTCGCGGCCAGCTTGCGCACCAGCGGCAGCGCCCGCGGCCGGGCCGCCACCGGCCCGGCCGCCGACCCGGCCACCGACCCGGGTGCCGACCCGGATGCTGGCCCAGCCGCCGGCCCGGCCGCCAGCCCGGATCCCGGGCCGGGCCGCGGCAGCGGCTCGGGTGCCGGCAGCGGCTCGGGTGCCGGCGCCGGGCGGGTCAGGTCCTGCGCCTGCTCCCGCAACGTGCCCACGATCGGCGCCGCCCGGTCCGTGCCGGCCCGCTCCGCCGGCCCGGCCGGCGGCCAGGTCTCACCGGCGGCGCCGATCACCGCGAGCACCGCGCCCACCGGCAGGGTCTCGCCGGCCGCGGCACCGCGGTACAGCAGCGTGCCGGCGTACGGGCTCGGGATGTCCACGATGGACTTGTCGGTCTCGATCTCGACCAGCGGCTGGTCGGCGGCCACCGGCTCGCCCGGCGCGATGTGCCAGCGGACGATCTCGGCCCCGGTCAGCCCCTCGCCGATGTCCGGCAGCCGGAACTCGCTGGCCATCCTCAGCCGGCCAGTGTCCGGCGGGCCGCGGCCACGATCCGCGCGGTGCCGGGCAGGTAGTGCTGCTCCGCCCGCTTCAGCGGGAACACCGTGTCCCAGCCGGTCACCCGGGCCACCGGCGCCAGCAACGAGTACAGGCAGCGCTGCTGGATCTGGGCGACGATCTCGGCGCCGAAGCCGCCGGTGCGCGGCGCCTCGTGCACGACCACCGCGCGGCCGGTCTTCGTCACCGACCCGGCGATCGCGGCCACGTCCAGCGGGACCAGGCTGCGCACGTCCAGCACCTCGGCCGAGACCCCGTCCGCCGCCAGTTCCGCCGCCGCGGCCCGGGTCTCGGTCATCATCGCGCCCCAGGCGATCAGCGTGACGTCGGTGCCCGGCCGCTCGATCGCGGCGGCGCCGAGCGGCACCAGCGGCGGCCGGTCGGGCAGTTCCTCCTGCACCGCCCGGTAGAGCCGGATCGGTTCCAGGAAGACGACCGGGTCCGGATCCTCGATCGCGCTGCGCAGCAGCCCGGCCGCGTCACCGGGCCGGGACGGCACCACCACCTTCAGCCCGGGCACGTGCGCGTACAGCGCCTCGGTCGACTCGGAGTGGTGCTCGGCCGCGCCGATGCCGCCGCCGTAGGGCATCCGGATCACCAACGGCGCGGTGAACCGGTGCCGGGACCGGTTCCGGATCCGGCTGACATGGCTGATCACCTGGTCGAACGCCGGGTACGAGAAGCCCATGAACTGCAGCTCCAGCACCGGGCGCAGGCCGGCCACCGCCATCCCGTAGCCGACGCCGACGATGCCCGACTCGGCGACCGGCGTGTCGATCACCCGGCCCGGACCGAACCGGTCGAGCAGCCCGTCGGTGAGCCGGAAGACGCCGCCGGCGGCGCCGATGTCCTCGCCGAGCAGCACCACGTCGTCCCGGTCGGACAGAGCCAGGCCGAGGGCGTGGTTGATCGCCTGGGCCAGCGTCCGGGTCACCATCAGCCGCCCCCGTCCGGTTCGCCGACCCCGCCGGCCGCGGTGGCCCAGCCGCGCTGCTCGGCCAGCACCGGCGGCAGCTCGGCGAAGGTGGCGTCGAAGATCTCCCCGGCGGTGAACGCCGGCAGCGCCTCGGCCGCGGCGACCGCGGCGTCCACCAGGGCGGCCGCCTCCCGGTCCAGGTCGTCCTGCCAGTCCGGGGTCCAGTGCCCGCCGGCGTGCAGGTACCGGCGCAGCCGGTCGATCGGGTCGCGCTGCCGCCAGGCCTCGGTCTGTTCCTCGGTGCGGTAGCGGCCCGGGTCGTCGGCGGTGGTGTGCGGGCCGACCCGGTAGGTGACCGCCTCGATCAGGGTCGGCCCGTCGCCGCCGCGGGCCCGCAGCACCGCCGCCTCGGTCGCCTGGTAGACGGCGAGCACGTCGTTGCCGTCCACCCGGACGCCGGGCATGCCGTAGCCGATCGCCTTGTCCGCGAGGGCGGCGACCGCGGTCTGCCGCTCGGTCGGCAGCGAGATCGCCCAGCCGTTGTTCTGGCAGAGGAACACGCAGCCGACCCGGTAGACGCCGGCGAAGTTCATCGCCTCGTGGAAGTCGCCCTCGGACGTGGCGCCGTCGCCGAACATGGTCAGCGCCACCCGGTCGACGTGCCGGTAGCGCTCCGCCCAGGCCAGCCCGACCGCGTGCAGCATGTGCCCGCCGACCGTGATCGACGGCGGCAGCACGTTCACCGACTCCGGCGGCGCGCCGCCGCGCTCGTGCCCGGTGCGGCCGGCGATCAGCAGCTCCAGCGGGTAGCCGTGGTGCCACATCGCGGCCGAGTCCCGGTAGCTGGCGACCAGCCAGTCGTCGCGCCGCAGCGCCGCGGCGGCGCCGATCTGGGCGGCCTCCTGCCCCTCGAACGAGGCGTACGTGGCCAGCCGCCCCTGCCGCTGCAGCGCGGTGCCGCGCCGGTCGTACGCCCGGGCCAGCACCATCGCCCGGTACAGCCCGCGACTGTCCACAGTGGCCGGTGGTTCGGCCGTCAGGTGCCCGTCCGGGGCGAGGATCTGCAGCATCTCAGCGGAACGCGCTCTGGCCGGTGAGCGCCTCCCCCACGATCAGCGTGTGCACCTCGCTGGTGCCCTCGTAGGTCAGCACCGATTCCAGGTTGGACATGTGCCGCAGCACCGGGTACTCCAGCGTCACCCCGTTCGCGCCCAGGATCGTCCGCGCCTGCCGGCAGATCGCCAGCGCGGCCCGGACGTTGTTCAGCTTGCCCAGGCTGAGCTGCTCCGGGCGCAGCCGGCCGGCCTCCTTCAACCGCCCCAGGTGCAGCGCCAGCAGCGCGCCCTTCTGCAGCTCCAGCAGCATGTCCACCAGCTTGGCCTGGGTCAGCTGGAAACCGGCGATCGGCCGGCCGAACTGGACCCGGGTGCGGGCGTAGTCGAGCGCGCACTCCAGCGCGTCGCGGGCGGCGCCGAGCGCGCCGAAGACGATGCCGAACCGGGCCTCGTTCAGCGCCGCCAGCGGGGCGCCGAGGCTGTGCGCGCCGGGCAGCAGCGCCGAGCCGGGCAGCCGCACCTCGTCCAGCACCAGTTCGGAGGTGATCGAGGCGCGCAGCGAGAGCTTCTGGTGGATGTCGTTCGCGGCGAAGCCGGGCGTGCCGGCCGGTACCAGGAACCCGCGCACGCCCTCGTCGGTGCGGGCCCAGATCACGGCCAGGTCCGCGATGCCGCCGTTGGTGATCCACATCTTGGTGCCGCTGAGCAGCCAGTCGGTGCCGTCCCGGCGGGCCGACGTACGCATGCTGCCGGGATCGCTGCCGGAGTCCGGCTCGGTCAGGCCGAAGCAGCCGACCTTCTCGCCGGCGGCCATCGCCGGCAGCCAGGCCGATTTCTGCTCCGCCGAGCCGAACTTGTGGATGCTGGCCATGGCCAGCGAGCCCTGCACCGAGACCATGCTGCGGAAGCCGGAGTCGGTGGCCTCCAGCTCGGTGCAGGCCAGCCCGTAGCTGACCGCGCCGGCACCGGCGCAGCCGTACCCCTGCAGGTGCATGCCGAGCAGGCCGAGCCGGCCGAACTCGAGCATCAGCTCGCGTGCGGTCTCCCGCGGCAACCCGTGCTCGAACCAGGCCGGCAGTTCGGCCCGCAGCCGGCGGGCGCAGAAGGTCCGGACCAGTTCGCGGCCGGCCCGCTCCTCCCCGGTCAGCAGCTCGTCCAGCTCCAGGAAATTCGCGGCGGCGCGCACGGCCTCGGCCGGCGCGGCCGAACCGGAGGACATCATCGGGCTCCTTCCGCTCGGTGCACGGCTGTGCACAGCCTCCGCGCCCCGGCCCGCGCCGGCAACCGCGACACCCGCTCGACCGTTTCCTGTTGCCCACGGAGCTGGGCAGCGGGAAAGGCCTCGCGTGCGGCGTGCGCCGGGCCGGATGCTACGACCGGAGCGGCAGGACCGCTCCTGTCATGAGGAGGAGCGGTGCAGATGCGACTCACCAGCGGGCTGGGGTCCGTCGTGAAGCTCATCGGGATCAGCCTGCTGATCGGCGTCGGGGTGGGGTTGTACCTCGGCACCCGCCTGCTGCCGTTGTAGCCGGGGCGGGGCCGGGCCGGCGGCGTCGGCCGTGGGGGGTGCCCCGCCCAGCCGGCTGGCCCGCCCGTGGCGGCCGGCCGGCGGCGGCGCCGGGCGGGCGGCCGCTCCCGGCGCCGCCCGCCACCGTCCACACCCGACTATCCAAACGCGACCCGGAGGGCGTGCCGGCCGCCCACCGCGGGCAGCACCAGGCTGGTGCCGGCCAGCGTGACGGTCAGCCGGGTGCCCGGCCGCGGCCGCAACGTGTAGTCGAAGTCGCTGGACAGCACGGCCAGCACGAACCGGTGCCCGGCCGGCAGGACGTAGTCCTTCGGCTGCAGCAGCACGTCCAGCCGGTAGCTGCGGCCCGGCCGGACCGGGACGGTGCGGCTGATGCCGGTGCGGTTCTGCGGGTCGGCCCAGCCCCGGGTGATCACCTGCTGGCTGCCGTCCGGGGCCTGGTCGATCAGCAGCGTGGTGACGTTCGCGGCCGGCCGGTCGAACGCCACCGTCAAGCCGACCCGGCCGGTGCCGCTGACCCGCACCGGGGCCGCCGCCGGCGGGCTGCGGTAGACCAGCCGGTGCGGTGAGGTGGGCGCGGCGGCCAGCGTCTCGGCCAGGATCGTCGCGTCATCGGTCAACCGCTCGACGCCGGCCCGGGCCGGGGCCGGCCCGGCCGTGGTCAGCCCGCCGGCCGTGCTGCCGCCCGGCCGCACCCAGAGGCTGGCGTCCGAACTGCCCGGCGCCGGCCACTCCGCCTCGTGCGACCAGCTCATGTCCTCGCGCTGCACGGTGGCCCGCGGGTCCCGCTCGACCCCGTTGCGCACGCCGTACAGGTAGCGGGTGAACCAGCGGTTCAGCGTGCGCAGCCAGCCGTCCCGGTCGACCAGCACCGGGTCGGTGTGCGCGAACTGGTGCAGCCAGATCTGGTGCGGGGTGCCCTGGTCGGCCAGCGCCTGGTACCACTGCGCGAACTGGCGGCTCTTCACGTTCCAGTCGTTCAGCCCGTGCGCCACCAGTACGGCCGCACGCACGTTGCGGACACCCGGCAGGTAGTCGCGCTCGGCCCAGAACCGGCTGAAGTCGCCGGTCACCCGATCCTGCTCGCGGGCCAGATTGTCGATCACCGGGCGGCAGATCTGCCGATCGGCACGGGTGTAGACGAACTCGGCCAGCACGTCGAGGTCCTCGCCCTGGAAGGTGCCGGGAGCGACCACGGCGCCGTCGGTGCGGTAGTAGTCGTACCAGTTGGAGATCGCGCCGATCGGCACGATCGCCTCCAGGCCGCGGACGCCGGTGGTGGCCACCGCGTTCGGCAGCGTGCCGTTGTACGAGACGCCCATCATGCCGACCTTGCCGGTGGCCCAACCGGCCCGCACCGGCTGGCCGGCCGCGTCGTGCCCGCTGGCCCGGCCGTTCAGCCAGTCCACAATGGACTTCGCGCCGATCGTCTCGTTCCGGCCGCCGCTGGTCGGGCAGCCGGTGGACAGCCCGCTGCCGAGCGACTCGGCGTAGACCATCGCGAAGCCGCGGGCGATGAAGTACGGCTCGTACCGGGACACGATCGGCGCCGCCGCCGGCCCGCCGGCCCGGCCGGCGGCACCGGCCCGCACGCCGGCCGCGATCAGCCGCTCGTCCCCGGCCGCGGTGTGCCGGCTGCCGCCGCGGTCACTGCCCGGCCGGTGCGGCCCCGGCGGCAGGTAGAGCTCCACGTCCACGTCGTGGTTGGTGATGTCGTTCCCGCCGGCGAAGTACGGGCTGACCATGTAGACGACCGGCACCCGCAGCCCGTCCTCGGTCGCCCGCGGCCGCACCACCTCGACGTACATCTCGTCCGGCTGGCCGTCGGCGTCGCTGTCCACCGGGGCGCGCACCCAGAGGCTCTGCCGCACCACGTCGGTCGGGTCGAAGACCGGCTGCGCCTGCCCGTCGGCGAACACCGGGCCCGGGGGCGCCGGAGCCGCCGTGGCCGCCGCCGGCGCGGCCAGCAGCGACAGGCCCGTCGCCAGCGCGAGCAGGATTCCGGAAACGGGTCTCATCGGACGCCCCTGTCTCCAATGCGGAGAACATACCTCCGCGTACCGCTACCTCCCGCGATCCAACCAGACATATGGGTAGCCCGGAACCCACCGGGGCCCGGTCGGTGCGTCCAGGCGGCGGGGGCCAGGCGGGGTCAGGCGGGGGTCAGGCGGGGTCAGGCCAGGTTGTGCCGGGCCTCGACCGGGTCACGCCAGCCGAGCACCGCCTCCACCATCCGCACCGCGCGGACCGCGGCGGTCACGTCGTGCACCCGGACGATCCGGGCACCACCGAGCACGCACACGGCCAGCGCGGCCACGGTGCCGTCGCGCAGGTCGGTGTTCGGCAGCCCGAGGGACTCGCCGATGAAGTCCTTGTTCGAGATCGAGGCGAGCAGCGGGAAGCCGAGGTCGGCGAACTCGGCCAGCCGGCGGGTCAACTCCAGCGAGTGGAAGGTGTTCTTGTTCAGGTCGTGGCCGGGGTCGACGATGACCTGCTCCGGCCGGACGCCGCGGTTCACCGCGACGGCCGCCCGGTCGGCCAGGAACGCCCGCACCTCGCCGACCACGTCGGCGTACTCCGGCCGGGGCAGCAGCGCGCGCGGCGCGGCCTTGCTGTGCGTGATCACCAGCGCCGCGCCGGACGCCGCGGCCAGGTCGGCGATGGCCGGGTCACGCAGGCCGGAGGTGTCGTTGATCGCGGTCGCGCCGGCCTCGATGGCGGCCCGGGCCACCTCGACCCGGAACGTGTCGACCGAGATCACCGCGTCCGAGCGGGCCCGGCTGGCGGCCACCACCGGCACCACCCGGCGGATCTCCTCGGCCGCGTCCACCTCCTCGCTGACCGGCGAGAACGGCACGCCGCCGATGTCGATCCAGTCGGCGCCGGCGGCCAGCGCCCGGTCGACCGCGGCCAGTGCCGGCGCCAGGTCGAAGGTCCGGCCGTGATCGAAGAAGGAATCCCGGGTGCGGTTCACGATCGCCATCACCGCGACCCGGCGGTGGAAGTCGAAGCGGCGGGCGCCGATCTGGCGTATGCCGGTACCGCCCAGTTCGGGCCGCACGGCCGGGCCCGCCGCTCCCGGAAGCACCCGGCTGCCTCGCTCTCTGCCGGCCGCGCGCACCCCCGCGGCTCCGGCCAGCGAGCCTACCTGCCGCCGCCGCGTGCCCGCTTCGCACGGTTGCGCCGGTTCGTCCGGGCAACGAGGCTTGAGTCCCGGGCTGAGAGGATTGCGATGACGCGGTTCGACGTGGTTGCCGAGGTGCCGGTGGACGCCGGCGCGGCCCGGGTGTTCGAGCACGGCTGGCAGTCCTGGACGCCGACGGCCAGCTACCGGCTGGCCGAGCGGCCGCACCGGGTGCTCGACCCGAACTGGTTCGTGGTCAACTACCGCGGCCCTGACCACGCCCCACCGGCCGGGTTCCACGCCGACGGGCTGCTCGCGCTCGACCCGGGCGACGGCGCGCCGGTCCGGATCTGGGCCGCCGCCGATCCCACCACCGCGGTCGCCGCCATCCGCGCCGAACTCCACAATGGACAGTTGCGGGTCAGCGCGGACGGCCCGGTGCGCGAGACCGTCCACTCCGGACAGTTGAGTGCCGCGCTCGGCGCCTGGGCCGGCGGGTACGGCCCGGGCCCGGCCGAGATCCGGCCGGCGCCGACGATCTGGTGCTCCTGGTACCACTACTTCCTCGACGTCACCGAGGCGGACATCCTGGAGAACCTGGCCGGCCTGCGGGCACTCGACCTGCCGGTGGACGTGGTGCAGATCGACGACGGGTACCAGGCGGAGCTGGGCGACTGGCTCACCCTGAACAACCGGTTCGACTCGCTGCCCGGGCTGATCGGCCGGATCCGGGCGGCCGGCCGGCGGGCCGGCATCTGGGTGGCGCCGTACCTGGTCGGCGCGAACTCCGCGGTCGCCCGCGACCATCCCGACTGGCTGGTCGGGTCGGCCGGCGGGGGTCCGGTGTCCGCCGGCCACCACTGGAACCAGGATCTGTACGCGCTCGACCCGACCCACCCCGGCGCGGCGGCCTGGCTGACCGAGGTGTTCGGCACGTTCGCCCGGATCGGCATCGACTTCTTCAAGCTGGACTTCAGCTACGCCGGCGCGCTGCCCGGCCGCCGGCACGAGGACCTGCCGGCGGTGGCGGCGTACCGGCGCGGGCTGGAGGTGATCCGGGCCGCGATCGGGCCGGGCGGCTACCTGCTCGGCTGCGGCGCGCCGATCCTGCCGTCCATCGGGCTGGTCGACGCGATGCGGGTCGGCCCCGATATCGCGGTCGAGTACGCGCCGCGGGACGGCGACATGTCCGCGCCGGGCCAGCTGCCCGCGGTGGCCAACGGCACCGCCCGCGCCTTCCAGCACGGCCGCTGGTGGGTGAACGACCCGGACTGCCTGATCGCCCGGCCGGCGGTGGAACGCCGCGCGGACTGGGCCGCGCACGTGCGGCGGTACGGCGGCCTGCGCGGCAGCAGCGACCGGCTGTCCGAACTGGACAGTTGGGGGTTGGAGACGACCCGCCGGGTGCTGGCCGAGGTCCCGGCACCGACGCCGTTCCCGCCGGACTGAGCCCGGAGGTGGCCGCCGAGGTGGACAGCACGGCCTCGTTGAACAGCGCCACCGCGACGATAGGTTGTCCGGGTCGGACCGGGTGGCTCAGCCGGGCCACTCCCCGCCCGGCGCCGGGGCGACCAGGCCGCTCTCGTACGCGGCGATCACCAGCTGGGCCCGGTCCCGGGCGGTCAGCTTGGCCAGCAGATGGCCGATGTGCGTCTTCACCGTCGCGCCGCTGACCTGCAGGTGTGCGGCGATCTCGGCGTTGGACAGGCCGCGCGCCACCAGCCTGAGCACCTCGCGCTCCCGCTCGGTCACCCCGGCCAGGCCGGCCGCCGGCCGGCTGGCCGGCTGCTGCCGGGCGAACTCGGCGATCAGCCGGCCGGTCACGCTCGGTGCCAGCAGCCCGTCGCCGGCCGCGACCACCCGGATGGCCGCGAGCAGGTCGGCCGGCGGCGTGTTCTTCAGTACGAAGCCGCTGGCGCCGGCCGCCAGCCCGGCGTACACGTACTCGTCCAGGTCGAACGTGGTCAGGATCAGCACCCGGACCGGGCCCGGCTCGGCGCAGATGCGCCGGGTGGCCTCGATCCCATCCATGATCGGCATCCGGACGTCCATCAGCACCACGTCCGGCCGGTGCCGGCGGGCCAGTTCGACCGCGGCCACGCCGGTGCCGGCCTCGCCGACGACGGTCAGATCCGGTGCCGAGTCGATCAGCACCCGGAAGCTGCCCCGCAGCAGGTCCTGATCGTCGACCACCAGCACCCGGATCATCCGGATCCGGCGACCGCTGGCACCGACCCACCGGCCCGGGCCGGCAGGACGGCGGCGACCGCGAAGCCGCCGGTGGGGTGCGGGCCGGCGCTGAACGTGCCGCCGTGCATGCCGACCCGTTCCCGCATGCCGATCAGGCCGTGCCCGGGCACCGGTGGCCGGCTGACCGCCGGGCCGTCGTCGGTCACCTCGATCCGCACACCGTCCACAGTGGAGTCGACCAGCACCCGGCAGCGGGCCGGCGCGGCGTGCTTCACCACGTTGGTGACGGCCTCCTGGACGATCCGGTACACCGACAGCTGCACCCCCGGCGGCAGCTCCGCGGCCGGCCGGACGTCCAGGTCGACCTGCACCCCGGCCATGGACGCGCGCTGCGCCAGCGCGGGCAGGCCGGCCAGGTCCGGCGGCGGGGCCAGCTCGGCCGGCGCCCGCAGCACGCCGAGCAGCCGGTGCATCTCGGTCATCGCGTCCCGGCTGGTGGTCTCGATGATCCGCAGCGCGTCCCGGGCTTCGGCCGGCCGCTCGTCGGCGACGTGGTTGGCGACCGCGGCCTTGACCCCGATCAGGCTCAGCGTGTGCGAGACGACGTCGTGCAGCTCGCGGGCGATCCGCAGCCGTTCCTCGACCGCCGCCCGCTCGGCGAGCTGCCGGGCCGCCCGGGCCGCCGACGCCCGCCGCTCCCGGACCGCGCGGCCGATCGTCCAGGCGCCGCCGAGGAACACGTAGCCGGCCAGCGCACCGCCGACGCCGGCCGGGAGCTGCCGGGTGCCGGGGCCGCCGACCGGCCCGACCGCGGTCACCACGAAGATGCCGAGCAGGCTCAGCGTGCCGATGCCCAGCGTCGGCTCCCAGACCGGTCGGCGCACCGTGGTCGCGACCAGGTAGAGCACGAAGGCCGCCGCCAGCAGCGGGTCGTGCACGGCGTCCACCGCCATGCCGAGCACGGACCCGGCGAGCGCCGCCCCGAACGCCGGGACCGGCCAGACCCGGCGGACCGCGACCGGCAGGCCGGCGCCGGCGATGGCCAGCCACATCGGCCAGCTCGGCGGCACCCGGGGCAGCTCGGACAGCAGGAAGAGCGTGTAGCCGACCGCGGCGGCGGTATCCGCCGCGATCAGCTCGGCCCGGCGCAACCGCCGCGGGAACACCGGCCGCACCTCGGCATCGTCCACGCACTGACGGTCCACGCACTGACGATAGCCAGCGGCGCCGCCGGCCGCCTCGGCCCGGCGGGTGTCATACCCAGGGCTGATCGGGCCGCCGGCTCCACCCCTGGGCGGAGCCGCGGGTTCGGCCGCCGGTCCGATGCCGGCCGGGGCGGCCGCTGGCAGGCTGGCCGCCGTGCCCGAGTCCCGCCGCCTGCCGCGGCCACCGCGGCCGGGACCGCGGCGCCGACGGCGTCGCCCGCCGGCGGCCGGCGCCGGGTGACCAGCCCCGCGGTGGTCCGGGCGCGCGGGGTGTGGAAGCGGTACTCGCGGTGGGGCGACTGGGTGCTCGCCGGGCTGGACCTCGCCGCCCGGCCCGGCTCGCTGACCGTGATCGTCGGCGGCAACGGGTCCGGCAAGTCGACGCTGCTGCGGATCCTGACCGGTGCGGCCGAGGCCAGCCGCGGCCGGGTGGACCGCCCGGTCCGGTCGATCGGGTACGTCCCGGAGCGGCTGCCGGCGCAGCTTCGGCTCACCGCCGGGCAGTACCTCGTCCACATGGGACGGTTGCGCGGGCTGGACCAGCGCCGGGTGGTGGCCCGGTCGGCCGAGCTGCTCGACCGGTTGGCGCTGTCCCCCGGGCCGGACGTACCGATCGGCGAACTGTCCAAAGGCAACAGCCAGAAGGTCGCGTTGGCGCAGGCGTTCCTGGCCCCGGTGCGGCTGCTCGCGCTGGACGAGCCGGACAGCGGCCTGGACCCGGCCGCGGCCGCCGAACTGGCCGGGCTGATCGGCGCGGCTCGCCGGGCCGGCACCGCCGTGCTGATCAGCACCCACGACCCGGCCTGGTTCCGCACCGCTGACGCCGCCTTCGGGCTCACCGCCGGCCGGTTGACCCCGTTGGCTCCGGCACCCATCGCCCCGACCACGAGCGGCCCGACCGCGGGCGGCCCGCCCCCGAGCGGCCCACCCCCGACCGGCACCGCCCTGAGCGGCACAGACCCGACCGGCGCCGGTCCGGCTGGCGCGATCCGGATCGACCCCGCCCCGAGCAGTCCGGGGTGGATCGGCACGGCCGGCCCGGCCGCCGTGACCCGACTGGTGCTGCGGGCCGGCGGCGGCCCGGCGGCCGGGGGCGGCCCTGCGGGCCACGGCGGCCCGGCGGCGGCCGGGGCGGCTGCGCTGCCCGGGGTGGTGGTGACCGGCCACGACCCCGCCGAGGGACGGCTGGAACTGCTGACCGCCGACCCGGACGGGACGCTGCGGTGGGCGCTCGGGCACGGCTGGTCCTTCGTCCGCGGCGGGCCGGCGGCACCGTCCACACCGGATGGTGGACGGTGACCGGGGCGCTGACCCGGTACGTGCTGGCGGACGCGCTGCGGGCCGAGCGCTGGGCCGGGCCGGTGCTGCTCTACCTGGCCGGCACCACCGCGTTCGACGTGGGCCTCGGGTCGGCGCTGTCCTGCTACAGCTTCACCGCGAGCCTGCTGCTGCCGGTCTCGCTCTGGCTGACGATCGCGATCGGCAACAGCGAGGACCAAACCCAGGCCGCGATCACGATCGTCACCGTCGGCAGCCCGTTGCGGGTGCTGCTGGCCAAGCTGCTCACCGGCTACCTGGTCAGCCTGCCGCTGGCCGGGTTCGGCGTGCTCTGGGCACTGATCACCGCCCACCCGGTCACGCCGACCGCGCTGATCGCCGGCGCCGGTGCGCACCTGCTCTGCGCGCTGCTCGGGGTGGCCGCCGCCGCGCCGCTGATCCGGCCGGTGCTGGACCGGCTGGCCTGGGTGGTGTTCCTCTCGGTCGGCCTGGTCCTGGCCGAGACCACGATCCCCGGCTGCCCGCCGGTCCGCTCGCTCCTGGTGCTGTTCGCGCACGAGCCGCTGGCGGTCGGGCCCGTCGCCGCGACCCTGTCGCTGATCACGCTGGAGACCGCCGCGCTGGCCACCGTGCTGATCGCCGCCGGCCACCGCCTCGGCCGGTACCGCCGCTGAGCCGGTGCGTTCACCCGCCGGCGAGGCGGGCCGCGGCGGCGGTCCAGGCGGCCGGGTCGCCGGCCGGCTGGTAGCGGCGGACCGGCTGGGTGGCCCGCAGCAGCGCGCGCAGCGCCGGCAGGTCCGGGCCGACCGCGCCGAGCGCGCGGGCCTGCACCAGCACGTTGCCCAACGCGCCGGCCTCGACCGGCCCGGCCTCGACCGGCCGGCCGCAGGCGTCCGCGGTGAGCTGGCAGAGCAGTTCGTTCCGGCTCCCGCCGCCGACCACATGCACCACGTCGACCTCCCGGCCGGACAACCGCTGCGCGTCGTCGATCGCGGCCCGGTGCGCCAGCGCCAGGCTGTCCACAATGCACCGGACGGTTTCCGCCGGGCTGGCCGGCGCCGGCTGGCCGAGCCGGCGGCAGGCGGCCGCGATCCGGGCCGGCATGTCGCCCGGCGGCAGGAACACCGGATCGTCCACGTCGATCACCGCGGCCAGCGCCGGCCGCCGGGCCGCGTCCGGCAGCAGGTCGTCCAAAGTGGACGGAAGACCGGCCGCCTGCCAGGTCCGGATGGATTCCTGCAGCAGCCAGAGGCCCATCACGTTGCGCAGGTAGCGGACGGTGCCGTCGATGCCGATCTCGTTGGTGAAGTTGGCCGCCCGGCTGGCCTCGGTCAGCACCGGCCGGTCCAGCTCGACGCCGACCAGCGACCAGGTGCCGCAGGAGACGTAGCCGAACCGCTCGTTCGCCGCCGGCACGCCGACCACGGCGGACGCGGTGTCGTGCGAGCCGACCGTGGTCAGCGGCACCGGCGCGGCCAGCCCGGCCGCCGCGCACACCTCGGCCCGCAGCGACCCGGCCGGTTCGCCGGGACGGCGCAGCGGTGCGAACAGCTCCGGCCGGATGCCGAGCCGGCGGATCAGCCCGGTCGCCCACCCGCCGGTCCGCGCGTCCAGCAACTGGGTGGTGGACGCGTTGGTCAACTCGGCGCCGAGCACGCCGGTCAGCCAGTACGCGATCAGGTCCGGGATCAGCAGCAGGGTCGCCGCCTGCTCCAGCTGCACGGTGCCGGCCGCGGCGGCCAGCTGGAAGCTCGTGTTGAACGGGAGGAACTGCACGCCGGTGGTCTGGTAGATCTCCGCCGCCGGCACGTCGGCGAGCACCCGGGCGGCCACGCCGTCGGTGCGGCCGTCCCGGTAGTGCACCGGGTTCGCCAGCAGCTGACCGTCCACATCGAGCAGTCCGAAGTCGACACCCCAGGAGTCGACGCCGACCGAGCCGAGCGGCCCGGCGGCCCGGTCGGCCGCGCGCAGCCCGTCCAGCACACCGCGGTAGAGCCGGAGGATGTCCCAGTAGAGCGTCCCCGCGACCCGGACCGGCACGTTCCCGAACCGCGCCACCTCGCTGAGCTCCAGCGACCCCGGCCCCACCCGGCCCACCATCACCCGCCCGCTGGACGCCCCCAGATCAACAGCCGCCACCGCAATCACTGTGTCTCCGGTTCGCGGCGCTGCGCGCCAGACGCGACGTCTTCCCTCGGCACCGCGCAGCGACTTCGTCGGCGCGTTGCCTCAGTCCAGACGCCGCTGCGCTCCG
>Ga0307500_10000219_pt1 | contig 19452 bp, 14 predicted proteins | sample 14_S_MG_FD_201362 | JGI IMG/M metagenome (GOLD analysis project Ga0307500, IMG submission 201362) | Soil microbial communities from Populus trichocarpa stands in riparian zone in the Pacific Northwest, United States - 14_S | ecosystem: Environmental > Terrestrial > Soil > Riparian zone > Trees... | reverse complement strand
TGGCGCAACCCGCGCACCAAGAAGGAGATGATCGGTGTCGGCCTGACCTGCGCGGCCTGCCACACCGGCAGCTTCACCTACAAGGACACCGCCGTCGTCATCGACGGCGGACCGGCGCTCACCAATCTCTTCGCCATGAAGCAGGGCATGGGCATCTCGCTCTTGCTGACGCGCTACTGGCCCGGCCGGTTCGACCGCTTCGCCGAGCGCATCCTGGGACCGGACGCCACGCTCGACGACCGCGAAACGCTGAAGAGCCAGCTCGACCAGACGCTCAATCAGTACAAGCAGGTCAAGAACCTGGAAGAGCGCGTCGCCTCCCAGAGCATTCTGGAAGGTTACGGACGGCTCGACGCGCTCAACCGGATCGGCAACCAGGTGTTTTCAATCGACCTGAAGAAGCCGGAGAACTACGCCGGCTCCTCCGCGCCGGTGCATTACCCGCGGATCTGGAATACGCCGTGGTTCGACTGGGTGCAGTATAACGGCTCCATCATGCAGCCGATCGTGCGCAACGCCGGCGAGTCGCTCGGCGTATCGGCGGAGCTCAATCTGACCGAGCCGTCGAAGGGACTGTACAAGTCGAGCGTGGACGTGGATCAGCTGTTCAAGATGGAGCAGATGATCAAGGGTGACACGCTGCCGAACGCCAAGACTGGTTTTCCGGGCCTGAGATCTCCGAGATGGCCGGCCGATATTCTGCCGCCGTTCGATCAGAAACTGGCCGACAAGGGCGCCGAACTCTACAAGACCCATTGCCAGGAATGTCACCGCCCGCCGGTGACGAGCGAGGCGTTCTACGATTTCAACAACAAGGACTGGTGGACCAAAAACGAGGCCGGCGAGCCGATCCTCAAGGTCGAGAATATTCCGATCTCGCATATCGGGACCGATCCCGCGCAGGCGGCAGACATGATGGCCCGAACCGTAGCGGTGCCCGAAAATCTCGGGATCAAGAGCAGCAGCTTCGCGTTCGCGCTGGGCGAACTGGTCGAGAAGACCGTCAACACCATCTTCGACCAGAGGAAGCCGCCGGCGAGCCCCGCGGAGCGCAAGCGGATCGACGGATATATGCCGAACGAACTCCGCGGTGAGCTCGCCTACAAGGTGCGTCCGCTCAACGGCATATGGGCGACGCCGCCCTATCTGCACAACGGCTCGGTGCCGACCATCGAAGATCTGCTTGGCGATCCCGAGAAACGGCCGTCGACGTTCTATCTCGGCAGCCGCGAATACGACCCCGTCAAGCTCGGCTACAAGACCGACCCGATCACCAACGGCTTCAAATTCATTACCTCGATCCGCGGCAACTCAAATAGAGGCCACGAATTCAGAAAGGACTATAACAAGGACAAGGAAATCAAGGGCGTGATCGGACCGGAACTATTGGAGGGCGACCGAAAGGCGCTGATCGAATACCTCAAGACGCTTTGAATTCTGACGTCCTCTGAATCGAGAACATTCTAAGCCCAAAGGGCAAATTTTTCAGCAATCGCCAACCGGTCGAGTTTCGCTATTCTACTCGTATAATTAGGGACTGGCATGGGCCGTATTTTCATCTGCTATCGCCAGGAGGACAGCCAGTTCGTAACTGATCGCATTTTCGAACACCTCATCCGCCGATTTTCCCGCAAAGCCGTGTTCAAGGATGTCGACGACATCCCGCCCGGAGTCGACTTCCGCACTCACATCGACGATGCCATCAAGCGCTCCGCGGTGATGCTCGCAATCATCGGTCCGGGCTGGCTATCGGCGAAAAACGCCGCCGGTCAACGCCGGCTCGACGACCCTGCGGATCCCGTGCATGTCGAGCTTTCATCGGCGCTTCTGCTGAAGCGATCGATTGTCCCCGTACTGGTCGGCGGTGCCGGCATGCCAACGGCGGACGAACTGCCGCCGGCACTCAAGCCCCTCGCCTACATCAATGCCCTTCAGGTGCGTCGCGATCCCGATTTCGCGGGCGACATTACGCGGCTCCTCCGAACTTTGGAGCCGATCGCCGGCCGCCGGTACGGGCGCTGGATCGCTAGAATGGCCATCGCCGCTGTGGCTTTCGGTGCCGTCGTCTCATATGCGGTTCCGATACTGCCCTTGGCAACAATCTTGTGGAGTCAACTTCGCGTCAAAATCGTGGAGTATCCGCAGCCGAAGAAAACCGTTTGGCTCGACCAAGGCATCAGCAAGGAAAAACTGAGCTGGTTCTATCACGCCGATCAGGGCACGCGGACCTTCGGCATTCCCTATGAATGGTTCATGGCGCTGGAGCAGCCGACGATTTCGTCGTTGCCGTTCACCAAGGTCGGCCTGTTCAGCGACATAGCCTATCTCGATCGCTATGGCTTCATCCCGGATACGATTATTCCGGGCAAGGAGACGCTTCCGATCGGATTCGCCAAGGGCGGTCCGATGCTGGACCCCTTGGGTGCGCCGTGGAAGAATCCGCGCACCAAGAAGGAGATGATCGGTGTCGGCCTGACCTGCGCGGCTTGCCACACCGGCAGCTTCACCTACAAGGACACTGCCGTCGTCATCGACGGCGGACCGGCGCTCACCAATCTCTTCGCGATGAAGCAGGGCATGGGCATCTCGCTCTTGATGACGCGCTACTGGCCCGGCCGGTTCGACCGCTTCGCCGAGCGCATTCTGGGCGCGGACGCCACGCTCGAAGACCGCGAAACGCTGAAGAACCAGATCGACCAGGTTCTCAATCAGTACAAGCAGGTCAAGAATCTGGAAGATCGCGTCGCCTCGCAAAGCATCCTGGAAGGTTACGGACGGCTCGACGCGCTCAACCGGATCGGCAACCAGGTGTTTTCAATCGACCTGAAGAAGCCGGAAAACTACGCCGGCTCCTCCGCGCCGGTGCATTTTCCCCGGATCTGGAACACGCCGTGGTTCGACTGGGTGCAGTATAACGGCTCCATCATGCAGCCTATCGTGCGCAACGCCGGCGAAACGCTCGGCGTGTCGGCGGAGCTCAATCTGACCGATCCGTCAAAGGGGCTCTTCAGATCAAGCGTCGACGTGAAAGTGCTCGACGAAATGGAGCAGATGATCAAGGGCGATAAGCCGCCGAACGCGAAAGACGGATTCTCGGGCCTGCAATCTCCGAAATGGCCCAGCGATATTCTGCCACCGATCGACCAGAAACTGGCGGCCCAGGGCGCCGAACTGTACAAGACCCATTGTGAGGGCTGTCACCGGCCGCCGGTCACGAGCGAGGCGTTCTACGATTTCAACAACAAGGCCTGGTGGACCAAGAACCTGGCCGGCGAGCCGATCCTCAGGGTCGAAAACGTCCCGATCTCGCATGTCGGAACCGACCCCGCGCAAGCGGCGGACATGCTGACCCGAACGGTCGCGGTCCCCGAAAATCTCGGGATCAAGAGCAGCAGTTTCGCTTTCGCGCTAGGCGAGCTGGTCGAGAAGACCGTCAACTACGTCTTCGACCAGCGCAAACCGCCCACGAGCCCAGCGGAGCGCAAGCGGATCGAAGGATATATGCCGAACGAACTCCGCGGTGAGCTTGCCTACAAGGTGCGTCCGCTCAACGGCATATGGGCGACGCCGCCCTATCTGCACAACGGCTCGGTGCCGACCATCGACGATCTGCTTGGAGATCCCGAGAAACGGCCGCCGACATTCTATCTCGGCAGCCGCGAATACGACCCCGTCAAGCTCGGCTACAAGACCGACCCGATCACCAACGGCTTCAAATTCGACACCTCGATTCGCGGCAACTCCAACCGGGGCCACGAATTCAGGAAAGACTTCAGCAAGGACAAGGAAATCAAGGGCGTGATCGGACCGGAGCTGTCGGAGGGCGATCGAAAGACGTTGATCGAATACCTCAAGACACTCTGAGGTCATCCGCGCGCAGGCTGCCATGGCCGGGTCTGGCCGTAACCTACGTAGCGCGTCGCGGATGGATCGGGCGACGCGCGTTACCGGCTGGCCACCAGCCGCAGATGCGGCTTGATCGTCGCTTCCAGTTCGACCTTGAGCTGGTGCACGCGCGGATCGCCCGAGCGCGCCGCGCACACCGCATATTGGTTGACGGAGCACGCCAGCGCGTGCCGTTCTTAGGCGTCCGCGTCACTTCCGGGCTGGACAACCTCAGCACCATCCCGCCGAGTTGCACCAGCATTTCATCGAGCGGCCGGTTCGCATAAGCCTGCACGGCTGCGCGCTTCATTCGCCCGGAACCAGGCTCCCGACCGTCGGCCGCGACATACGCCGATGCTTTCGGCGCGAAAGATACAGCATAAAGCCGGTGACCATGAACAGCGGCATCAGGGCTGCGGCCACCATGAACAGCAGCTGGCCCGGCCAGCCGAATATGCTGCCGCGGTGAATATCCAGCACGCTGGCAAGGATCCGCTCGCCGATCGGTTTGTCCGCGTAGATCTCCGACGAAACCAGCCGGCCGGTGACGGCATCGATCCGGAATTCGTCCCGCGCGCCATCGTGCGACGCATCCCGCGCCCATGATCGGATACGCACGACCGTGCCCGCGCCGGCCGGCAGCGTCAGTTGCGCCGTTGCGAAACGGCTGCCCTGCTCGTGCAGGAATGCCGACCAGGTGCGGTCGAGCGCAAGCGGTCCGGCCTCGGTTGCGCCAGTGCCGGTACCAGTGCCCCGTGGCGATTTCGGTTGCATCTTCGGCTGCATCGGCGCTGCGACGACCGAGGGGCGCGACAATAGCCAAATGGCGCCGTTCTTGTACCAATCGAACGAGTACCACAGGCCGGTGAGCGCCATCACCAGGTAGATCACGAGCACCCAGGTGCCAACGACGGAATGCAGCGACCAGTGGAAGCCGCGACCGCGCAGTGCCAGATTCGGCTTTAGCCATATTTTGACGCTGCCGGCGCGGCGTGGCCATCGCAGCACCAGACCAGAGACCAGCATCACGATCAGGCCGATTGCCACCACGCCGGTGATCTGCCGCCCATAACCATTGGCGTCGCCGGGCAACAGCAGCCAGCGATGCAGCTTGCGGACGGTGGCGAAAAACTCCTCGCCCCGTGGACTGCCGAGTACGCGCGCATCATAGGGATCGACATAGACCGAGGACGGCCTCGAGCCGCCCTCGTTGCGGGCAAACCTGATGCGCACCGCCGCGGACGGGTCACTTGCCATCGTCACGGCCGAAACCTTGCCAAGATCGTGAGCGGCCTGCAGTCGCGCGATCAACCCATCCGGCGTCAGCATCGGCGTGGCGCGGGCCTCGACCCGCATGATCCCGGCATTCAGGCTGGCCCCGATTTCATCCTCGAAGCTCATCGTCGCGCCGGTTAGCCCGATCAAGGTCAGCACCAACGCCAGCGCAAGGCCAATGATGGAATGGACCTGCAACAGGGCGGCCTTGATCGAAGACTTGCTCATGGGGGGAAACATGTCGCGGGTCGCGGGGATCGGCGCCGGAATCGACGCGCTTGCCGCAACCGCCGCCTATTCAACGGGGGTTGACCGGACAATACCGAAGAGATGTTCGTCCTGCTAGCCAGCCGGGGCTCGCGCTGTTTGTAATCGTTCTATGTTGAGTGTACGTGCTCTCATGCATCACACCGACACTCTCCACGACGAATAATTTTAATTTCGTGACGCATATCGCAATTTTATTTGCGCCTCCCGGCCAGATGCGACGCGCATGTTGCACCATTTCTGCGCAAGACAGCTACTCGTCGAAGCCGACTTTCTTGATCAGAGCGATTGCGGCCCGCTGATGTGCGGCGATCTGATCGATCGGCAGAGCATCCGCTGGGAACGATCCGATCTCCACCAGGATCGGATCGCGGTCTGCTGTTGCAAGCACGGGATATTCCAGTTCCGCAGCGGCATAGATCCGTTGTGCCGCCGGTGTGACGAGGAACTCAAGGAATCTTTGCGCCGCGGACGGATGCGGCGCGTGCTTTGCAATGGCCGCGCCCGTCAGGTTCACATGCGTGTTGCCACCCTCGAACACCGTCGGCAGCGCCTTGACCGCTCGTGCCCATCCGCTCCAATCACCGCCCTCCCGTCCGGCTCGCAGTTGCGCCAGCGCAACGGTATTGCCGATGCCGATCTCGCAGACGCCCTGCGCGATCTCGCGGATCACGTCGTTATCCTTGCCGGCCGGCTTGTGGGCCAGATTGGCTTTCAGGCCTTTGAGCCAGGCCTCGGTGGTTTCAACGCCGTGATGAACGAGGAAAGCAGCGATCAGCGCGACGTTGTTTTGATGCAGTGGAGAGCGCATGCACAACTTGCCGCGCCATTTCGGTTCGGCGAGATCCTCATAGTGGATCACACCGAGCGCGGCATCGGCGCGCGCCATCACGACGCGCGGCCGGACCGATAAGGCGATCCATTGCGCGCCCCGGAGTTGTAGCGGGATCGCGCCGTCCAGCACCGGCGAACTGATCGTCTGCGTGAGACGGCTGGTGACGAATTGCGAGGTCTTGTCGAGGCCGATGGTCATCAGCACATCGGCGGACGAGGCGTCGCCCTCCGCCATCACGCGCTTGACGAGATTGTCCTCGACATAGGTCAAATTGACCTTGATCCCCGTCGCCGCCGTGAACGACGCGATCACCGGCTCCATCAGCGGCGCTTCGCGCGTCGAATAGAGGTTGATCTCGTCGGCCTGGGCGGTGGCGGCGCCGCCGGCGAGCCACAGCGACGTCAGCACAAATAGCAGCCTGGCCGCCCGTCTTCGCATGTCCTCGTCTCAGAACTTCACCGTCGCCGACAGCGACACCCGTCGCGCATCGCCCATCGCAACGTTCAGATTGTTCACGGCGGAGGGATAGTAGACGGTGTCGAACAGGTTCTTGACGTTCAGTTGGTAGATAACCGGCAGGGTCAGGTGTCTGGTCTCGTAAGCCACGAACGCGTCCGCGACGACGTAAGAAGGCAGGACGAAGGTGTTCGCCGCATCGCCTGGCCGATCGCCGACATAGTGTGCACCGGCGCCGATCCGCAGCCGGCCCGGCAAAGCCGTGCCGAAGTCGTAGACCAGATAAAGCGAGGCCGTGTTCAGCGCCACATTCTGCAGCGCCTTGCCGGTCAGGATCGGATCCTCAGTCACCCGCGCGTCGGTATAGCCGTAGCTGCCGATCATGCTCCAGCTGTCGGTCAACTTTCCGGTGACGTCGATTTCGACGCCGCGCGAGCGGACCTTGCCGGCGGTCCTATAGTCGTTGAGTCCTGTCGCGGCGTTGAACTGACTGACCAGCACGTTTTTCTTGTCGATGTCGTAGACCGCGACTGTGCCGGAGAGCCGCTTGTTGAGATCGAACTTGAGGCCGGCCTCATACTGCGTGCCTTCTTCGGGCGCGATGGTCGAGCCAAGCACGACGCCGCCGCTATTTGCCAGCGGAGCGATGGTTGAGTTCGGCTTCAGCGACTGGGTATAGCTCGCATACAACGAAATCTGGTCGGTGAGCTTGAGAATGGCGCCGCCGAGCGGGAGCACCGCGTCCGCGGACACGTTGGTGTTGGTGATGAACGGCTTTCCGCGTCCGGCCAACTGGTCGTAGTCCATGTAGCGCACGCCGCCGACCAGCGCGAACCGTTCGGTCAGATGCAGCGTGTCCTGGAAGAACAGCGACCACTGACCGAGCTTGTCGGTCTGCGCGCTGTCCGCAGGAACCACCGTTGTGCCCGGCCCGATCAATCCATAGACCGGATTGTAGAAGTTGAAGGACGCCGTCGCCTGCCGGATCAGGTTGTCGCGGTAGATGGTGCGATACTGCCCGTCGCCGCCGAACAGCACCTCGTTGCGCATGTTGCCAAGCCAGAAGCCGCCCGAGATGTACGACGTTCCGTAGCTCACATTGCTGAGCGAGCCCCGCGTGCCGTCATTGCTGCGCGTCTCGACGCCCGTCGTGGCGTTGATGCCGGTGATGCGGAGCTGATTGGCACTGAAGGTCTCGGTGTTGTAGCTGTAGCCCGCATAGAGCTTCCAGTCCTGGTTGAGTCGGTGCTCGACCGACGCCTGGATCAAGTCCGACGTGCCCCACACATTGTTGAAGGGTTCATCGAGCCGTCGCGTGGCGGGGATCGCCAGCGGCGCCTTGGTCGCTGGATCGAACGCCGTGCCGCGGTCGAACGGAGAAATGAACTCGCGATGCTCGTAGTTGAGCTGGATTGTGGTGGCGTCACCGTACCACGCCAGCGATGGCGCCACCAGCATTTCGCGGTGGCGTCCGAAATTCCGCCAGTAATCCTCGCTGACGCCATAGCCGATGAAGCGATAGGCGAGGCCGCCGTCACCGATCGGACCCGTGATGTCGATCGCCCCGTCCGCGCCGCTCTTGCCGCCGGGATAGGTCGAGCCGAGCAAGGTGACCGAGCCGTGCTGATAAAGCTCGGGACGCTTGCTGATCGTGTTGACGATGCCGCCGGGATCCATGATGCCATAGAGCAGCGAAGCTGGCCCTTTCAGCACCTCCACGCTTTCGACAGCCGGATTGAAGCTGCGGCCCTGAACCAGCGGCATGCCGTTGCGCATGATCGAGCCGTCGCGGTTATCGCCGAAGCCGCGCCTGATGACGGCGTCCTGGGTGCCGGCGAGGGTGTTGGTCTGGGTGACGCCGCTGACATTGACGAGCGCGTCGTCGATGTTGCGCGGCAGCTGATCCTTCAGCACCTGCTCCGGCACGACGTTGACGACTTGCGAGGTGTCGAGCGGCGATGCGCCGGTGCGCAGCGTGGTCGGGCTCGGCATCGCGCGATAGCCGAGCTTGGCTTCATTTAGAACGGCCGCCGCGGCGGCAGCGCGTTCTGACGGCGTCGGTTGTGCAGGCGTCGCATTTCGATTTCGCTGGCGCGCCGCTGCAGCCTGGGTCCGCTGCGCTGAAGGTCCCGCTGGACGGGCGAGCTTCTGCCTTTGCGTCGGCGATTCGACCGTCACCGCCGGCAGCGCGACGCCCGATTGCGCGTTCGCCATCGTCGTCGAGGAGAATAGATCAACCAGCAGGAATGCCCCACCGATAAGTAAATGCGCGTGACGTTTTTCGTTTCGATTTCGACGGTCCTCTACGAGCCGGCAATCAGCACTGGTCGTCACTTCGCTTCACTTCCACTTCATAAAACAGGATTCACGGGGCCGCATCTAGCAGCCTCTGCGAATGAATAGAACAGCGCGGGAATTGAATCTCTCTAAGGACCGCTGCGCGTCACGCGAGCATCTGCAAGTCTGTCATCGCGATGCATCCCTAAGTGGCAACTGCAACAAAATCAGACAATGCGGCTGGCGCGCATCTGCTTGCACGACTCGCCGTCAATTGAAGGAAATCGGCTCGTCTACCCGGCAGAACGCTGCGATTGCGCCGGCCGCGCTCGTTGCCTATGCTGCCGCCTTCCCGCAACGAGGCCCCGCATGATCCCACCGCTCGATCCCGTCGTCGCCCAGATCATTCCGCTGTTGCCGTTGCGCGATCCCACAAACATGACGCCGCAGAGCGCGCGCGATGCGCTGCGCGCGCTGGCGGCCTCGCGCGCGGACGTCCCGCCTCCGGCGGTGATGAGCGCGGAGGACATCAAGGTGAAAGGCGCCGCCGGATTCCTCAACGCGCGGGCCTACCGGAACTCAAGCGACAAATCGCCGACAGTCGTGTTCTTTCACGGCGGCGGCTGGGTCGCAGGCGATCTCGAAACCCATGACCGGCAGGCGCGCTGGCTTGCGATCGAGACTGGCGCGGTCGTTGTCTCCGTCGATTATCGCCGCCCGCCCGAGGTGCGGTTTCCCGGCGCGTTCGAGGACGCCTTTGCGGCGACGAAAGACGTCATCGCCCGCATCGCCGAATTCGGCGGCGACGCCGGCCGCGTCGGCGTGGCCGGGGACAGCGCCGGCGGCAATCTCGCGGCCGTCACCGCGATCGCCTGCCGCGACGCCGGCATCAAACTGGCGGCGCAATTGCTGGTCTATCCCGTCACCGACGTCGCCGGAAATTTCGCGGATACAGAAGAGAACGCGCGCTTTCCCTCACGCAGCGAGAACGCGGAGGGCTATTTCCTCACCCGTGCCACCATGGAATGGTTTTGCGGCCATTACCTCGCCGACAAGACCCATGGCACCGACTGGCGCGTGTCGCCGCTGCGCGCCAAAAACCTTACCGGCCTCGCGCCCGCGGTCGTCACGACCGCCTGGTTCGATCCGCTCCGCGACGAGGGCAAGGCCTACGCCGACGCGCTAAAGGCCGCCGGCGTTCCGACCAGCTATTACGACGGCCTCGGCCTCATCCACGGCTATTTCGGCCTCGGCGAAGCCTCGGAGACCGCCAGGCGCGAGGCACAACGCGCGCGGGCGGATTTCAAGGTGCTGCTCGAAAAGGGCGCGTGAGAGTCCGGTCCGACCAAGCCGCGGGATCGCGCGCGCCACCAGCGAAGCTGTCGCATGCCGGAAACTATTTCGAAACCTGGCCGGTCGAGCCCCAGCCGCGAAGCCAAAGCGCGCCTGCGACAATGGCCGCGGAAACGATCGAGCCGGCGGCACCTGCCATGAAGAGCTCCCGCAATCCTCCGCCGAGATCGACGACAATGATCCAGCCGAGCCCGGCCGCGATGAACAGCCGAACGGTGCCGCCAAGAACTGGCCACATCACACGGCCTGCCCCCTGACCCGCGAAATACAGCAGCATCCCGAGCCCCGATATTCCGTAGAACGGCGCCACGGTACGAAAATAGAGCGAGCCGGCGGCGAGCACCTCGGCATTGCTGCTGAACAGTGTCAGCCAGGCATGGGGAAACAGTGCCACGAACAGTCCGAGGATCTCGGTGACGCCGGCTGCGAAAAACGCGGCCACCCACGCGATGCGTTCCGCCCTCCTCACCTGACCGGCCCCGATATTCACCCCGACCATGGTGAGCGCCGCGCTGCCAAGTGCGAACAGCAGCGGGATCTGGATGTAATCGAGCCGCGAAGCGATTCCATAGCCAGCGATGGCGGCCGTACCGAACAGCCCGACCGCGCCCGTGACCAACACCACGGTCAAATTGGCCTGGATGGTGCCGATGGCCGACAATCCGCCGACGCGAAGGATATCGCCGAGCAGCCGCCATTTGATCAGCGTAGCGTCGAGCGGCAAGTGCAATGCGGCCCGGGCGGAACGCATGTAGACGATCAGCACAATCGCAGCGACGAGATAATAGACGACGACAGCGAGCCCGGCTCCCATAACGCCCAGCCGGGGAAACGGGCCCCAGCCGAAAATCAGCGCCGGCGACAGCGGAAGCAGCACGAACACGCCCAGCAGGATGACGGCCGCCGGCACCATCGTGTTGCCGGCGCCGCGAAGGGCCGCCGCCAGAAGGCTGACGATCCAGACCAAGACCGCGCCGGAAAAGATGACGTGACCATAGTCGAGGGCCGCGCCGAGGGCTCCAGCCTGGCCACCGAGCAAGCGGTAGACGGCCTCGCCAAACAGCCATTCGGCTCCGGCGAAGATGAACCCGAAGACGACGGCAACAACCAGGGCGTTCAGCGCGAGCGCCTCGGCTTCGGCCACTTTGCCTGCGCCGATCGCGCGTGCGATCGACGATGCGACGCCACCGCCGATGCCGCCGTTCGACATCATCTGCATCAGCATGAAGATGGGAAACACCAGGCTGACGCCGGCCAAGGCGTCTGTCCCCAGGAAGCTGACGAAATAAGTCTCCGCCACCCCGACAAGCGTCTGCACGACCAGCACCACGACGGTCGGCAACGCGAGCTTCAGGAGCGCCGGCAGCACCGGGCCGGCGAGCATCGCCATTTGTTTGACCTTCGCCGCTTGATTTCCGGCCGACGAGGATGGGTGGGATGTCAGCGTTGTCATGGGCGGCTCGGCAGGGCTTGAATGAATTCGACCAGCGCGTCGCTGACTTCGTTCGGCCGCTCCTGCTGGGTCCAGTGACCGCAACCGGGGAGCATCTGGATCTTGCGCAAGCCGGGAACGAAGCTCTTCATGTTCGCGAGCAACTGGTCCGTGCCGGGGAAGGCGACCATGAAGTCGCGATCGCCCGCGATGTAGAGCGCCGGTACGGACACCTGCAGGCCGGCGATCGCGCCGGTGATTTCCCAGTTGCGATCGATGTTGCGGTAGTAGTTGAGCGCGCCGCGGAAGCCGCTGCGCTTGAACTCCTCGCCGTAAAAATCGATGTCGCTTTCGTCCAGCCAGGACGGCAGCGTTCTGGGCGCACCGGGTCCTTGTAGAAACCCGCCGCCCTTCGGCACCATGCCGAGGTTTGGCGCAGGCCCGCCCGCGCGGGCCGCGGCCACGCCATCGCCGGACGCCCCGAACAGCATGTTGCGAATGGTCGCGCGTGGATCGCGCCCCAGCTCCGCCTCCGCAGGCCCCTCCTCCTGGAAATAGAGCTGATAGAACTGAGCATTCTCCGTGCGGGGCATCAGGCTTGTCGGCGGCGCCTTGCCGCGCGGCCGGAACGGCACGCTGAGTGCTGCCACCGCCCTGAAGCGGTCGGGCCGCGTGAGCGCTGCCTGCCAGGCGACGCTGGCGCCCCAATCATGACCGACGATGACCGCGGTCGTAGCACCCAGGGCATCCAGAATGCCGACCATGTCGCCGACGAGATGCAGGATCGTGTACTGGTCGATCGCCTGCGGCGCGTCACTCTTGCCGTAGCCACGCAAGTCGGGGGCGACAACACGGAAGCCGGCGGCAGCGAGCGCGTCGATCTGGTGCCGCCACGAGAACCAGGATTCCGGAAAACCGTGCACCAGCAGCACCAGCGGCCCCTCGCCCTGCTCGGCGATGTTGAGGCGGATGCCATTGCATTCGATGATGCGTTGCGTTGTCTTGCTCATTTTTCCGTCGCGCTCCGCAGTTGCAGCAAATGCCGTTGATGGGAGCGCGTCAGAGGCAACCCGCCATGCGAGCGGCGTCAGCGCCGCAGCCAGTAACTGACGTCTGTTCATGATCTCCCATCCTTTACATCGGGGTTCATTCTGGTACGATCCGGTACCGCATAATTCGAAATACGGTACCCCATGGTACCAAGTCAAGTGGAAAATCAGGCGATGAGTCCAAGAATGAAGGCGCGCGAGGAGGAAACCGGTGGGACCGAGGCCCGGAAGCGGATCCTCGGCGCGGCCCTTTCGGCGTTCATGGAGGGCGGCTATGCGCAAACCAGCACGCTGGAGATTGCGACGCGCGCGCGGGTTTCGAAACGGGAGCTCTACGCGCTGTTCGGCAACAAGGAAGCGATGCTCGTCGCATGCATCACCGAGCGCGCCCAGCGCCTGAAGGCTCCAGCCGATCTCCCCGAACTGCGCGACAGGAAAGTCCTGACCGAAGTGCTTGCAGCTTTTGGAACGAGGCTGCTGACGGAAACGACCGATCCAGTCGTCGTCGCGGTGTTCCGGCTGGCAATATCCGAGACCGTGCACGCCCCAAAGGTCGCGCAAGCGCTGGAAAAGATCGCCCGCAAGCCCACGCGCGATGCATTGCGCGCGATCATGGCCAACGCCAAATCAGCCGGGCTTCTCGCTGGCGATCCCGACGCGATGACCGAAAAATTTTTGGGCCTGCTCTGGGGCGACCTGATGACCGGCCTGCTGCTTCAGGTCGCCGATCGCCCGAGCGCCGCCGAGATCGCGCGACGCGCGCGCGACACGACGGTGGCGTTTTTGCAAATCTATCCGGAGCCCGGCCAGGACCGGCTTTAATCGGCCGCCATCATGCGGTCTCGATCGTCACCTGATCGGCAAGGCGCGCGACGTCGGCCGGCCGGCACAATTCCGTTCCGGGATGGAGCAAGGCCGCAGCGCCGGCAGCGACCGCCAGGCGGAAGGCGTCGGCGCGAGATGCTCCCGAAGCAAGCCGCCAGATCAACGCCGCCAGAAAACTGTCGCCTGCCCCGACCGCGCTCCGCGGCGTGATCGGGATCGGCGGCGCGCGCAAGACCTCGTCGCGCGTCACCAGCGCCGCGCCATGGTGGGCCATCGTCAACGCGACGACGGTCGCCTTCCCCGTTCCGACAAGATTTTTTGCGGCAACTTCCCACGCGTAAGCGTCCGACGGTTCGCTTCCGGTCAGTTCGCGCATTTCCCGCAGGTTTGGCTTGATGAGATCGACGCCTTCGGCCGCTGCCGCGGCGAGCGCCGGTCCCGACGTATCCAGCACGACCCTGGCGCCGCGCTGCTTTGCGATTCGCGCCACCTGTGCGTAGAAGTCGTCAGGAACGCCATCGGGCAGGCTGCCGCTTGCGACCAGGTAGCGGGGAAACGGTTCGAGTGCCGAAACCAGCTTCAGGCATTCCTTCCACTCGGACTCGTGGAGCCGCGGACCGGGAAGAATGAAGCGGTATTGCTGGCCCGCACTGATTTCGTCGACGAAGAAATTTTCCCGCGTTTCGCCCGCAATCGTCCAGGTGTGGCTGGCAACGCCTTCCTGATCGAGCAATTGCCGCAGCAGCTTTCCAATCGCTCCGCCTACCGGGTAGATCGCACGGGCATCGCCGCCAAGCCGCCGGATGACCCGCGCGACATTGATGCCGCCCCCGCCGGGATCGCGCCGCTGCGTTTTGCCGCGCAGCTTGGCCACCGGCAAGATCCTGTCGACCGCCGTCGAGAGATCGATCGCCGGGCTCGGAGTGATCGTGACGATATCGGCCATGTGTTGGTTGAACCCGCGGGCGATCCGCGTTGTGGCCCCGAACGTGCTGGCGATCCCGGCATGACTCGAACATGCGACCTACGGTTTAGGAAACCGTCGCTCTATCCGGCTGAGCTACGGGACCGCGGACCCGCTGGGTAGGCGGGTGCTGGAGGCTTCATAGCAAAGTGAGCGCGGCATCGCCAGCCCTCCCGCCCTTGTGCCAGCGTTCCGAAGCTAACAGCACCAAAGCTTAGCGAAGCCGTCGCGCAGCCGGCGGCAAGGATAAATGCATTGTCCTGCAAAGGCGTGGATGGCCGGGGCGAAGCCCGGCCATGACGAAAAGCTAGTCCCCGGGTTCCGTTGCTACGCCTTGATATTATTCTCCCGGACCACCTGGCCCCAGATGCTGACCTGCTTGGCGAAGAACGTCGAAAATTCCTTGCCGTCGGCGAGCAGCAGCGTCATCTGCTGCGTCTCCCGCAGGTTGGCCGCCACCGCCGGCTCGCTCAGGATTTCCTTCACTGACTTGGCCATGCTGGCGATGATGTCGGGTGGCGTATCCTTGGGCGCAAAGATGCCCCACCAGGCCAGCGTCTCGAAATCGGGATAGCCGGCCTCGATTGCGGTCTGCGTGTCCTTGAGCACGGGCATCCGCTCGCGGCCCATCTGCAGAATCGGGCGCAGCATGTTGGTGCCGAGCTGCGCCGTGATCAGCGCCGCCGACCCGATGATCATGTCGACATGGCCGCCGAGCACATCGTTCATCGCCGGGCCGCCACCACGATATGGCACGTGGGTGATCTCGACGCCGGCCTTCTTGCCGAGCACCGTCATGGCGAGATGGCCGAGCGTGCCGATGCCGACGGAGGCGTATTTCACCGCGCCGGGATTTGCCTTGCAGGCCGCGATGACGTCGGCAAAATTCTTGTACGGCCGCTCGGCATTCGCAGCAACGACGTAAGGCGCGGTGCCGACCAGGAACACCGGCACCAGATCCTTCTCGACGTCCAGGCCCGGCTTTTCGAGAATCGAGGGGATCACCGCGTGCGAATCGAAGGTCACCATGAAGGTCGCGCCGTCAGGCGCGCTTTTCGCGACCTGGATGGCGCCGAGCGAGCCGGCGGCGCCGGACTTGTTCTCCACCAGCACGGTGCGGCCGAGCTTGGTCTGCAGATGGGATTGCAGCAGCCGCGCCAGCGCGTCGGTGGAGCCTCCCGGCGGGAACGGCACCACCAGCGTCATGTTCTTTGCCGGCTGCGCTAGCGCTGGCGTCATCGCGAACGCGGCGGATGCCGCAAGCAGATTACGTCTGGTAATATTCACCAAGTGTCTCCTCCCGATGTGACTGCGCTTTTTTGTTTTGTTCGCAGACTTCTATTAAATGCTTCTTAAGCGCCGAAGCCGGACCCCGCCTTTTTGTACTCGGGCCGCGGTGGGCTGAAGATGTCAAGCACGCGGGCGCCGTCCGGTCCAGCCCGCATCGTGTGCGGCACATTTCCCGGCGTGCGCCAGAAATCGCCCTTCTTGACCGGAATTTCCTCGCCGCCCTGAACCCGGATGGCCGAGCCGTCGAGCAGCACGCCCCATTGTTCCTCGGGGTGATGATGCAGGGTGCCCTGCGCGTGCGGCGCCAGCGTCACCACCGACAGCATCGCGTGCTCGCCGGAGAAGATGCGCGTCGTGACCCCCGCCGCGAGTTCGCGAAGCAGCCCGTCGGCCGGGTTATCCAGATTGTGAAATTCGTCTTTCTGACTCATCGTTTCTCCCTCAAGCGCCCTCGCGCATCGATCAAGACTTATCCGTCAGGATTTGCCGTAGCTGCCCTGATAGCGGCCTTCGCGAATCGAGATGATGGTTTGCTCCTCGCGCGCGATCTGGGCGCGAACCGCTTCCAGCAAGGCGGGCGCCGTCGCGGCGGGGAACGATACCACGCCGTCCTCGTCCCCGACCACGATGTCGCCGGGCGAGATCACCGAGCCGCCGATCGATACCGGCACGTTGATTTCGCCCGGGCCGCTCTTGTAGGGCCCGCGATGGATCGCGGTGCGCGCAAAGCAGGGAAAGTCGGACGCCGCGACAGCTGCGACATCGCGGATCGCGCCATCGATCACATAGCCGGCGGCGCCGCGATATTGGGCGATCGTCATCATGATCTCGCCGACCAGCGCCCGGGTCTCGTCGCCGCCGCCATCGACCACGATCACGTCACCGGGCCCGACCAGTTCGAGCGCTTTATGAATCGCCAGATTGTCGCCCGGCCGCGTGCGCACGGTAAAGGCTATGCCCACCAGCTTGCTGCCGCGATGGAACGGCCGCAGGCCTACCGCGCCCGGGAGGCGGGCAAGGTTGTCGCTTATCACGGAGGTCGGCGCCCCCCTGAACGCCTCGATCAGGTCAGGCGCGGGCTTCGGCACGCTCGTCATGGCCGTGGTGATGCTCATAAGGACATTTTCTCCCTGCCTCGGCGGCGTGCCCGGCACACCAGTCCAGATTCGCCGCCACATGATGGCTTCGATTGCCGCAGAACAATTAGCATTCCGCTTGAGCAGGTATAAGGGATTTGGATGGGTCGGGGCGACCAGTCCCCGGCTCCCGCGGACCCGGTCGTCGTTGCGCGTGAATCCGCGGGCCAACTGTCGCGGCAACCGGAACTGCGCGGTAACGGGGTTTTCGAAGTCCTCGCAGCCGTGACGGCTGCCTTAAATCTTCGCGCCGGCCACACTTCTTAACACGCTCTTAACCCTAGCGGTCGAGGCTGGCATCGAAGATTCGCGACCCCGGTCACCTCACGATGCAGTTCCAGAGCCTCTCACCCTCGCCGGCACTCTCGATCGTCCAGTTTTCCGACATCGACGCCTTCCGGCCGGTCGAGTTCGTCGCCGAGGCGCGCAGCGTCCCCCTGAACCTCGCAAATTTTCATACCGCGCGCGCGATGGTGCAGCTGCCTTTCTGCCAGATCACCGTGCTCACCTCGTTTCCCCGCATTGTCGATGTCAGCTACCGCGCGGCGCATGGCGTCGTCATGTTCCAGCTCGAGGACAATTACGACGTGTCCGTCAACGGCATGTCGGTGAATCGTCCGGCCTTTATCGGCATGCGCGGCAATCTGGATTTGCAGTTCGTCGAACCTCGCGGCTCGCTGCATGCGATCATCACGCTCGGCGCTGGCCTGCAGGATCGGGATTGGTTCGATACGCCGGACGAACTCTGCCCGTTCACCCCTGAGGCCGAGGCGCTGGCGACGGTCAGATCCATCACCTCAGGCATTTTGCAGACGGCTTCCGCCAGACCCGACCTGTTGCACGAGACGCGCTCGGCGCTTGCCCTCCAGGAAAGCCTGCTGCTCGCCATCGATGAGATGTTCCGCCGCAGCCGGCCACCGGAAGTGGCGGGCCGGATTGCGAGCCGGAGCTATTGCCGCCTAGTTCGCATGGTCGACGACTATGTCGCGTTCCATGCCGCCTCGGCGATCTACAGCGCCGACCTTGCCGAACAATGCGGCGTGTCGGTCAGAACGCTGGGCACCGCGGTGGCGGCCGTTCGCGGCATGAGCCTGCATCGCTATTTGCGTCTCAAGCAGCTTTGGTCGGCGCGCGCCCAACTCGTGAAAGGGTCCGACGCCATCACCGTGACGTCGTGCGCCCGCGCCAACGGCTTCCATCACATGGGCGAGTTCGCACGGCTCTATCGCGCAACGTTCGATGAAACGGCGTCGCGCACCTTGGCCCGCGCGCGAGGATCTGACTGATTCTCGCCACAATGTGGCGCGCTTATCCACCCGCTCGCAGGTGATTCACGCTCGCTCGTCGCGGCATCGCGCGCGCGGGACGCTTTGCCGTTGAGTTTATTCGATGATTTTCAACGACATGGCGCTGTGTTCCATCGGTCACATCCGCCGGATAAGCTTACGATAACAGCGGGAAAATCGTGCAATTTCGGGGTGACAGCGCTGCCAAAATGATGACAATCGACTCAATCACAGTTCCCTAGAGAATTCGGCTGGAGTGTCTCGTCCGTGATCGCCTCACGTGCTTCTTCATTTGCTGTTGCCACCATCGGAAGCCTCATCGTGCTGGCTCCGGTGCGCTGCGACGCGCAGTGGTGGCGCAGCGCGCCTGTCGATTTCGAATCCTGCGCCGATGTGGCCGAGAAGGCGTCAACCAAGGAAGAAAAGACGACGAAGCTTGCCGAATGCAACGCGAAGTTCGCCGGCCGCCGCAAGCTCGGCGGCGGTTACACCTACTACGACTTCATGCAGGACCGCACTTTCGACATCGCAGGCCCCAACCCGACGCCGGAAGAGCAGAAAAAAATCGACGAGCAATATACCGCCTACCTCGAGCGCGAGCGGCGCAACCATGTCGCCGCGGCGCTGGCGGCCAAGCAGCAGCAGCCGGAGCCGCCGCCAGCCCAGGACTTGCAGCAGGTATCGCTGCGCAGCGATCCGGTCTCTTCTCCGCTGGCTGAAAACGAAAAGGTGCCGGTGCCGGTGGCAAGTCCGGTCAAGCAGGCCGCGCGCATCAAAGCTGCCCAATGCGCCAAGAACCAGTTCTCGTGCGAATGGCCGCGGCTTTCCGAGAAGGTCAACGAGATCAAAAAGCTGTTCAACCCGCAGCAACAGCAGCAGCAACAACAAGCGGCCAGGCAGAAGAAGAGCTAGATACTTCTGTCGTTCCTGCGAACGCAGGAACCCATAACCACCGGCCGTCATTGCGACAGAAGGTGTCGGCTATTCTGCCTTATCGATAGATCACGCGGTATGGAGTCGTCCGTGAAGAAAGGCTAAGCCACTGATCGGGAATCTCGATTTGGGCTGAGGGGCGTTTTCAGATTGCAAGGTTTTGATGCTTTGGGTGTCAGAACCTTGCAA
>Ga0307500_10000218_pt1 | contig 19490 bp, 22 predicted proteins | sample 14_S_MG_FD_201362 | JGI IMG/M metagenome (GOLD analysis project Ga0307500, IMG submission 201362) | Soil microbial communities from Populus trichocarpa stands in riparian zone in the Pacific Northwest, United States - 14_S | ecosystem: Environmental > Terrestrial > Soil > Riparian zone > Trees... | reverse complement strand
CGCGGGTGACGGCCTCGGTGTTGTCGTCCTGGACCGACCATATTTTGTCTTCGATCTTCTCGATCAGCGCCGTATCCGGCCTTTCGAACTGCGCGTGCGCACCGGCCTTCGACCGCTGGACGATGCGGATCCGGCAGGCGCCGACATCCTGCAGCGTCGCGTTGAAGCTCTGGCCCTGCGCCAGCGCTTCCGCGTCTGCCCCGCTGACCAGAATGCCGCCCATGGAAATTTCGTAGACCGGTGCCGATATCATCCCGCGCGGGGCGGCAATTTCGATCTTGAGGCTGCAAGGCAGCCTTTCGTCCTTGCGGCGCTCCTGGCGATCGCCTTCTTTCTCCCCGCGCCGCAGCAGCACGGCGCAACGCGACTTGAGCTTCTGCGCGAACGTCGTGACGGCGCGTCCCGCGTTGGCGACGCTTTCACCGTGCACCTCGGCTTCCTTGGTCGCGCTGTCGATCTCGGTTGCGCTGTCGCCGACCGAGACGATGAAACTGGAGGCGGCGGCTGCATTGTCGGCCATTTCGCCGGTTGTTGCGTTCTGCTCGGCGACCGCCCCGTTGACGTTCTCGAACACCGGGCGGATCGCTTCGATCGCCTGCGAGATGCGATGCACGGCGTCGACCGAGCCTGCGGCGTCGCGCTGCAGCGCCTCGATCTTCTTGGTGATCTCTTCCGTCGCGTTCTGGGTCTGCACCGCGAGCGCCTTCACCTCGGTGGCGACCACGGCAAAGCCGCGCCCGGCCTCGCCGGCGCGTGCCGCCTCGATGGTGGAATTGAGCGCCAGCAGCGTGGTCTGCCGCGCGATCTGCGCGATCAGGTTGACGACATTGCCAATTGCCGCCGAGGATTCCCGCAGGCGGTCGACATTGGCGCTGGCTTCGCGGGCGGCGTCGCTAGCTTGGTCGGCGAGCTTGCCGGCGTCGCGCACCTGGGAGCCGATCCCTTGCGCCGACTGGGTGAATTTGTCGGCGGCGTGCGAAAAGGTGGTCGCGGTGCCCTGGGCTGCGCTGGTGCGGCTCGTCAGGGCGTCGGTGCGCTGGCGGATGGTGGAAAGCGTCGCAGCCGTCGCCTCAGCGCCCCCGGTGACCGAATTGGCCGCGCGCTCGAGCTGGCGGATCATCGCACCGAGTTCGAGATCCAGCAGTTCAAGGATTGCCTTGGCCGAATCGCCCTCGGCACTGGCGGGCTCAGCCGCGGCCGAGGCCTGCGGAACTTTGGCTTCAGCGGCAGGCGCAGCCGGTTCCGGCACCTGCTTTTTGAACAAACCGAAAGCCATTGGGGCTCTTAAAAGTTGAGGACTGGTGCGGAATCCTCTCATCCGAGCATGAAGTCATGGTTAACAATTGCCTGATATTTCGGCGCGAGGCAGTACTCGCATACCCGAATCGGCCGCAAATCTTTGATTTTGCCCGATTGCAGGCCTATAAGGCCGCGCTTCACCCCGCATCCTCCCGGACGAATCCAAGAGACCCTGCATGGCCGGCCATTCCCAGTTCAAGAACATCATGCACCGCAAGGGCAAGCAGGATGCCCAGAAATCGAAACTGTTCGGCAAGCTGGCCCGGGAAATCACGGTGGCGGCCAAACTGGGGACCCCGGACCCGGCCATGAATCCGCGGCTGCGCGCGGCCGTGATCGCGGCGCGCCAGGAGAACATGCCGAAGGACAATATCGAGCGCGCCATCAAGAAGGCGACCGGCGGCGACAGCGAGAGCTACGACGAAATCCGCTACGAGGGCTATGGCCCGGGCGGCGTCGCCGTGATCGTCGAGGCGCTGACCGATAATCGCAACCGCGCCGCCTCCGACATCCGCTCCTTCTTCGCCAAGTCCGGCGGCAATCTCGGTGAAACCGGCTCGGTCGCCTTCATGTTCGACCGCACCGGCATCATCGAATATGACGCCAGCAAAGCCTCCGACGACGCGATGCTCGATGCCGCGATCGAGGCCGGCGCCGACGACGTGATATCAAGCGAAAGCGGCCACGAGATCTACGCCTCGCAGGAAACCTTTCGCGAGGTTGCCAAGGCGCTGGAAGCGAAATTCGGCGAAGCCCGCAAGGCGGCGCTGACCTGGAAGCCGCAGAACACGATCGCTGTCGACGACGACACCGGCGAGAAGCTGTTGAAGCTGATGGATCTGCTGAACGAGCACGACGACGTCCAGAACGTCTATGCCAATTTCGAGATTTCGGATGCGCTGGTCGCCAGGATGGGCGGGTAGGGCCTGATTTGCCCCCGCATACTCCGCTGTCGTCGCCCGGCTCGACCGGGCGATCCAGTATTCCAGAGACCAACGTTTGAGTCGCGAGGCCTCGGCGTACTGGATCCCCGCTTTCGCGGGGATGACGAGCGGAACGGGGGCGAGGGCAGGGGATGACGCTCCGTTTATGTTTCGTTCACCACGCTCTGGCGCTATCACTACGCCATGACATCCCTACCGATTCGCCAACCCGTCCGAATCATCGGCATCGATCCCGGCCTGCGCCGCACCGGCTGGGGCGTGATCGAGACCGAGGGTAACCGGCTCGTCTTCATCGGCTGCGGTTCGGTCGAGCCGCCGGACAGTCTGCCGTTGGCCAGCCGCCTCTTGGCGATCCATGAGGGACTTGCCGCCGTGCTCGGCGATTTCAGGCCGGCGGAAGCCGCGGTCGAGCAGACCTTTGTCAACAAGGACGGCGTCGCCACGCTGAAACTCGGCCAGGCGCGCGGCGTGGCCATGCTGGCGCCCGCGATGTTCGGCATATCGGTTGCGGAATACGCGCCCAATCAGGTCAAGAAGACCGTGGTCGGCGCCGGCCACGCCGACAAGAACCAGATCGCCGTCATGCTGAAGATCCTGCTGCCGAAGGCCGAGCCGAAATCCGCCGATGCCGCCGATGCGCTTGCGATCGCTATCACGCACGCCCATCATCGCGGAGGCATAGCGCTGCGGCTGAGGGTGGCCAGCCTATGATCGGTGCGCACCAATCTGAGCCGTCATGGCCAGGCGTAGCCGTGCGAAGGACGGCGTCGCTTCCGCTCGCCTATGCCCGGCCATCCACGTCTTCTCTTCGTTGTGTCGGCAAAGACGTGGATGCCCGGCACAAGGCCGGTCATGACGACCGAGAGTTATGTGTCAAACCTGAGTCATCATCATGATCGGCAAGCTGAAAGGCCTGATCGACTCTTACGGCGAGGACTACGTGATCCTCGACGTCGGCGGCGTCGGCTATCAGGTGCATTGCTCGTCGCGCACGCTGCAGGCGCTGCCGGCGCCCGGCGAGGCCGCCGTGCTCTCGATCGAGACTTACGTGCGCGAGGATCAGATAAAACTGTTCGGCTTCCGCACCGACACCGAGCGCGAATGGTTTCGCCTGCTGCAGACCGTGCAGGGCGTCGGCGCCAAGGTCGCACTTGCCGTGCTCTCGACGCTGCCGCCGGCCGAACTCGCCAACGCGATCGCGCTGCGCGACAAGGCCGCGGTTTCGCGCACGCCCGGCGTCGGCCCGAAAGTCGCCGAGCGCATCGTCACCGAGTTGAAGGACAAGGCGCCGGCGTTCGCCAATGTCGATCCGGCCGTGGTGCATCTTGCCGGCGCGATCGACGATCACCGCGCGCCGCGTCCGGTTACTGATGCGATCTCCGCGCTGGTCAATCTCGGCTACGGCCAGCCGCAGGCCGCGGCCGCTATTGCTGCGGCTTCACGCAGCGCCGGCGAGAAAGCCGAGACCGCGCAACTGATCCGGCTGGGCTTGAAGGAATTGTCGAAATGAGTGTCGAGACCGTAGGGTAGGCAAAGCGAAGCGTGCCCACCATTTGATATAACCTGGGGGGATGGTGGGCACGGCGCAAAGCGCCTTTGCCCACCCTACGATCTGACCAAAGGAACGCATTCTCCATCATGCCGAGCAAAAAGGACCAGGAACTGATCGCCGCGGCCACCGAAGCGATCAGTCAGCGCTATCGCAACGACTGGCAGGAGGTCGGTGCTGCCATGCGCACGCGCGACGGCCGTATTGTCACCGGCGTCAATATCGACGCCTATATCGGCCGCATCGCGGTTTGCGCCGAAGCGATCGCCATCGGCCGCGCCATTACCGAGACCGGTGACCACGGTATCGAAACCATCGTCGCCGTGCGTCACCCCAAGCCGGGCGAGCCCGGCAAGATCGCGGTGGTCTCGCCCTGCGGCATCTGCCGAGAGTTGATCCACGATTACGACGCCAAAGCGCGGGTCATCGTCCCCGATGGCGGCCGTGCGCCGAAAGTGGTGAGCATCGGCGAACTCCTGCCCAACAAGTACAAGCGGGGCAGCGAGTGAACACGCCCTCCCGCATCGTCACGCCCGAGCGCCGTTCAGACGATGTCGGGGATACTGCGCTGCCTGTTCGGCTGTGGCTGAAGGAGTTGGCGAAGTGACCAGGCCGGCGCTTTTTTCTGGCAAAGATGGATCGCTCTCGGCGATTTGGCGCTTCGTATTCATCGTTGCTATTTTCTTGCTGGTCTGGCCGCCCATTTGTGGCATCGCGGTCTGGCAGATGAAGTTTGGCCCTGGCAACGGCTCACCGCTACTTGGCTGGTTGGCTCTTGTCGTATTTTACTCCTATATGCTGTGCATGCCGTCCGCGCTCTTGGCAGGCCTCGTTCACGCTGTCGCGGCCGTCCGGTTCCAATACAATTCGATACTGGTACCACTCGTGGCAGCCGTGGGCGCTGCAATTTTGCCCGTTGTGATCATCGTGATGCCGGTCTCTCTCCTTCTGCTTCTGTTTGCATCGTTGGTTGCATCGGTCATCTGCTGGCGCGTGACGCGCCGGCTTGCGAGGATGGCATGAATCCTCCCTCTCGCATCGTCACGCCCGAGCGCCGTTCCGACGATGTCGGCGACACCGCGCTGCGCCCGCAATTGCTGTCGGAGTTCGTCGGCCAGGCGCAGGCGCGCAAAAATCTGTCGATCTTCATCGAGGCGGCGCGCAAGCGGGGCGAGGCGCTGGATCATGTGCTGTTCGTGGGTCCCCCGGGCCTCGGCAAGACCACGCTGGCGCAGATCGTCGCGCGCGAACTCGGCGTCGGCTTTCGCGCTACGTCCGGTCCGGTCATCGCCAAGGCTGGCGATCTCGCCGCACTTCTTACCAATCTCGAAGAGCGCGACGTCTTGTTCATCGACGAAATCCATCGCCTCAGCCCGGCGGTCGAGGAAGTGCTTTACCCTGCGATGGAGGATTTTCAGCTCGATCTGATCATCGGCGAAGGGCCTGCGGCGCGCTCGGTCAAGATCGATCTGGCAAAATTCACGCTCGTCGGCGCCACCACGCGCGCCGGCCTCCTGACCAATCCGCTGCGCGACCGCTTTGGCATTCCGGTTCGCTTGAATTTCTACACCGAGGAAGAGCTGGAAAAGATCGTCACCCGCGGCGCCCGCGTGCTCAACATCGGCATGACGCCCGATGGCGCCAACGAGATCGCGCGCCGCGCCCGCGGCACGCCGCGTATCGCTGGCCGCCTGCTGCGCCGCGTGCGGGACTTTGCCTCCGCGGCGGACGCAAGCTCGATCGACCGCGGCATCGCCGACCACGCGCTGAGCGCGCTGGAAGTCGATGCCGCGGGCCTCGATGCCATGGACCGGCGCTATCTCACGACGATTGCGCTGAACTATGGCGGCGGGCCGGTCGGTGTCGAGACCATGGCGGCGGCGCTGTCGGAGCCGCGCGACGCCATCGAGGACATCATCGAGCCGTTCCTGATCCAGTGCGGCTATCTGCAGCGCACCCCGCGCGGCAGGCTGCTGACCTCGCACGCCTTCCGACATCTCGGCCTCGCCGAGCCCGCGCGCGATCCCGCGCAGTTCGGTCTGTTCGGGCAAAGCGAGGAGGAGTGACGGTGACGGATACGATCGAGATCGTCGCGGCGCTGATCCGCGATAGCGCGGGCCGGGTGCTGCTGGTTCGCAAGCGCGGGACCACGGCGTTCATGCAACCGGGCGGCAAACGCGATTCCGGAGAGGACGACATCACGGCGCTTTCGCGCGAACTCGACGAGGAACTTGGCTGCCGTCTGGTTCCGGATTCGATCCGGTCTCTCGGCGAGTTTGATGCGATCTCGGCCAATGAGCCCGGTTTTCAGGTGCGCGCCGCGCTATACGAGATCGATGTGACCGGCGAGATCGCGCCGAAAGCCGAGATCGAGGCGATGGTGTGGATCGACCCGGCGGCGCCTGCCGACATCCCGCTGGCGCCATTGACCCGCGACCATGTGTTGCCGCTGGCTTCACGAAAGCGTGTCGCAGGCAACGCCTGAACCGAATGGGTGCCACCCTGCACTAAGGGCAGATGCCGCGCCGGCCGCGATCAAGGCCGGCGTCCTGCCGTGGAGTGCAACAGGAATGAGTTCGACCGAAGACGCCGACATGCTTGCCCTCGTTGCGGCGGCGCCGGAACTGGCGACGCCTGACGATACCGAATTCTTTCTCGACGCCATGCCGATCCCCGAACTGGCGTCGATGTGGGGCGCGCTGCAGCGCCTGAGCCGGCGCGATCAGACGTCGGGCACGTGGGCGGCATTGATGTACTTCAGTCATCTGTCGAAGCGACGGCCCGATCGCGCCTTCGATCTCGCACTCGAGGTGCTGCGCGCCGAATCCGATAAGCCAACCGTGATGCAGCTCAACGACAAGTTCATGCTGGCACTGCTTTATGCGCATGGCGCTGAAATGATCGACCGGATCGAATCCGAGGCGGAGCATGACGTCAGGCTGCGCTGGCTGCTCGGCGGGATTCGTTTTGGATCCGACGAGCCGGTCAAGAGCCGCATCGAGGCGATCGCCGATACCAAGGCCTACCGGCGCGATGAACGTGCCCGCAGGAAACCACAACGCCCGCTTGACTGCGAGGCGATGCCGGTGGCGGAACTGGCGCGCGCCTGGGTCGAGCAATATTCGAAATCCGAGCGCGACCGCGACGACAATTTCTTCGCCATGATGGACTACGAGCGCGATTTGCGCGAGGAGGATCCTGACAAGGCGATCGACTTGATCGTCGAGATCCTGAAGATCGAGACCAATCCGGTGATGCTGTCGCTGCTCGCCGCCGGTCCGCTCGAAGACGTCATCAGCATGGAGACCATCGAGCGCATCGAGCGCGAAGCGTCGGTCAACCAGCGTTTCCACGATCTGCTCGGCGGCGTCTGGTATTACCGCGCGCCCGACGAACTGAAGGCGCGGCTGGATGCGCTGGTGGGGCAGAACCGCTGGTGAGAAGCTGCTGGAGCTCTGCTGATCATCTGCACAAGCGCACCGCAATTCAGGCTCAATCCGCCACCATGTTTGCGATGCATCGCGATTGGATCACATGTTAACTCGCCGTCATTTTCTGCAAGCCATGGGTGGATTGGGCGCGATGGGCGTCTCGACCACCGCCTACGGATTCAGCGCCCCGGTCCTGCGGCTTCGCGTCGCGCGGTACCACATCTCACCGCCGCAATGGCCGGCAGGGCTCAAGCTCAGGATCGCGGCCATCGCCGACCTTCATGCCTGCGATCCCTGGATGTCGCTCGATCATGTCCAGGCGATCGTCGAACGCACCAACGCGCTCAAGCCTGACATCGTCGTCATGCTTGGCGACTATGTGGCCGGACACCGCAAGGTGACGCGCTTCATTCCCGATGCCGAATGGGCGCGGGTGCTCGCCGGCCTGAAGGCGCCGCTCGGCGTGCACGCGGTGCTCGGCAATCACGACTGGTGGGAAGACAAGGAAGTGCAGCGCCACGGGCAGGGATTGCCGTCCGCCGGCCGCGCGCTGGAGGCCGCCGGCATTCCGGTTTACGAAAACGACGCTAGGAAACTCAGCAAGAACGGCCATTCGTTCTGGCTGGCCGGTCTCGGCGACCAGCTGGCGTATATGCCCGCGCGCCGCTTCCGGCCGCTCAAGCGCATCGGCGTCGACGATCTCGGTGCGACGCTGGCGAAGGTCACCGACGACGCGCCGGTGGTCTTGATGGCGCATGAGCCCGACATCGCGAGGCGCGTGACCTCGCGTGTCGCGTTGCAGCTTTCCGGGCATACCCATGGCGGCCAGGTCCGCATGCTGGGCTGGTCCCCGATCGCGCCATCCGGGCAGCAACTCGCCTATGGCCACATCAAGATGAACTGCGACGTCGTAGTCTCCGGCGGCCTCGGCTGCAGCATCATGCCGTTCCGCCTCGGCGTCCCCCCGGAAATCGTGCTGGCGACGCTGGGCGCATCGCGGCCGGCGGTGGCATAGGCCTCCAATCGTCGGCATGGATATCTGCATCAAATGATGCTATTCTTGATGCAGAGGAGCCGCGGCCATGAGAACCACGATTGCGATTGACGACGAGTTGTTTGCCAAAGCACAGGAATTTGCCGGGGTCACCGAGAAGTCCGCGGTGATACGGGAAGCCTTGAAAGCGTTTGTCGAACGCGAAGCCGCGCGTCGGCTCGCCCGTATGGGAGGGTCGCAACCGAACGCCAAGGCGCCGCCGCGCCGTCGTTCGAAATGATGACGCTGGTCGATACGTCAATCTGGATCGACCATTTTCGCCACGGTGACTTGCGTTTGGCTAAACTGCTCGATCGTGCCGAAGTTGTCACGCACCCTTTTGTCGTCGGCGAGTTATTGCTTGGGCGCGCGCTTGGTACCGACGAGTTGATCGGCGATTTGAATACGCTTCCGAAGGCAGTCGTAGCCAGTGTCGACGAGGTCTTCAAATTCATCTCCGGTCGAAAGTTGCCGGGATCTGGCATCGGATATGTCGATGCGCATCTGCTGGCTGCTGCCGCACTGACGGCTGAAACCTTGATCTGGACGCGCGACAAGCGCTTGCTTGCAGTGGCACGATCGCTTTCGCTCGCGGCTGAAATGGGGGAATAGGCGTTCATGTCCCCCCTCGACGGCGAGATCCGCGACGGTCGCCATCACATGCAGGTCCGCGTCTATTACGAGGACACCGACTTTTCCGGCATCGTCTACCACGCCAACTATCTGCGCTTCATGGAGCGCGGCCGCACCAACCATTTGAGGCTGATGGGCGCGTCACAGCATGCGCTGTTCGAACAGGCGCTGGAGGAGACGCCGGGCTTCGCCTTCGTGGTGCGCTCGATGGAGCTCGATTTTTTGCGCCCCGCGCGCATGGATGATGTGCTCGACGTGGTGACATGGCCGGTCGCGGTGAAAGGCGCTTCCATCACACTGGCGCAGGAGGTGCGGCGGGGGGACGAGGTGCTGGTCAAGGCCGCAGTGCGCGTCGCCTTCATCAGCGAGGGCCGGGCAAAGCCGATCCCGAAATCGCTGCGGCAGTTGATGAAGGCCGATCTGGCTTCGGATTGATTCTTGCTGGTTGACTCGCTGTACCGATCGGTACAGTCTCCTGGAGTCGCCAACCCGGAGATATCTCATGTCGCGTCCGCCGCTGCCGCCCTTCACCCGCGAAACCGCCGCCCAGAAGGCGCGCATGGCGGAAGACGCCTGGAATTCGCGCGACCCGGTGCGGGTGTCGCTGGCCTATACCGAGGACAGCCGCTGGCGTAACCGCTCCGAATTCTTTCATGGACGCGCGGCGATCGTCGAATTCCTCACCCGCAAATGGGCGAAGGAGCATGACTATCGCCTGATCAAGGACCTCTGGGCGTTCGATCAGAACCGCATCGCCGTGCGCTTCCAGTACGAATGGCACGACGATGCCGGGCAGTGGCATCGCTCCTACGGCAACGAGCAGTGGGAGTTCGACGAACACGGCCTGATGCGGCGGCGCGAGGCCAGCATCAACGATATCGCCATCAAGGAAAGCGAGCGACGCTTCCACTGGCCGGCGCCGGGGCCGCGCCCGGCCGATGTCGCGGGATTGGGCGAGCATCCGCTGTGACGCCATGCTGAAGAAGGGCGTCGAGCGTGGGCAAGTGTTGCGGGCGCTCGGCGAGGTGTTTCGCGCGCATGGCTATGAGGGCGCCTCGCTGACGCTGATCACGGAGGCCACCGGGCTCGGCAAGGGTAGCCTCTATCACCTGTTCCCGGGCGGCAAGGAGCAGATGGCCGCCGAGGTGCTGGCCGACATCGACGGCTGGTTCGAGCTCAACATCTACGCGCCGTTGCGCGAGGCCTCCGATCCCGCGCGCGCGATCGCGGCGATGATCGCGGGCGTCGACCAGTATTTTCATTCCGGCGATCGCGTCTGCCTGGTCGGACTGGTCGCACTCGGTTCTGCGCGCGACACCTTTGCCGAAGCGGTCGATGATTATTTTGCGCGCTGGCAGGCCGCGCTGGTGTCGCTGTTGCGGCGATCCGGATTGAGCAGGAGCCAGGCGCAGCGGCGCGCCGAGGATGCGCTATTGACCATTCAGGGCGCGCTGGTGCTGGCCCGGGCGCGTAACGACGGCGGAATCTTTCGCCGGGCGCTGAGCGACCTGACGGCGCGATTGCTCGCGCCGCCAGAGTGATCGCAGCGGCAACGATGTCGTCCCTGCGAAAGCAGGGAACCATACGCCGCGGCCTTTCGGATTGTTCACGGTGAGCAACGACTGCCTTAACTCACGAACGCCGGTGGCTATGGGTCCCCGCGTTCGCGGGGACGACGAGTTGAGAGATATCGACTTACGCCGCCGCCTTGTGGCGGGCGAGTTCGGCCTTGTACATCTCGAACTCCTCGGCGGCAGCCTTCGCGATGCTGGGGCGGGTGCGCAGCCGCTCGTAATAAGCCTTCACGTTCGGCCATTTCGCCAGCTCGATCGGCGGTGTCGCCATCGTCCAGTTGATGATGGTGACGAGGTAGGCATCGGCCACGCTGAAATGGTCGAGCAGGAATTCGCGGCCCTTCAGGTAGTTTTCGAGATAGTCGAGCCGCGACAGGTTCTTGGTCAGCGCGTAGGTCTTCGCGTCCTGCGGCGCCGTCTTGTCGAGCAGCGGCACGAACAGCGCCTTGTGCAGTTCGGTGCCGATGAAGCAGAGCCATTGATGCAGGCGGCTGCGTTCCTCAGCCGAAGCTGCCGAGAGACCGGCGTTTGGAAAGCGGTCGGCGACATATTGCAGTATCGCCGCGTTCTCGGTCAGCACCGTGCCGTCGTCGGTGCGCAGCGTCGGCACCAGGCCGAGCGGATTCACCTGGCGGAAATCCGAGCCGTCCTTCTGCACCACCTTTGTCTTGGGATCGACCTCGAGATAGTTGGCCTCCGCGCCGGCTTCATACAGCGCAATCCGGGTCGCCAGCGAGCAGGCGAGCGGCGAGAAATAAAGATCCATGGTTTGCCTCCTTGGCGGTTGATCAATCGGGCGGGCGTTCAGCACAGCGGGATTGATTTTTATACTGTTCCGCATAATATAAGGCCGGTCAAGGAATTTATTGCGATATGGTACAAAAAAGTAAAAAGCCGCCGGTGGCGAAGATCGACGATCCCGTGCCGCCCAAGCGCCGCGGCCGGCCGCGCGCCTACCAGCCGGAGGTCGCGCTCGGCAAGGCGCTCGACCTGTTCCGCAAGGATGGTTTTGCGGCGACCTCGCTCGACGATCTCTCCGCCGCGACAGGCATGAACCGGCCGAGCCTCTATGGCGCGTTCGGCGACAAGCGCGAGCTGTTCATCAAGAGCTACCGCCGCTATCGCGAAGACGCGCGGATCGCGATGGGGGATATCTTTCGCGACGAGCTGCCGAGCCGAAAGCGGCTGGAGCGGATCTACGCGGTGGCGCTCGATATCTATCTGTCCGGCGAATCCGGTCCGCGCGGCTGCTTCACGGTGATGACGGCGGCTTCCGAGGCCGTGCACGATCCCGATATCCGCGCCCTGGTGCTGGAGGGCTTCACGGAACTCGATAGGGCCTTTGCGGCCTGCTTCCGGCGGGCCAAAGAGAAGGGCGAGTTGCCCGAAAGCGCCGATCCGGTCGTGCTGGCCCAGCTCGCCTCCGCCACCCTCCACACCATCGCCATCCGCGCCCGCGCCCAGATGCCGCGCAAGGAATTGGAGGCGATCGTCAAGGGCGCGCTCGATGTGATGCTGGGCGTTGCAAAATAGTTGCAGATGTTCGCGGTTGTGAAGAGCGTGCCTAGTGCGCAGCGCTCAACGTCGGCCGCTGATTACGAAGCCACAACACAGCGCCGGCGGCGGCCAGCATGAGCAGCACCGAAAACCAGTTGAGCGGCTGCCAACCCCACCGGTCCTGCAGAAAGCCCGCCATGAAGCTCGACGTGGCTGTCGTGCTGAACACCAGCAGGTCGTTGAGGGCCTGGGTCTTGCCGCGCTCGTTCGGACGGTAGCAGGTCGTCACCAGCGTGGTGGCGCCGACGAACAGAAAATTCCAGCCGATGCCGTTGACGGTCAGCGCAATCCGGAAATTCCATTCGCTCAGGCCGGTGAGCGCCGCGACCACGCCGATCAGCATCAGCGCAACGCCGCAGGCCATCACCGTGGTGGCGCCGTACCGGTTGATCAGATTGCCGGTGAAGAACGATGGCACGAACATGCCGAGCACATGCATGAAGATCACCCAATGAGCGGATGCATGCGGAAATCCACAGGCGACGATGGCCAGCGGCGACGCGCTCATGATGAAGGACATCGTGCCGAACGCCAGCATGCCGGCCATCGCCGACGCGATGAAGCGCGGCTGGCTGGCGATCACGAGCAGCGGACGCGGCGGCACGGCAATGTCGGCCTGGCTCGCGGTTGAAGCCGCCGGTGTGACCGATGGGAAGCTGATGAAAGACATGATCGTAAAAACCATGACGTGCAGCACCAGAATGGCGGCATAGGTCGCGACGTAGAGCGGCATCGTCAGATCGTGCGTCACGCGCACGAGGCTGGGCCCGATCACGGCGGCGGCGACGCCGCCGGCGGTCACCCATGAAATCGCCTTGGCGCGGTAGTGGATCGGCACCAGCTCCGCCGCGGCGAAGCGGTACATCTGGAGGCAAGCGACCGCGTAGCCGAGGATGAGGCCGCCGCCGCACATCACGAGGAAGTTGGCGGTGTAGAGTCCGATGCACATGACGGTGGCGCCGGCCATGCCGAACAGTGAGCCGACGCGGAAGCCGATGCTCCGGCCGATGCGCTGCATCAGCAGCGCAGCCGGAAACACCCAGATCATCACGCCGAGATGCTGCATCGTGACCGGCAGGTTGGCGAATTCGGGATGATGGTAGAAGGTGATGACCGACAGCCCCGTGGCCGCAAACATCATGGTGTTGCAGGATTGGCCGACGGCCTGGCAGCAGGTGAGCAGCAGGAGATTGCGGCGGGTGCGCCGGTCCAGCCCCGGCTCGGGATCGGTTTCAGGCTTGAGCCCGGATTCTGGATTCAGCGCATCCATTATTGTTCTTGCCCAAATGGCTCTCGGGATGCCGCGCGATGCAAGGAGCGAACGGGCGGCGCATGACGTTGTCGAGGAAAAGCGCCTGCGGCTCAAGGAAAAAGAGGAATATTTTTGCTGCCTAGGCCTGCGTGAAAGGCATAACAGTCTCTCCGGCATTGATGGGCTGCTTGAATCGCGTAAGTTCGCGATGACGTTCAGGCCGGGACGCCGTCCTGAAGGCATGCAAGGTGGGGCGGGGGACAGAGATGGCCGATGATCTGAAATTCACGGTCCAGCGCCCGCCGGCCTATGGTGAGCTGACGGATGTCCTGCCGGGACTGTTCTGGGTGCGGCTGCCGGTGCCGACGGCGCCGAATCACGTCAATTGCTGGCTGCTCGACAACGGGCCTGATTGGACGATGGTCGACTGCGGCCTGAACACCGACGACACTTTCGAGATCTGGGACAAGCTATGGCGCGGGCTGCTGCGCAGCCGTCCCCTGCAGAATCTCGTCTTCACGCACGCGCATCTCGATCATTTCGGCCTTGCCAGTTATTTCGTGAAGGAAATGAAATCCACGGTGCGCCTGCCATTGGCTGAATGGCTCAACGCGTGGAAGATGTGGCACGAGCGCGAGGAGGGGCCCGACGAGCATTTCGCCGCCTTCATGAAGCGCAACGGTGCTTCCGACGATGATGCCGCACAAATTATGGGAGCCCAGCGCCGGTCGACATTTCTCGGCTTGCGGCCGCCGCGCGAATTCATTCGCATTCGGGACGGCGATCTGGTCGCGATGGGGCAACGCGAATGGCGGGCGATCACCGCAGGCGGCCATTCGGTCGAACACGCGCTGTTCCATTGCGAGAGCGACAAGATCCTGATCGCGGGCGATCAGATCCTGTCGCACATGACGCCATCGGTGATCACGCCGTCGGCGCAGCCGGAGGCAAACCCGATGAAGGAATATCTCGATTCGCTGGCGCGGCTCGAGACGCTGCCTTCAGACACGCTGGTGCTGCCGTCGCACGGCCTGCCGTTTCGCGGGCTTCATGACCGGCTCGCGCAGCTGCGCGAGCACCATCTGGCGCGGCTCGAAGACGTGGCCTCCGTCATCACAGGCAAATCAACGGCGTTTGCGATTGCGCAGGAAGTGTTCCCGCGGGTGCTGTACGCCAATCCGCGCCAGGCGTTCGGCGAGTCGCTTGCGCATCTGAACATGCTGGCCTCGCTCGGGCGGCTGACGCGCGATGTGGACGCCGATGGCGCGATCACGTTTGCGCCGGCGTGATAGCTCCAGGGTTCAAAGTGCCGTCAATTACCGATCCTCCCAACGCATCGGCCGGCCTGTTTCGCTCCAAAGGCTGGCAGGTCGCCATGATCGGGCTGGGCACGGCCACGGCGCAGCTCGATACGTCGGTTAATATCGCCTTCCCATCCATCACCCGCGGGTTCGATCTCGCCATCGCCGACATCCAGTGGGTCGTCATCTGCTACGTGCTGACCTACGCCAGCCTGTTGCTGGCGCTCGGGCGTGTCGGCGACACAGTCGGTCACGCGATCGTTTTCCGGATCGGCCTGGTCTGGAGCGCGACGGCGCTGCTGCTCGTCGGTTGTTCGCCCAGCTACGGCGCGATGCTGGTGTTCCGCTGCCTGCAGGGCGTCGGCGCGGCGCTGGTGCTGAGCTGCGGCGTGGCGCTGGTGACATCGCTCTATGGCGAGGAACGGCGCAGCCGGGCGCTCGGCGTCTACACGATGATGATGGCGTTCGGATTGATGCTGGGCCCGCTGCTCGGCGGCGCGTTGACGGCGATCTGGGATTGGCCTGCGGTGTTCTGGTTCCGAATTCCCATCGCGGTCGCGACGCTATTGTTGTTGCGCGGCCTGCCGGTATCGTCGCCGCACCGCGCCGGCGATCGGTTCGACGTCGTGGGCGGCATCGCGCTGATTCTGGGCCTGGTGACGATGCTGTTGGCGCTCAACCGCCTTCGCGAATTTTCCGCCGTTTGGTTCGCTTTGCTGTCCGCCGCGGCCTTTGCTGCCTTTATCGTCCGCGAGTCGCGCGCGGCGCGTCCGATCATCGCCGTCGAAATTCTCCGGCTGCCGGGTTTTGCGTTGCTCAATCTCGTCAGCGTGCTGGCCAATCTCGCGGCCTTCTCGGTCTGGCTGCTGGTGCCCTATTTTCTGGCGCGCGTCCCTGGTTATGCGCTGACCGAGAGCGGCGCCATCCTGGCCGCGGCCGCGGCTGGGGCGGTGCTGGCCGCGCCGATCGGCGGTCGCCTCGTCGGGCAAACCATTTCCGCCGAGCGGCTGGCGATCATCGGCGCCGTAGCGATTGGCGCCGGTCTCGTTCTGCTCAGCGCATGGACAGCGGAAACCCCGACGGCCCTGCGGGTTGCCGGGCTCGTGGTGCAGGGCGTCGGCCTTGGTCTGTTCCAGCTCGCCTATTCGGATATCGTCACCGCCGCGCTGCCGCTCAGGGATCGCGGCGTTGCCGGCAGTCTCGTCTTGCTGACGCGAACGCTGGGTACGGTGACCGCTGCCTCGATTGTCCTGATGGTGTTCGAGATCCTGCAACAGAACCACAGCTTCCTCGAAGCCTTCCATCGGACCTTTCAACTTGCCGCCTTGCTGGCGTTTGCTTCTGCAGGGCTACTGGCGTTTTCACCCCGCAAAATCACCTCCTAATACCCCCGCCCGCGATCCACCACATTGTCCAGCGCGCCGCCGGCCTCGAAGCGCGCGATCTGCTGCGCGACGTATTTGGATATTTCGTCAGTATCGGTGTCAGCGGCGTTGTGCGGGGTCAGCACCACCTTTGGGTGGGTCCAGAACGCGCTATCCGCGGGCAGCGGCTCGGTGGCGTAGACGTCGAGCGAGGCGCCGCCGAGCGTGCCGTCGTCGAGGCATTGCAGGATGTCGGCTTCGTTCTGCAAGGCCCCGCGGCCGGCATTGATCAGCACCGGCGCGCCGAGCGGGCTGCCGCGATTCAGTTTCTCGAATAGCACGCGGTTGAGAACGTGCCGTGTCTCCGGCGTCAGCGGCAGCAGGCAGACCAGGATATCGGTGCGCCGAAGGAACGCGTCGAACTGCGCCTCGCCGTGAAAGCAATCGACGCCTTCGATCGTCTTCGGGCTCCGGCTCCAGCCTGCGACGCGAAAGCCGATACGCTTGAGCGCATCGGCGGCGTCAGCTCCGAGCGTACCCAGCCCCATGACGCCGACCGAGACTGCGCCCGCCGCCCACTGCAATTTCGGCGCCCAGCGTTTGGCGCGCTGGGATTCCCGCAAGTAAAGCTCCTGCCGGTGGTGCATCAGCACATGCAGCACGACATATTCCGTCATCCGCGCGGTGAGATCAGTGACGGCCACGCGCACCAGCGGCACGTCGGGCAAGGAGCGATCCGCCATCAGCGCATCGACACCGGCGCCCAAATTGAAGATGACACGCAGATTGGGGAAGGCGGCCAGCTCGCCCGGCTGCGGCTTCCACACCGCGGCGTAATGCACCTCCGCCGGATCGAACGAGGCATCCGGCGCCAGCAGCACGGAACGGTCCGGGCAGACGCCGTCAAACCGGCTTTTCCAGCGCTGCGGCGACCAGTTTTCAGTCCCGCCATGCACGAGAATGGCGAGAGCACCTTTGTTCACTGTCATCTTCCGGCCGTCCCTTTCACATCGTGACGCCGCGTGACTGGCCTCACATCGTCGATCGAACCGCTTCTCTAGCCTCCTTTCGCCGAACAAGGGAGACTGCAGATGCGCAGGCTGGTCCGCATTTTCGCTTTCGCCTCGGCTTGTGCCCCGGCGCAAACCGGGACGTCGGCATGACCAGGCTCGGGGCCTTCTGGACGAGGATGAAGACGATCCTTCTGATTCTCGCCGTGTGCAGCCTCTGTTCCAAGGCGATCGTTCACACCTACCGGCACTTCAATCCGCCACCGCCTCCGATCGTCGGTCCCTGACCGGCGGCGGAACATCTTTAAAATTTCTTCGACGCACCTGTCGGTAGCGGGCATAATCGTTCGTCATGATGACAACGGAGATGCCAGCCCTCATGCTTTACGCTATCCTCTGCTATCACGACGAAGATACCGTCGGCTCCTGGACCAAGGAGCAGGACGCGGCGGTCATGCAGAAATTGACCGTCGTGCAGGACAAACTCACCGAACAAGGCCGGCTCGGCCCGGTCGCCCGCCTGTTGCCGACAACGGCGGCGACCACGCTGCGCAAGGAAGATCCGCCGCTGGTGCTGGACGGCCCGTTTGCCGAAACCAAGGAGCAACTGCTCGGCTTCTATGTCGTCGATTGCAAGAACCTCGACGAGGCGCTCGACGTCGCGCGCGATCTCGGCAAGGCCAATCCCGGCGGCGCCTATGAGATCCGCCCCGTCGGTCATTTCACACCTGGGGGCGTCAAGCCGTGACCGATACCGCCTGGATCGATGCCGCCCTGACGTCGGCACGCCCCCAGGCGGTTGGCGCGCTGCTGCGCTATTTCCGCAATCTCGACACCGCCGAGGAGGCGTATCAGAACGCCTGCCTGCGCGCGCTGAAGAGCTGGCCGCAGAACGGCCCGCCGCGCGATCCCGCGGCGTGGCTGATCATGGTCGGCCGCAATGTCGCGATCGACGATATCAGGCGCAGCAAGAAGCAGGAGGCGCTGCCCGACGACGAGGCGATCTCCGACCTCGACGACGCTGAGGAGCAGCTCGCCGAGCGGCTCGATGGTTCGCACTACCGCGACGACATCCTGCGGCTGCTGTTCATCTGCTGCCATCCGGACCTGCCGGCGACGCAGCAGATCGCGCTCGCTTTACGCATTGTCTCGGGGCTGACAGTCAAGCAGATCGCGCGCGCCTTTCTGGTTTCGGAAGCCGCGATGGAGCAGCGCATCACACGCGCCAAGGCACGGGTCGCCGATGCCGACGTGCCGTTCGAAACGCCGGGCGCGGTGGAGCGCTCCGAACGCCTTACCTCCGTCGCCGCCATGATCTATCTGATCTTCAACGAGGGTTATTCGGCCTCAGGCGATACCGCCGAGATTCGCAGCACCCTGTGCGAGGAGGCCATTCGCCTGGCCCGGCTGCTGCTGCGGCTTTTCCAGAGCGAGCCCGAGATCATGGGGTTGACCGCGCTACTGTTGATCCAGCATGCGCGCGCGGCAGCGCGGTTCGATGCCGATGGCGCGGTGATCCTGCTCGACGATCAGGACCGCTCGGTTTGGAACAAGTCTCTCATTGCCGAGGGGCTGGCGCTGATCGACAAGGCGATGCGCCATCGCCGCAGCGGCCCTTACCAGGTGCAGGCCGCGATCGCGGCGCTGCACGCCCGCGCCGAAAAGCCTGAAGATACCGACTGGACCCAGATCGACCTGCTCTATGGCGCGCTGGAGATCATGCAGCCGTCGCCGGTGGTGACGCTGAACCGCGCGGTCGCGGTGTCCAAGGTGAAGGGACCGCAGGCCGCGCTCGACATGATCGAGCCGCTGGCGCAACGGCTGTCGAACTATTTTCACTTCTTCGGCGTGCGCGGCGCCTTCCTGATGCAACTCGGCCGCAACGACGAGGCGTGCACCGCCTTCGACCGCGCCATTGCCCTGGCGAACACTTCGGCCGAAGCCGCCCACATCCGCATGCACCTCGACCGCCTGCAGCGCGACAGCCAGCCCCTCGGCAAGAAAGCGGGAAAGTAGCGCCTTCCTCCTTCTCTCGTTGCTTTCTTCCTTCTCCCCTTGTGGGAGAAGGTGGCGCGCGAAGCGCGCCGGATGAGGGGTTCTCTCAACGAGCTAACTTGCGGAGACAGACCCCTCATCCGGCTCGCCGCCGCTTCGCGCCGTCGATCCACCTTCTCCCACAAGGGGAGAAGGGAAGAATCTCTCATCGTCGTGGCCGGGCTTGTCCCGGGCATCCACGTCTTTCTCGCTGCGACGGCATTAAGACGTGGATGCCCGGGACAAGCCCGGGCATGACGTAGCATACGGCGATTTTTTTTTGGGTCCCCTGTCGGATTTCTCTCCCGTCGTTCGTTTTGAAGCCGAGCTGCCATTCAAGACGACACGGAGAGCATCATGACCGTCATCGCTGAAACCCTTCCGGCCTCGAAGCCGGCACGCTGGACCGGCCGCATCCTCTCCGGACTCGTCATCGTGTTCCTGATGATCGACGGCGCCATCAAGCTGGTGCCGTGGCCGATTGTCACCGAGACCATGGACCGGATGGG
>Ga0307500_10000217_pt1 | contig 19504 bp, 20 predicted proteins | sample 14_S_MG_FD_201362 | JGI IMG/M metagenome (GOLD analysis project Ga0307500, IMG submission 201362) | Soil microbial communities from Populus trichocarpa stands in riparian zone in the Pacific Northwest, United States - 14_S | ecosystem: Environmental > Terrestrial > Soil > Riparian zone > Trees... | reverse complement strand
CATTCTCTACGAGAGCTACATCCACCCGATCACGATCCTGTCGACGCTGCCGTCGGCCGGCGTCGGCGCGCTTGCGATCCTGATGCTGTTCGGGTTCGATTTCAGCCTGATCGCCCTGATCGGCATCGTGCTTCTGATCGGCATCGTGAAGAAGAACGGCATCATGATGGTCGACTTCGCCATCACCGCCGAGCGCGACGAGAACCTCGAGCCGGAAGCGGCGATCCGCAAGGCGGCGCTGTTGCGCTTCCGCCCGATCATGATGACGACGATGGCGGCGATGCTCGGCGGCGTGCCGCTGATGCTCGGCACCGGCACCGGATCGGAAATCCGCCAGCCGCTCGGCTATGCCATGGTCGGCGGCCTGATCGTCAGCCAGGCGCTGACGCTGTTCACGACGCCGGTGGTCTATCTCTATCTCGACCGGCTCTCGAACAGGTTCGCGCGCTGGGGGCGATCGGGCGATGCTGACCATGGGGCGCACCCGGACGCGCAGGCTTCGGTCAAGCAGGCAGCCGAATGAGTAGGTGAATTCGTAGGGTGGGCTGAGCGAAGCGAGCCCACCATTTCATGCCGCGGATCAGAAGATGGTGGGCACGCTGCGCTTTGCCCACCCTGCGGTCTGCGGAAAGCACTTCATGCAGCCGCAAACGTTATGTCCCGGCCGTAGGATGGGTGGAGCGAAGCGATACCCATCAACCGCCATCGCGGCAACGATGATGGGTTTCGCTTCGCTCTACCCATCCTACATTCTTTGCGCCTCATGCCCCGAGATAGGCCTTCTGCACCTGCGGGTCCTGCGCCAGCGCCGCGGCGGTGCCCGACAGCACGCTCTTCCCCACCTGCAGCACGGTTGCGAAGTCGGAGACTTCCAGCGCGAGTTCGATCGACTGTTCGGCGAGCAGAATGGTCAGCCCTTCGCGATGCAGGCGACCGAACGTCTCGTACATGGATTCGACGACCGCCGGCGCCAACCCCAGCGACGGCTCGTCCAGCATCAATAGTTTTGGATCGCTCATCAGGGCGCGGCCGACCGCCAGCATCTGCCGCTCGCCGCCGGACATGGTGCCGGCGCGCTGGTTGCGCCGTTCCTTCAACTTTGGAAATATCTCGTAGACGCGTTCCAGCAGCGCCGCCGCCCGCGCCTTGTCGCGCAGCGGGGTAGCGCCGAGCAGCAGGTTGTTTTCGACGCTCTGCTGCACGAACAGCCGCCAGCCCTCCGGCGACAGCGCAAGGCCCTTGCGCACGATCGCAAACGCGTGCTGGCCGCCAATCTCCTCGCCGCTGAAGCGGATCGAGCCCGCGTGCACGGGAATGAGACCGGCGATGGCGTTGAGCACCGTGGTCTTGCCGCCGCCATTGGAGCCGAGCAACGCCACCACGCTGCCCGCGGGCACCTGCAGCGACACGTCGGAGACGCCGATCAGGTCGCCGTAACGCACCTCGAGGTTCTCGATGCGGAGCAAGGGCTCGCTCATGTCGCCGGCCCGCCCATCAATTCGATCGGCGTATGACCCGCGGCCGCCTTGGCGGCGCGGGTGCCGAGATAGGCGGCGATGACAGCGGGATTGGCCGTGACCTCGCGCGGGCTGCCGCGGGCGATCTCCTTGCCCTGGTGGAACACCACCACCCGGCTCGCCAGCGACATGATGACTTCCATGATGTGCTCGACGATGACGAGCGTGATGCCGGAGCGGTGGATGTCGCGCACCAGATCGATCGCGAGTTTTACCTCCTGCTGTGTGAGGCCGGCCATCGCTTCGTCGAGCAGCAACACCTTGGGTTCGGTGGCGAGCGCACGCGCGATCTCCAGCCGCTTGCGGCCGGGCGTGCCGAGCGAGCGCGCCGGCGCATCCGCCAGCCGGCTCATGCCGACCCGCTCCAGCACGGCGCGGGCTTTTGCCTCGGCCTGCGCCCGATGCGGGGTGCGCAGGAAAGCGCCAATCATGACGTTCTCCAGCACCGTCATGCCTTCGAAAGTCTGCGGCACCTGGAAGGTGCGCGCCAGTCCGAGCTGCGCCCTCGCCTCCGGCGTCATGCTGGTGATGTCATGGCCTTCGAACAGCACCTTGCCCGAGGTCGAGACCAGATCGCCGGTCAGGCAGTTGAAAAAGGTCGACTTGCCGGCGCCGTTCGGCCCGATCAAACCGAGAATGTCGCCAGGCTCCAGCGTGACGCTGGCGGCGTCGACCGCCTTGAAGCTGCCAAAGGCTTTTGTGACGTCGCGGGCTTCAAGGAGCATGGCCGGCTCCTTTCGCTGAAGCCGCCGGCTTGCGCTTATCCAACAACCGGTTGATCAGAGCCAGAATGCCGCCCGGCTGAAAGCGGGCGATGATGACGATGATGGCGCCGTAAACGACAAAAGTGAGGCCCGCGCCCTTGCCGCCCAGAAGATTGTTGGAGATTTCCTCCAGCGGCACCAGGATCGCCGCACCCACCAGCGGCCCGAACAACAGCCCGGCGCCGCCCAGCGCCGCCATGATCAGCATCTTCACCGAAATCAGGATGCCGAGCCCGGATTCGGGATCGACGAACCCGAACATCATCGAATACAGCGCGCCGGCGACGCTGGTCAGGCCGGCGCTGAGCATGAAGGCATAGAGCTTGGTGCGGCTGGCGGGTGCGCCGAGCGAGCGCGCGGCGCGTTCGGAATCCTTGATGGCGCGCAGGTAAAATCCCATCCGGCTGTTGGTCATCCACCAGGTGATGCCGAGCGTAACGACGAGAACGGCGAGAAACAGATAGTAGTACGGCAACGCCGAGATGAAGGAGAGATCGAACACGGTGCGCGGCACGGTCGGCCCGCTGAGCCCGACGGCGGCGCCGAGGAATTCCGTGTTGGTTACGATCAGGCGCGCCAGCTCGGCGACCGCAATCGTCGCCATGCTGAAATAGTGCCCCGACAGGCGCAGCGTCGGAACGCCAATCACAGCCGCAATCAGAACCGCGGCGGCGATGCCGGCGGGAATACCGACCAGCGGCGGCAGGCCGAAATGCGAATAGGCCGCCATCGAGGCGTAGGCGCCGCAGCCGAAGAAGACGACATGCCCGACCGACACCTGCCCGGCGTAACCGCCGATGATGTTCCAGGCGGAAGCCGCGATCGCATAAAGCAGGATCAGCGCGCCGAGCCGCTGTTGAAACGGCGTCGTGAACACCAGCGGATAGAGGATGATCAGCGCGAGCGCGACCGAGGGCCAGATGAAACGCCGCATTACATCTTGCCCATCAGGCCTTGCGGCCGGAACCAGAGAAAGCACAGGAACAGCGAATACACCACGATGTCCTTGTAGACCGCGCCGATCCAGTAGGCCGACACCGACTCGATCACGCCGATCAGAAGCCCCGCGACCAGCGCGCCCGGTACGCTGCCGAAACCGCCGAGCGATACCGTGACGAAGGCGACGATGCCGAGCGTCTCGCCGACGGTCGGCGCGATGTAGAAGAATGTCGCGATCAGCGCGCCGGCCAGTCCCGTGGCGCCGGCTGCGATCGCCCAGGCGATCGCCTGCATGCTGTCCGGGCGGATGCCCATCAATTGCGCCGCGGTGGCATCCTCGGCGACCGCGAGCATCTTCGAGCCCAGCGACGTCCGCGTCAGCAACAGGTGCAGCCCCAGCGTCACCAGCAAGGCGACAATTCCGGCCAGCAGGCGCGAGGCCTGCAACTTGATTCCGAGCACGTCATAGGTGCCGCCGACCAGATCTGCCGGCAAACTCAGGAAATTCGCGCCAAAACCCCAGAACACGGAGTAGCGCAGCAGCAGCGCGAGCCCGAAGGTACCGAGAATCTGGGCCAGCATCGGCCCCTTCATGACGCTGCGGATCAGCCCGAAATAGACGATGATGCCGAGCGTCGCCAGCACCAGCGCCGCCGCCGGCGCACCGACGAACGGCCCGACGCCGAGCACGGTCCACACCACGAACGCGACATACATGCCGAGCATGACGAAATCGCCGTGGGCAAAGTTGACGATGTTCATCATGCCCCAGATCAGCGTGAGTCCGGACGAGAACAGCGCGTAGACCGCGCCGAGCAACAGCCCGCCGACGATCACCTGAACGAGAATGGAGGACATGTTAGCGGCTTGCCGTTGAGCTAGCGGGATCGTGACGGGGTGAAATCAAAACGGGCAGGACCGAAATCCCGCCCCTTCCCGGTCATTACCAGCCCTTGTAGGGAAACACGGGCGCCGTCTTGGCCAGTTGCTTCGGCCAGACCGGAACGTAGTTCTCGCCGTCCTGCAGCTGGATCACGAGGCCAGCGGCAAGCACGTTCTGGCCCTTGTCGTCGAACTTCACGCCCTTGTAGCCCATGATCAACTGATCGGGCTTGAGGTCGGTCGCCTTCAGCGCGGCCTGGATCTTGGCGGGTTCGGTCGAGCCGGCGCGATCGATGGCATCGACCAGCACGAAGAAGCCCTGCATCTGGCGCGCCGCGGTATCGTCGAGATCGTCGCCGCCGCTCTTCTTCTTGTAAATCTCGTTGATCAGGAAGGTCGGCGACCCCGCCGTGCCGATCGCAAAGGAGGAGCGATTGAAGATGCCCTGGATCTGTTTTCCGACGGCCTTCAGCGTCGACGGGTCGGAATAGCCGGCATTGTCGGCGATCATCATCGGCGGCTTGTAGTCCAGCGCCTGGAACGTCTTGGCGTAAAGGATGGCATCGGACGTGTAGCTGATCATGATCACCACGTCCGGCTTCTTGTCCTTGAGCTGGAGCACCTGGCTCTGCACGTCGGTGGTGTTGGCCGAATAGGCGATGTCCTGGGCGATCGGGAGCCCGTTTTCCTTGAACAGGCCGGTGATGACGTTCGCGACCGAAGTGCCGTATTCAGTGTTCTCGTGCACGAGGGCGACGTTATCGACCTTCTGTCCGCCCGCCTTCATCTCCTTGAGGAAGTCGAGATAGATTTTGGCGAAATCGCCGGCCACCGGCGTCGTCCGGAAGAACCATTTGAAACCGCGCTCGGTGAGATTGGCTGCAACCGACTCGCCATTGACGAAGGGAATGCCGTATTTTTCGGCGATCGCACTCGCCGTCAGCGTGATGCCGGACTGATAGGCGCCGGTGAGCGCAACCACTTTTTCCTCGGTGATCAGGCGAAGCGCCTGGTTCTGCCCGGTAGCAGGGCTGCCCTGGTTGTCGGCAAACACCACCTCGACCTTGGCGCCGCCGAGGCCCTTGAGGCCTGCGTTTTTCGTCACCGGCAGGTTGCCAAGCGCGGGATTGCCGCTGTTGATGATCTCGACCGCGGTTTCGATGGCCGCCTTGGCGTGCACGCCGGCGCTGGCCGCGTTGCCGCTCAAGGGAAAGATCGCGCCGATCTTGACCGTCTTGTCCTGGGCCGCGGCCGACCCCGCGATCACAGCCGACATCGCGACGGCAGAAAGCAGCCCTACGATATGTTTCAATCTCATTTTTGAAAATCTCCGTCCCTGCCGGGCTCTTTTGGCCCTGGATATGCCGGGCATCACCGCCCGGCGCTTCTTTTATTGGTAGCGCAAGCATCGCATGGCCGGTTGGCATCGGCAAGTTGGCGTCCGCGGATGCCGTCAGACCTCAATCGGTGGGCGTCGCATCGACGATCACACTCGGCAATGGCAAGGCCGCTTTTACAGCCACATAGACCGTGTTGCTGACATCGTGGTCTCCACGCAGACTGTCGAAGGTCACGACATGGGATGCTTGGGTTGAAAACGCGCCGGCCAGGACACGCTCAAAAGCATCATCCGGCGGATCGTTCGACCAGAGCGCGAAAACACCACCTGGATTGAGATGACCTGCAAGCCGGGCCAGTCCTTCCGGCTCGTACAGCGCGGCGTGGCGCGGATGCAGCAGCTTGCGCGGCGAGTGATCGATATCCACCAGCACAGCATCGAAACGCCGGGCCTGTGAACGATGATCGAACCCTTCGGTGGAGGACGACATCGCGAAGAAGTCGCCGTTGACGAAACGGCAGCGCGGATCGGCCGTCAGCTCCTTGCCGAGCGGAAGCAATCCCTGCTCGTGCCATTCGATGACCTCGGCAAGCGCATCGACCACGATCAGGGATCGCACGCCGGCATTCTCGAGCACCGCGCGTGCGGTGTAGCCGAGCCCCAGGCCGCCAACCACCACGTCGAAATCCGCATCACCGAGCGCCGCCAGCCCGAGCCGCGCCAGTTCGACCTCGGCCGCGGTGAACTGGCTCGACATCAGAAACTCGTCGCCGAGCTTGATTTCGTAAACGTCGACATCGGACATCGGCCGCCTGCGACGCCTCAGGCTCAGCACGCCCATCGGTGTCGGGCGGAAATCCAATTCTTCGAAAGAAAGGCTCATCCGCCCAGTCCTGACCGTGGTCTGCACCACAAAATGACCCGGGATTTGCCGGCCCTCCTGCAACAACGCCATCCCCGCGCGCTTGCCAAGGGCGGGAGGTAGCGGGTAGAAGGGCGCCAGATCGCCGAATCCTTACGAATCCGGCCACGTGCGATTGCCCGGATGACCATCTAAGCTACTGATGTCGTTCAGCAATTCTTGGGGAATGGTGTAACGGTAGCACAACAGACTCTGACTCTGTTTGTCTAGGTTCGAATCCTAGTTCCCCAGCCACCGGTAAAACATTGAAATAATTGACAATTTCTACAGTCTTGAGATGTTAATTGCTCATTAGCGTGTTGCGCCTGTTGCGCAAAATTGCCGTGTATTCTCAAGCCTACCCAAAACTCCCGGCTAGGCGCGACACGAAGCGCGACATTGGACTCAAATCACATTGCTGCTACGGACCGGTCCGGTAAGCAAAACACGTCGAGCATGACGGTGCCGCCGGTGCGACTTGCGCAGCAGACACCGTAACGCCCGCGATCATGTGGTTGTTCGTCTTCGGCTTGCACAGCGAGGTTTGTGCGGTGAACCCTGGCATCTTCATGTCACCCACCTCCTTGGCACCAATGCTTCAGCCCGGTGCGGGAAGCGTCTCAGGCGGCGCATCCGGATTGCATGGAATTTGACAAGCGGCGTAGCAGGTTTCCGGGTAGGGACTGTGACTTTCGCACCACGACAGGCATTCCCAGTCCATGCAGGTCTCACTACTCTGCATCTGAGGTGCGACACCCCTCACGTCGCCCCGCGACGACGACTTCGGCCGATACTGCCGGCTCGAACGAAAAACACCAGCTTCTGCGGTGAACCCGGGCAGACTCATCTCGCCGCCTCCTCAACAATGATTGTCCGCGTTTCAGCAAAGCTCGCGATCGTCACGCGTTCGCGACGTGAGCTATAAGCGCTGCGCACCAGATGCATTCCTCAAGTAGTCGCAGATAAGCGGCAGGCGCTCTACGCCACCCTGCCTCAGCGTTCGAGTTCGCCCCAGCACTTCCAATAACAATCGCCACCCTCGCAGACTCGTTCGCACCACCGCAGCTGCGGTACAACTTTTCCGCGGTTCGCACCGAGGCCGCGCGCTCCAGCCATTCGATAGCGCTCCATCTTTTCGGGGAGAGACGCTTCGGCAGTAAATCCAGGCATGCTCATTTCAGCCTCCTGTTGCTCGAGTTCAGCGATCCTAGCTTGTGAAATACGAACGATGAGTTTCGCAAGCGCTCAACCGAACTTGCGACGTGTCTCCTCCTCCCGTCCGGTTACATCAAACACTCTTCACAACACCAATCATTCCCCCACCCGCAGCGCACGCAGCATTGTCCCGACCCAAAGCGCCTCGCGGCAGTAACATTATTCGCCATGACGGAGGTATTAACGGAATGGCTCGATAGATATCGCCCCTTGCTGTCGTAGAGCGACGCTTCGGCCGAAAACCCGGGCATTTTAATCGTGTCCATTTCAGTCTCCTGTTTACGAGTTCAGTCTCCTGTTTACGAGCTCAACCGCGTCCTTTGATGATCTTACAGAATAACGAGCCCTCCTCCAACTCCAACGTTGCGACACAATCGGAGGGAGGCGCTGCAGGCAGAGGATAGAGACGCTTCGGCAGTAAATCCAGGCATGCTCATGACGCTCATCGCGAGTCTCCCTCGGTTGGCCAAGTTCAACGATCAAAGTAGGGCGCCATTTTCGTGACCAGGAACGGGAACTTCTCGCTCACGTCGACCCGCACAAAATGCTTGTCGGTAACGTCGGTCTGGCGATGAGTATAAGAGAAGATCACATCCACGATGTTACGCGTGCTGCTCAGGCGCGAGGGACGCACATCCACGGCGGTGAGCGAACACGTCTCGCCATTTTTCTCCGCTGTCTTGGCGTAAATGCTCGGATAGCGCATGACCAGATAGTTCAGGGCGCGATGCTCGTCGGTTGCGCCAGCGTTGTCAGTGAGCTGTATGATCCGCTCAAATAGTTCCTTCGCCGTCTCGGCAAACCGCGCAGCGGGAGTCTTGTCCGGACGGGGAATGGATTTGACCAATGCCTCGCGGTCGAAGGAATAGATTTGGTCAAACGCGACGATGGGAACCATCAGTCCGTTGCACATCTCCGGCGGCGCGATCGGGCCACGCTGGCCGATGACGGCATCGACGTCGCCTGGACTGTAAGCCGGCCGGATGGCGTCAACCAACAGATTGATATCCACCGGATCGCGCGGCACCAGCAGGTAGGTTTCCAGCCCCTGGATGGTCAGCACCCAGCACAATTGGCGCGCGAGATAGCGGTTTTCGCGCTTGGTCAGTGTAGCATGAAAAGCCGCTTGATTGGTTTTGCCGTCGGTGTCCGTGCGTCCGGTCGCCTGCGCGAATTCTTTTTCGGCGGCGAGGTTCGGGAAGCGCGCTTCGACTCGCCCGATGGCGTAGACAAAAGAGGGCGGTCCGGAGCTCGCGCCAGCAGCTGCCGCGCCGCCACACGTCGGGCATCCCGTCTGCGGTGCGATTGCGGAGCTGATCTGTGTCTGCGGAGCCGGCTGTGTGATCGCCGCTTCCATCGCGTCAGTTGGTTCGTTCATGTCGCCCTCCCTGTGCAATGAGCCCAGACTCTCACAAGTGGCCTGGGAAGCTGAATTCAAGCCGTCCTTTCACCCGCCGCGCCGCCCGCCGAAGACAACGCGACGGTTGAGTGCGGCCGCCCGTCCTTCACAGCCACCGCAGGGCTTGATGCCAACATACGATGTGGCGCGTTTGATCACGTCGCCGAGCCCGATTTCCTCGTCGACGATGAATCCCGGCAAGCGTATCCGGCGTGGCGGAAGGTCGCTCGAGTCAGCGGACTTCTCGCTCTTGCGCGCCTTCGGCATGCATTCATCTCCACGCATTGGTTAACAGCAGCGACTGATAGGCGGCCCACGCGTCCAGCAAAGGCGGAACCACCGAGGCTCGTCGCGGCACGGCGGCTTGGGTGACGGCGAGTTGAATCTGCGCCGCGCTCGCGGCAGGAAATTCCGACCACAAGAGCGCGATCGCACCGGTCACGAATGGCACCGCGACACTGGTTCCGCCAAACGTCACGGGTTGCCCTTCGGCGCTCAAACTGGTGACGCTGTCACCGGGTGCGCCCACGCCCCGCCTGCCGATCGAGCTGCCCAGGTTCGACTCGTTCGTCGGTCTGCCTTGAAGATTGTAACCCACCACCGGGATGACCCAACGATGGCGCGTGATGGCAGAACCGCCAAGGGTGCCCTGATTGCCTGCCGCCGCGACGACGATCACGCCGCGCTTCAGAGCCTGATCGAGTGCCTCTTCCAGCGCCTGCTCCCCTTTGCTGGAAGGCTGCGCAAGGGCGAGGCTCAGGTTGATCACACGTGCGCCAGCGTTGATGCATTCGACGATCGCTGCCGCAAGTTCTTGCGGGGTCGCGCTCGGTGTCTGTTCGCTGCCGATGGTCTTCTCCGCAAAGACCGGTCGGATGAGGAGCGTACAGCCGGGACAAATGGCTGGTGCGGGAGAATTGCGTTTTGCGCTCAGGATGCCGGCTATGAAGGTCCCGTGCATACACGCCGAGCTATTGGCCAGCGTGCATGTGGCGCCGTTCGTTCCTTGAATCTCGCGGAGGCGCCCGCCCGCCAGGTCCGGATGCTGGATCGCGACAGGTCCATCGATGAGCCCGATCCGCACGTCCAGCCTGCCGCTGGTGCGTTCCATCAACGCTGTAAGCCTGGCTAGCTCCAGAGGGACCATACGGTCTTGTCCTCGTTGCACTTCCTGATCGTGACAGCACGTAGCTTCATGCGGATTCCGCATGCGCTCCTCGGCAGCTGCTCGCCCAGCGAGTTTTTCGGCCTAGGTCAAACCTTGACGCGCCTACACTATCCGGCACAACTCGAACACGCAACCAGCTGCCGCGCGACCGGAAGGGGTCGTGGCCGCCGCCTCGCGCTGCCTTCCCTCAACCTCCGCCCCTGTCAAATACCCGCCGCCACGGGCAGCTCGGCGATCATGCGAATGCCGGGCCGCCTTCGCCAGCGAACCTGCGACGGCTTGACCGCGAGTTGAAGCCTGGGCCAGCGCGTGAACAACGACTGCAAGGCGCAGATCGCTTCGATCCGCGCGAGCTGGTGGCCAAGGCAGAAATGAATTCCGGTCCCGAAGGACAAATGCCGGTTCGGCCGCCGGACCAGATCGAGCCGTTCGGGACACTCATTCGCTTCCGAGTCCAGATTGGCGGCGACGATCATCGCCATCACCCTGTCGCCCTTCTTCAGTTTCACGCCGTCGAGATCGACGTCCTGCCGCACGTAGCGCGGTTTTGAGAATTGCACCGGCGAGACGAAGCGCAGGAATTCTTCGACCGCCAGCCCGGCGCGGCTCCAGTCTGCCGCGAGCCAGTCGCGCCGGGCCGGATCCTTCAGCAGTTCGAACACCGATCCGCTGATCAGATGCGTCGTGGTCTCAGAGCCGGCGTTGAGCAGCAGAAACACCATCGCGACCATCTCGTCCGGCGTGATACGCCCGCCTTCCTTTTCGACCCGCACCAATTCGGCGATCAAGCCTTCGCCGCCTTCCTCGCGGGCAACCTGCAGCCGCCCCTGCAGATAGCGGCGCATCTTGAAGAGCCCGCCGATCAGCCGCAGAAAGCTGAATGCGTTGGTGAGATGCGCCAGTGAACTGGCCCATGCGATGAATTTCGGCCGGTCGGCCGGCGGCAGGCCGAGCAGCTCGCAAATCACCGCAAGCGGCAGCATCCGCGCATAGCGCTGCACCAGATCGGCGGGGCTGCCCGCCGCGAACAATTCATCCGCGAGGCGATCGGCAATAGTGCGAATATGCGGCTCCATGTCGAGCACGGCGCGGCGGCGGAACGCCTCATCGACGATGCTGCGCAGCCGCGTGTGGTCCGGCTCGTCCATCGTCAACATGTTGTTGGCGACCGTTCCGATCACTTTCGGCATCCACCAGGGCAACCCGGCCAGCGCCCCGCCCTCCTTGCGTAGCGTGAACAGCGCCCCGTCCTTCAGCACCCGCGCCGCCGCCTCATAGGTCGTGGTGACCCAGACGCGGCCTATGATCGGGAATTTCGTCGCGACGGCCGGACCGATTGCGCGCAGTTGCGCGACACCGGCCTGCGGATCACGAAAGAACGCCTCGCTGGTGAAATCGAATTCGAAATGCCGCGCCATCGCGCCGTTCCACACTGCCGCTTCGCCACCCGATCAAGATGGTGTGCGACAGTGAAGCCGCAAGGCTCGCACGTTCGATCGCCCACGCCGCAATTTTGTCGGGATCGATGATCCTCGCTTACGCCGCTCACACCGGCGGCGTGCCGTGGGTATGGAACGACTCGATCGTCTTCAGCCCCCAGGCCTGACCCTTCTTGCGCTCCTCCTCGGTCCAGACGATCGGCTTCCAGTCCGGCGCGAGGATGAGGCGGGCGCCGGCGTTGGCGACTTCGACACGGTTGCCGCCGGGCTCATAGACATAAAGGAAGAAGGTCTGCTGGATCGCGTGCTTGTGCGGGCCGGTCTCGATGTGGACGCCGTTTTCCAGAAAGATGTCGGCGGCACGCAAAATCTCCTCGCGGCTGTCGAGCGCGTAGGTGACGTGATGGAAGCGGCCCGCCTTGCCGTAGTGATCGCGAGTATAGGCAAAATCGTAGCTCTTGTTCGACATCGTCATCCACATCGCGGCTTCCGTGCCGTCGTTGAGCACGATCTGCTCCGTGGTGCGAAGGCCGAGATAGTTTTCGAAGAAGAGACGGTTGGCCTTGATGTCCACCGCAAGGCAGTTGAGGTGGTCGAGCCGGCGGACATTGACGCCGCGCGCCGGAAACCGCTGCGCCTGATTCTTCAGGGCGGGCTTCAGTTCGGGCGGCGCCTGGTACCACTCGGTCTCATAGTAGAGTTCGACGATGTGGCCGTCGGGATCGCGGCAACGGAATGCCGGCCCCTGCCCCATGTCGCCCTCAACCCATCCGATGTCGAAGCCCGAACCCTTCAGCGCGGCGACGCGGCGCTCCAGCGCCTGCGGGCTGCGGGCGCGCAACGCCATGTGCTCCATGCCCGAAGTTTTCGAGGCCGTCAGCTTCAGCGAATAGCGCTCGTAATCGTCCCAGCCGCGCAGATAGACCGAAGAGCCCTTCTGACCGCTGACCGTCATGCCCATGACGTCGACGAAGAATTTCAGGCTCTCGTCCGGCTTCGGCGTCAGCATTTCCATGTGGCCGAGATGGGCGAGATCGAAAATCGGCTCTGATGTCATTGTGCTGCTCCTGATCACTAAAGTTCTCGGTTCGTCATCCCCCGCGAAGGCGGGGGATCCAGTACGCCGCGGCTTCTCGGTCGAGCACGAACGTCTCTGGAATACTGGATCATCCGCCTTCGCGGATGATGACGGCTGTATACGCGGCTACCAAAGTGCCCGCGTTACATCGTCGAACAGTTCTTCGACGGTGAACGCCCGAGGAATGAGTTTTTGCTGCGCGGAATAATCGATAATCAGCTTCAGCGAACGCTGCATCTCGCCTCGGTCAAAACGCGGTGCTGCGGATGACGCGGCGGCGGACTCGGCGAGCAGCCGGTGAACCTCCCGCACCACATCCGGATGCTGCTCGGACAAGGTCCGGCTCACCACCACCATGTGGTTGATCGGCACCACCTTGTGTTTCTCAAACCAGGCCTTCTCTTCCGCAACGACATCGGCAAACAGCGGCTTCAAATCCGGATGGTCCGACTTCTCGCCCAGTACCGCATCGAGTTCGCCGTCGATCAGCATCTGGATAATTTGCTTGCCTGCGGGCGCCCGCTTGGTCGTATCGATGAATTCGGCGACATGGGCGTCTTCGAACGTCACCCAGTCGATCGAATCGAGATTGACGCCATAGTCGTTGGCAAGGATGCCGCGCAGCCACGCGCCGGTCGTGGTGGTGAAGGAGCGAATGCCGACGCGCTTGCCATTGAGGTCGCTTGGTGTGAGCTTTCCCGCCTTCGCATTGTAAAGTGCGTGCCCATGCTGAAACCGCGCCAGCACAACGTCGGGCAGCAGCACCATCGGCTTCTCAAAAGACTTCGCCATCAGATAGGTGACGATCGCCATCTCCGAGACGCCGAACGCCGCTTCGCGGACCATCGGCTTGAAGCCCTTGTTGGTCGGCGAATACGGCACGAAATCGAGTTCGACCAGATCCGATCGGATCGATCCATTCTTGAGCGCGGCAGTGCCGGGATGGTCGCCGAGCAAGGTACGCAGGCGCATCGCCACCTCAGTCCTCCTCCAGATCGTCGACATAGACGAGACCAGCCTTCGCCAGCGGCTCGCGCATTTTGTACATGTCGAGGCCGAGCACGCCCGCCGCCAACTGTTTGCGCTTGCCGTCTTCGTCGGCAACGCGTTTCTCGCCTTTGGCGATGACGTCGGCCGCGTCCTTGCGCCCGATCACCACGACGCCGTCATCGTCGGCGACCACGGCGTCGCCGGGCACCACATTGATCCCGCCGCAGACCACGGGCACGTTGACCGCACCCAGCGTCGCCTTCACCGTGCCCTTGGCCGAGATTGCCTTCGACCACACCGGAAAGCCCATTTCACGCAGCACTTTGGCGTCGCGAACGCCGGCGTCGATGACGAGCCCCTTGACGCCGCGCGCCATCAGCGAGGTCGCGAGCAGATCGCCGAACATGCCGTCGGTATTGTCGGTGGTGCAGCCGACCACCAGGATGTCGCCGGGCTGGCACTGCTCCACCGCGACATGGATCATCCAGTTGTCGCCGGGCTGCGCCAGCACGGTCACGGCGGTGCCTGATGTCTCAGCTCCGCTCCAGACCGGGCGCAGATAGGGCTTCATCAGCCCGAAGCGGCCATAGGCCTCATGCGCGGTGGCGACGCCGAGCGTGCCCAGCCGTTTGACGATATCAGGCTCGGTTCGCCTGATATTGCGGACAACGACCGTCTTCATGCCAGTTCCTCCATCGCCATCGGGAACAGCCGCTGATAGGCCTCGCCATAGGTCATCGGCTTGCCGGTATTGCGGCCGCCCTGCACGCCGCGCTGCAGCGCGACCCGCTCATAATAGGCCCACAGATGCTTTTGCGCGGCGAGAATTTCGAACGTCTTGCGTTTGATCTCCCAGACCTCGTCGATGTTGAGGATCACCTGCGGCTTGAAATTGCACATCTCCGGCTGGTGCGGCTCAAACAGAAATACCGGCGGGGCTGAGTAGGTGTATTTGGCGCCGGGCTTGTGGCCCATCGCCTGGGCGACTACGCGGGTTTCCTGGGCGAAGTGCGCCGCGTTCGGATGATCGAAATTATAGGGGTCTTCCAGCGCGTGGGTCAGCACGAACGACGGATTGAGCTCGCGGTAGATATCGACCATGCGGTCGAAATGCGCCTCCGTCAGCCGCAGCGGATAGTCGCCGGCGTCGAAGAATTCGATTTCCGCGCCGAGCATTTCCGCGGCGCGCTGCGCCTCGTCGCGGCGGCCAGCCTTGACCTTCTCCATCGTCGCGCCCGCCTCCTTCCAGGCGAACTGGCTTTCGCCGCGCTCGCCGAACGACAGGCAGGCGATCTTGACGCGATAACCTTTCTTCACATGCAGCGCGATCGCGCCACCCGCGCGCCAGACGAAATCGCCGGGATGCGCCGTGACGACAAGGCCCGTTTTTCCAGCGTTGCTCATGATCGGGATTTCCTCCTTCGCTTGTTGCACGTGGCCGGCCGCACCGGCCGCGTGACTATTGTTTGGCAATTCCTGCCCGCTCGATAACTTGCGCCCATTTATCGATATCGGCCTTCAGCCGGTCGAGGATTTCCTCGGGCGAACTGGCCTTGGCCTCGATGCCGAGATCGAGCGCGCGCTTCTTCAACTCCGGCATCTCCAGCACCTCGCGCAGCGCGGCGTTGAGCGTCTTGATCACCTCCGGCGGCGTGCCCTTCGGTGCGAAGATTGCATTCCAGGACCGCGCCTCGAAATCGCCGCCGCCGGCTTCCTTCACCGTTGGTACATCAGGCAGGAACGTGGTGCGGACCGTGCCCGAAGTCGATACGGCAATGGCCGCCTTGTCGGCAACATGCGACTGCACGGCGCTGTAATTCTCGATCGCCATCTGGATATCGCCGCGCAACAGCGCAATCAGCACATCCGGCGAACTGCGGAACGGCACGATGGTGACGTCGACGCCGGCGGTCGATTTGAACAATTGCGCCGCCAGATTCTGGGTCGATCCGACATTGATGGTACCGACATTCAGCGTGCCGGGTTTTTCCTTGGCCGCCTTGATGAATTCAGCCAGCGTCGGATATCGCGTTCCGGCCTGGGTGACGAAGATGAAGTCGAAATAGCCCATGCTCGAAACCGGAACGAAATCGGTCACCGGATTGAAGCCAAGGCTCTTGAATAACGATACCGAGATGGCGGTGCCGTTGGAAAACAGCGCCAGCGTATAGCCATCCGCAGGTGCCGACAGCACGGCGCGCGCGGCATTGATGCCGCCGGCGCCCGCCATGTTCTCGATGACGAAGCGCTGGCCAAGCTTTTCGCCAAGCTTTTCGGTAACGAGCCGCGCCGTGACGTCGGCGACCCCGCCCGCGCCGAACGGCAGGATCAGCCGCACCGGCTTGTTCGGATAGTTCTGCGCGTCGGCGATCTGCGGCAGCAGCAATGTCGCCGCCAGCATGGCCATCCCGGTGAACGACGCGCGGCGCCGGCTCATTGTGTATCGCTTGTCCGCCATCGCACGCGCTCCTTCAAAACTCGAACAGCCGCGCCGGATTGTCGACCAGGATCTTCTGCTGCAATTCGGGCTCCGGCGCAAACAGCGGAATCAGGTCGACCAGATCACCGTCGTTCGGCATCACCTTCACGTTGGGATGCGGCCAGTCGGTTCCCCAGATTACGCGATCCGGCGCAGTCTCGATGATGCGCCGCGCGAACGGCACTGCATCATGAAACGGCGGACCGCCGGAGGACACCCGTTCGCAGCCGCACACCTTGACCCAGCATTTCTCGTCCCGCGTCATCAGGTCAATCAGCGTCCGGAACGGAAGCTGGTCGAGACCGTCGGATGCCTTGACGCGCCCCATGTGATCGATGGTGTAACGCACTGGCAGCTTTGCCAGCATCTCGGCATATTCAGGCAGGTCGATGGCGTCGAAATGCAGATCGATGTGCCAGCCGAGCGGCGCCACCATCGCGACGATGCGGTGGAAGACGCCCATATCAGGCACCCCGCCGAGATGCCGCACGAAGTTGAAGCGGCAGCCGCGGAAGCCGCCGTCGTGCAATTCGCGAAGGCCACGCTCGGTGATGGTATCGTCGATATTGGCGACGGCGCGAAAAGTGCCGTTGCTCACAGCGATGGCATCCAGCGCCACGCGATTGTCGGTGCCGTGCACGCTGGCATTGACGATGACGGCGCGGCCGATCCCGAGTTTCTTGTGCAGCGCCCGGAAATCTTCCAGCGGCGCATCTGGCGGCGTATAGGGCCGTCCCGGCGCGTAGGGGTATTTGTCACCGGGGCCGAAGATATGGGTATGCGCGTCGCACGCCAGCGCCGGAAGCTTGAATTTCGGCGTTCGCGTGTCGGGATCGGGCCCTGGAATGGTTGGCTTGTTCATGGCGCCTTCTGCAGTGTTGAACTCGCGCTGGATAATTTCCGCAAAAACTAGTCGGCCGGATTTTCTTTCCGCTTTGCCGCGGTACCCTTTGCTGCTGATGGCTGGGCCGGCCTGGCCCGACTGTCGATGTGATCGACGTCGGACGCCTGCAGCGAGGCGACCGTCGCCGCGACGAGTTGCTCGATCGCTTCCGCCATGTCAGCGCCGTCGGCTTCGCCGCGCGACAGTCGCGTGACCCGCTCCGGGTTGACGAGGGTATAATAGAGTGCGCCGAGCAGGAATTGCGACCGCCACACGATCGTCGTCCGCGGCAGATGCGGCAGGCTTTCCTCGATCGCCTCGATGAAGGCGTTGGTGGTGTCGTCGAAGATCTCGGCGATGATGCGCCCCACCACGGCGTTGCCTTCGGCCGACATCACGGCCCGCAGCCGCGTGAAGCGCGCGCCGCCGCCGGCAAGGTCGCTGCTCGATGAAAACGCCGGCTGCACATAGGCCCGCACGATCGCTTCCAGCCGGTCCTGAACGTCGCGGACGCGCCTTGCCGCTACCAGCAACTCGATGCGGCGCTTGTTCATTGGACCGCAATGGCGCTTGTAGATTTCGAGCAGCAGCCCGTCCTTGCTCTTGAAATGATAGGTAATGCTGCCCGGATTGGCGCCGGCCTCCAGCGCGATGTCGCGGATCGATACGGCGTTGAAGCCGTGTGTCGAGAACAGCAGTTCAGCCGCGCTCAGGATGGCTTCCCGCATGTTCGGATTTCGCGTCATGGCATTTGCTTTCCGCTCTCGACTTTTGTACGTTTGTACAAAATATCAGGTCTAGTCAACAAACATCTGGGTGGCGCACCGCCCGCCCGACTGGACGGAATGACGAGGGAGAGGCGCCGGATGCACCGGATCATCGTTACGTGTCTGATCTTTGCCGGCGCGCTGGCCTGGCGCGGCGCCGGCCCCGCCATCGCGGTCGATCTGGAACCGCGGCTGATACTGGCGCCCTCAGGCACGTTGCGCGCCGGACTCTATCCGGGCACGCCGACCTCGATCCTGCCGGATGCCGGATCGGGCGAACCGCGCGGCGTCGGCTACGATCTCGGCAAGGAGCTCGCACGGCGGCTCGGCGTTCCCTATGAGCCGGTCGTGTTCGCCAAGAACGCCGAAGTCCTCGCCGCCGTCAAAAACGGCGAGGTCGATGTCGCCTTTACCAATGCGACGGCGGTGCGGGCGCGCGATATGGACTTCGGCCCGCCCTTTCTCGAAATCGAGCTCGGCTATCTCGTCCCGCGCGGGTCCGCACTGACGACGCCCGCGGAGGTGGATGTGCCGGGGCTGCGCGTCGGCGTGACCGCGGGCAGTTCCTCCGACGCGACACTTTCGCGCGACTTCAAGCATGCCCAGATCGTTCGCGCCGCCACCTTCGATGCCGCCATCGAGATGATGTCGACCGGTGCCATCAATGCCTACGCGACCAACAAGGCCGCATTGTTCGAAATGGCGGAGAAATTGCCGGGGTCGAAAGTTCTCGAGGGCCGCTGGGGAATCGAGCGGCACGCCATCGCCATCCCCAAAGGTCGCGAGCAGGCAATGGCTTTCATCCGCCAGTTCACCAACGAGGTGAAGTCGGAAGGCGTCGTCGGCGCCGCGATCGCACGCGCTGGATTGCGCGGCGCAACGACACCGGCTGCGGAATAGCAATGCCCACGCTGCCTCGTCACCAACGACGCATGAATTTCTCAAGTGATACGGTCATCAAGGAAGGATTTCGCCTCATGTCCCTACGTAGAACAATCATCCGCGGCATCGCCGCCACCGTGTTTACACTGGCCGGCACGAACGTTTATGCGGAGACGTTCCCGACCAAACCCGTACGCATCCTGGTGCCCTACGCCGCCGGCGGCGCCGTCGACGTGCTGGCGCGCACGCTCGGGCAATCGCTGTCGAAAACCTGGGGCCAGCAGCCGGTGATCGAAAACCGTCCAGGGGCCGGCGGGATCATCGCCTCGCAGGCGCTCACGCAATCGGCGCCGGACGGCTACACGCTGATCCTGGTCGCAAGCGGCCATCCGCTGAACCAGTTCTTCTATCCAAAGCTGCCCTACGACACCTTCAAGGATTTTACCGCCATCAGCGAGATCGCCTATTCGCCGCTGGCGATCGTGGTGTCGAAGGACAGTCCGATGAAGAATCTCGGGGAGTTGCTGGCGACCGCGCGCGCAAAGCCGGAGTCTTTATCGTACGGCATGTCCGGTAACGGCACCTCGGCCCATCTCGCCGGCGAGCTTCTCAACTACATGGCCAAGGTCAAGATCCAGTCGATCCCCTACAAGGGCGGCGCCCCTGCGCTGACCGCCGTCATCGCCGGCGAGATTCCGATCAGCGTCAATCCGCTGCCCGAGGTGGTCGGCCAGCTCGAAGGCAATGCGGTGCGCGCGCTTGCGGTGACGACGGCGCAGCGCTCGAAGGCATTGCCTGACGTTGCCACGATCGCGGAGGCCGGCATCCCCGGCTATGACGCGTCGGTGTGGTGGGGCTTTCT
>Ga0307500_10000215_pt1 | contig 19529 bp, 14 predicted proteins | sample 14_S_MG_FD_201362 | JGI IMG/M metagenome (GOLD analysis project Ga0307500, IMG submission 201362) | Soil microbial communities from Populus trichocarpa stands in riparian zone in the Pacific Northwest, United States - 14_S | ecosystem: Environmental > Terrestrial > Soil > Riparian zone > Trees... | reverse complement strand
GAACATCTCGCCGTTGCCGAGCCCCACCGAGAGCGCGTAGGACGCCCCGTCGGAGAAGCCCCCGACCAGGCGGTCGGCGTACCGCACCGGCCAGCCGCTGAGCACCTCGGCCAGCAGCGCGGCGCACTGCTGCAGGTCCGGACCGACCGGACCGGCGATCAGGTCCCAGGTGCGGCCCACGCTGGCCGGCGCCAGCACCAGCAGCCCGGCGGCGTCGGTCCGGCCGGCCAGCAGATCGAGCGCGCCCTCCGGGCCGCCGCCGGCACCGTGGAACAGCATCGCCAGGCCGGTCGGCTCGCCGGCCGGCACCCGCAGCAGCGCCGGCCGGACCCCGCCGACCTCGACCTGGTGCAGACCGGGCGGCCAGGCCGGCCGGCCAGCCGTCAGCGCCGGGGCAATGTGCAACCGCAACGCCACATCCGTACTTTCGGTCACCCCGCCATCCTCCCGGCCCACTTCGCGGCGCGGTCCAGCCGGCCCCGCCGCGGCGGGCGCTCGTCACCCGATCGGGCCGCGGTCGGCCCGGCCGCGGTGGGACCGGAGCCCAACGGGTCAGCCGACGGGCCCGGTGGACCCGGCGGGCCCGGTGGACCGGAAGTACGTGCGGCCGGACCCGACGGTGAACACGCTGCGGCCGCCGCGGGACTCGACCAGGCGCGGCTGGCCGTCGCCCCAGCCGCGGGCGGCGGTGCCGGGCAGCACGACGGTCGCGGTGACGTTGACCGGCACGGTGATCTCCAGCGTGACGCCGGACCGGGTGCGCGCCCAGTCGACCGCGACCGGGCCACGCTGCGTCCACTCGGTGCCGCGGGCGTGCCGCGGCCCGGTGCCGGGCGGGGCGATCCGCACGGTGCCGGCACCCGGGCTGGTCACGTCGATGCCGAGCAGGCCCTGCAGGATGCCGCTGATGCCGGCCGCGCCCCAGCCGTGCGAGAAGCTCTCGCTGCTGCCCTGGTTGACCTGCGTCCCGGTGCAGCCGGCGACCGGGCAGCCGGGGCTCCACTGCTCCCACATGAACGTGCCGCCCTCGGCGAGTATCTTCGCCGGGCCGTCGCCGGTCGGGTCGGTGAGCAGCCGCACGATCGCGTCCAGGTTGCCGGTGGTCCGCAGCGCGGCCAGCAGCTGGCGCAGGGTCATCGGGCCCTGCCGCATGCCGAGCCCGCCGAGGTACCCGCCGAGCGCCGGGTAGGACGCGGGATCGGCCACCCCGTAGGCGACGGCGAAACTCTGCGCGTGCTGGGAGTAGTTCGCGATCGGCTGGCCGCTGGACAGCGCGAGCCCGTCGGCGTAGCGGCCGGTCGCCGGGTCACGCAGCCGGGCGTTCATCGCGGCGCTGATCGCCTGGGCCCGGCCGGTGTAGTCGCGGGCCGCCGCGGCGTCGCCGGTGACCTCGGCGGCGCCGGCCACCGCCCGCATCGCGCCGACCGCCAGCGCGTTCACCACGGTGCGCGAGCCGTTGTCGTCGACCACGGTGTCGTACCGCATGGGCGGCGGCCAGTCGATGATGCCGTGCTCGTACGGCCCGCTGCCGCCGGGCAGCTGGTGCACCAGGCCGGTGCCGTCGACGGAGGCGGAGAGGTAGTCGGCGACCCGCTTCATCGCCGGCAGCGCCAGCGCGACCAGGGTGGTGTCCCCGGTGAGCTGGTGGTAGCGCATGACCCACTCGGGGAACATCTCGGTGTAGTCGGGGATGTCGCGCCGGCCGTCACCGTTCGGGTAGACCGCGTTGAGCGCGCCGTTGGGCCAGTAGCGGGCCTGCGAGCCGATGAAGTCGACGATCGCCTGCCGGGTCAGGCTGCGCTCCCCCAGCGCCTCCATCGTCGCGAACGACTGGTCGATCGTGTCGCCGAGGAACTGCCCCTTCTCCCGGGTCGGCGTGTCCAGGAAGACGTTCTGCGCCGACAGCAGGGCCGAGCGCCGCATCAGCCGGAACACCGCGTCCAGGGTGGGGTTGTCGCTGCTGAACGTGGCCGCCTCGGCCCGGTCGACGTCGGTCGCCTGCGCCACCGCGGTGATCTGCCCGGCGGACAGGTCCTCGCCCGGGTCGGTGATCTCCAGGTAGCGCCAGCCCCAGTAGGTGAACGGCTGCGCCACCTGCGGCCCGGACTTCTGCGTGTAGCGGTAGCGCATGTTGCTGCCCTGCGTGTCCAGCCCGGACGTGCCGGCGCGGGAGTTCTCCACCCAGGCGCCGTTCGGGTGCGGGCGGGCCAGCGGCGCGTCCAGCCCCACCTCGGTCGGCCCGACCGAGGTGACGGTGCGGACCTCGGGCGCGCCCGGGCCGTACCCGTCGGCCGGCGCGTCGATCGTGATCCCGTCGCCGACGTGCACGTTGGCCGTCCGGGCCAGCGGCACCACCCGCGCCCGCCGCGGCGTCGCGGCGGTCAGCGTGCTGTTGTTGCGCCGGTAGCTGGTGGTCGCGGTCACCAGGTGCCCGGCGGTACCGGCCCGGAAGCTGATGCTCGGCACCGCCGTGATCACCTGGCCCAGGTCGGCGAACACCGTCCCGTCCGGCAGCCGCCGGACCGACACCGGACGGACCACCCGGCGGTCGAGGTGGGCCTGCTGCGCGGCGAGGTGGGTGAACGCGCACGGCGCGGAGTTGCCGTCGTAGCCGGCGCAACTGGCCGGGTTCGGCCGCGGGTGGACGCCGATGACGGCGGCCGGGGTCCAGCCGCTGTCGTCCTGGCCGGTCGTGTCCCAGCCGGCGATCTCGGCGGTGGCGTCGTAGTGCTCCACCCGGTCGCCGGCGTCGGAGTTTCGGTAGGTGAGGGTGGCGATGTCCCGGGCGGTGTCCCGGGTGACCCGCCAGGACCCGTCCGAGACGGCGATGTCGCGGCTGCCGTCCGCGTGCTCGACGACGAGCTTGACCAGCAGGCCGGAGCGCCCTTCCGGCGGCAGCGGGCCGTTCGCGCGGCCCTGGCAGCGGCAGGACCAGTAGTGGTAGCGCACGCCCAGCGCCAGCGGCTGGCCGGCGCGGACACCGGCCGGCGCGGACACGTCGTAGTAGCCCTCCCCCGGGTACCCGTAGGACGAGCCGCGGTTGACCACCCGGCCGTTGACGTGCAGCTCCCAGTCGCCGACCGCCGAGACGTAGGCGCGCGCCCGGACCACCGGGCTGCCCCCGACCGCGACCACCGTGCGGGCCAGCGTCCACTCGTCGGCCGCGTCGTTGCCGGTTGCCGGCCGCTGGATCCAGGCCGCACCCGACCAGTCGCCGTCGGCCAGGCCGGTGTCGAACGACGCCGGCGCGGCGTACGGGGAGGCGGCGCCGCGCCGGTCCCAGGTGCGCACGGTCCAGCGGTAGGTCGTGCCGGCGGCCAGCGCGGAACCGCCGTAGGCGACCCAGGACTGCCGGTCCGTCGACACCCGGCCGCTGTCCCACACCGGGTCGCCGCCGGTCGCCCGGGTGACCACGAGCTGGTAGCCGCTCTGCACCTCGTTGCCGTCGCGGTCGGTGGGCAGCCAACCGAACAGCGGGATGCCGTCGACGGCGAGCGGGTCGGTCCGGTCGTCGACGGTCAGCCGGGTCGGGGCCAGCGGGCGGTGGTTGCCGGTGGCGGCGGCCGCCGGCGCGCCCGGACTGAGCAGCACGAGCACGACCGCGCACCCGGCCGCGGAAACCTGCAGGCGACGCATCAACGGCCTCCCAACGACTGAATCGCTTCAGCCGGACCGGGCTCCACTGGCGCGCCGCAGCCAACGGGGTGACCTGTCCGAAGGATGCCAGCATCTGACTGAAAGGTGCCCTTGTCCACCGGAGGCCGCAGTCCCGGAGGCCGCTGCCCATCGAAGGCCGCTGCCCCGGGGTCGCGGCCCGGCCGTCAGGCGGTGACCCGCCAGTGTTCGACGATCTTGCCGTCCCGCAGCCGCTCGACCTGCATCTGGCGGGCCGGCTCGGCACCGAACCCGTGCACCAGCAGGTGGACGGCGACCAGGTCGCGATCGGCGACGAGGTGTACCTCCTCGAAGCGCAGCCGCAGCGCCTGCCGGCGGAGGTCGGCGACGATGGGTTTGAGGCCGGCCGGGCCGGGCAGCGGGTCGGGCCGGCTCGGGCTGTGGTTGACGTAGTCGGCCGCCACCAGGTCGTCGAACGCGTCGAGGTCACCGGCGTTGAAGGCATCCAGGTAGCGGCGGACGACGCCGCGGTTGTGCTCTTCGATCTCTGCGTACTGGCTCATGCCGCAGACCCAACCAGCGCCCACCGCGGGCCGGAAGGACCGGGCCGGCCTCGGCTTATGCTTCTGGGCTATGAACGGGCTGGAGGTCCGGCACCTGCGCTACTTCGTCGCGGTCGCGGAGGAGCTGAACTTCAGCCGGGCGGCGGGCCGGCTGCGGGTGGCGCAGCCGTCGCTGTCCCGGGCGATCATCGGCTTGGAGCGCATCGTCGGCGCCCGGCTGTTCGAGCGCTCGACCCGGCAGGTCAGCCTGACCGCGGCCGGCGAGGCGCTGCTGGTCGATGCCCGGCTCGCCCTCGACGCGGTCCAGGCAGCCGGCCACCGCGCGGCGCGGACCGGCCGCGGCCGGCCGACGCTGGCGGTTGCCGCGAAGCCCGACGGCGACGCCGGCCTGCTCGCCCCGGTGCTCGCCGCCGTGCAGCGGGAGATTCCCGATCTCGACATCGGACTGGTGTTCGCCTCGACCGGCGGGGAGGCCGCGGCGATGCTGCGTGACGGTCGCGCCGACGTGGCGCTGGTTCCCGCGCCGTTCGACGACCGCGGCCTGGACTGCCAGGACGTCCACAGCGAGCCCCGGGTGGCCGCACTGCCCGCCGCCCACCCACTCGCGGCGGGCGAGACCGTCGAGCTGGCTGACGCGCTGGCCCAGCCCGTCGTCAGCTGGCCGGGGGTCGACGCCGATCTGGCTGCCTTCTACCAGGGCCACGACTGCTACCCGGGCCCCGACTGCTACCAGGGCGACGACCGCTACCAGGGCGACGACCCGGCGGCGCCGCGGCGAGCCAGCCGCGGCGCCCGGGCGCCGGCCGGACCGCCCGCCGCGGATCTCGCCCAGGCACTGCGCCTGGTCGAGCTGGGCCGGGCGATCACCTTCCTGCCGGTCTCGGTTGCCGCCCGCTACCGGCGCCCGGCGATCGCCTACCGGCCGGTGCCCGGCCTCAGCCACTGGCGGCTGCGCGTCGCCTGGGCCGCGACCTCCCGGTCCCGGCTCGTCGCCGCCTTCGTGCACGCCGCCACGACCGCGGAACCCGCCGACACCGACTCAACATCGGCACCGGCACCGGCACCGGCACCGGCCTGAGGGCGCGGGATCAGCCGGCGAGGTTGACGTCGATCAGCGAGCCCGGGCAGAAGAAACCGCCGCCGGCGTTCGTGAACGGCGAATCGACCCGGATGGTCCCGGTCCACGTCTTGGCCAGCCATTCCTTGCCCTCGGTGCCGGCCGATTTGACGACGATCCGGAAAGTGACCGTGTCCGTCACGTCAATGTCGCCACATTTCGTGAGGCGCGCCGTCGTGGCCCCGGTGTAGACCGCCCCCCGCCGGGTGAGCCGCACATTGAAGGTGCCGGGCTTGAAGTTGGGCGGTGTGATGTCGCCGGCGACCTGCACGTCACACGGACCGGTGGCGCATCGAGCCGTGAGATCCCAGTTGTTGGTCCAGGTCAGCCCTTTGTTCAGATTCGTGATGCCGACGACGTTCGTGACGGTGGATTTGACCGGCAGCGACGAGCCGGTGAGGCGGGCCGCCGAAAGGGACGGCGTAGCGGTCCTGAGGGTGAGCGTCGGGCTCGGGTCGGACCGGTTCTCGCCCCACTTGGCGACCACCTGGTAGCCGTAGGCGGTGGCCGGGCCGAGGCCGGTGTCCTTGTAGACCATGGTCGTGTTCTCGACGGCGTGGATGACGTCGCCGTCCCGGAGAACCTCGTACCGGTCCGGCGCCGGGCTGTTGGCCGGCGGCGTCCACCGGACGGTCACCGAACTGGTGGTGACCGGCCCGGTGGTCGGCTTTCCGGTGCTTGGCGCCAGGACGCGCACCTTCGTGTCCGGGGCCGGCGTGGAATGCCGGGCCCAGCTCTCCGCCACGACGCTGTAGGTGTAGGTCTGCCCGGGCCGGAGGCCGTCGTCGAGGAAGGACGTCTTGTCGCTCGACACGGACGCGACGGTGGCGCCGTCCCGCCGGACCGAGTACTTCCCGGGGTTGGTGTGGCCGTTCGACTTGCCCCATTGCAGCAGCACCGAGGTGGCCGTCTGCGATTTCCCGTGCAGCTCGGTCGGCGGTGCCGGCGCGACCCACGGTGCCCAGATCAACACGGCGGCCAGCAATACGATCGTCACTACCAACAAGCTCATCAACACCGGCCGCTGCCAGAACGGAGCCCGCCGCGGCACCGGCCTACCAGGCGGCCCGCCTGGCACGCCGGGCGCACCGGCCGGCCACCCCTGGGCCGGCGGCACCGGCCACGCCTGAACCGGCCCCGACGGCCACCCCTCGGCGGCGCCCGCCGGGAACCCCTGGGTCGGCCCCGGCGGGAACCCCTGGCCCTCAACTGGCGGGACGCCCTGGACCGGGCCCGACGGGAACCCCTCGACGGGGCCCGACTGGAACCCCTGGGTGGGGCCCGGCGGGAACCCCTGGGTCGGCCCCGGCGGGAACCCCTGGCCCTCAACTGGCGGGACGCCCTGGACCGGGCCCGACGGGAACCCCTCGACGGGGCCGGACGGGAACGCCTGAGTGGGACCCGACTGGAACCCCTGGGTGGGGCCCGGCGGGAACCCCTGGCCCGGAACCGGCGGGACGCTCTGAACGGGGCCGGTCGGAAAGCCCTGGCCCGCAACCGGCGGGACGCTCTGAACGGGGCCGGTCGGAAAGCCCTGGCCCGCAACCGGCGGCATCCCCTGGACGGGGCCAGACGGGAAGCCCTGACCCGGACCCGGCGGGAATCCCTGACCCGGACCCGGCGGTACGCCCTGGCCCGGACCCGGCGGGAATCCCTGGCCCGGACCCGGCGGTACGCCCTGGCCGGGAACTGGCGGGAGGCCCTGGCCCGGCCCCGCCGGGAACTCCTGGGTCGGCCCCGACGGCAACTCCTGGGTGGGCCCCGACGGCGACGGTGGTGGCGGTGACGACGGCAGTGGTGGTGGCGCGGCGGCGGCTGCCGGCGGCAGTTCGCCACTCGGTGGACCGATCGGCGGCGGGTCGTCCGCCGCTGGGCCGGCCGGCCCGGGCGCCGGCTCGACCGTCGCCGGCCGCGGACTCTCGCCAGCGGCGGCAGCTACCTCGGTCGCCCGGGGCGCGGTATCAACCTGGGCCGGCGGCGGACTCTCGCCAGCCGCGGCGGCTACCTCGGTCGCCCGGGGCGCGGTATCAACCTGGGCCGGCGGCGGACTCTCGCCAGCCGCGGCGGCTACCTCGGTCGCCCGGGGCGCGGTATCAACCTGGGCCGGCTGCTCCGGCGGCGCGGGTGCGGCCGGCGTTTCGGCACGGGCCCCGTCGCCGCCGTCAGTACCCCGGTCAGGCAGCTCGTCAGGCATCCAGCCCCTCCGCTATCCGGTCACCTCGCCACGCGCACGCGGCGTGCGCGTCGAGGCCCCCAAAGAAGTCGTCCCTTAGCCATTAATCATCACATCCAGCCCGATCAATGGGAATTGACAGTCTTCGGCCATACCGGGTGCCGCATAGGCTGTAAACCCGACACGCCGATATTGCTTTACCCGTGGCCCAGTTCGACCGGATCGGCCTCAGTCCGGGTCGGACAGGACCGCCGCGATGCCATGGCGGGCGGTGGTGACCATGGCCGGGTTGCTGTCGAGGTAGTAGGGCAGGGCGATGACGCCGCCGGAGACGACCAGGCCGCGGGCCCGGCGGCGGGTGGCGGCATCGGCGCCGACCAGGTCGAGGAAGGTCCGGCGGTTGGCCTGGTCGAGCAGGTGCCAGGCCGGCGTGACGTCGTACGCCGGGTCGCCGGTGGCCATCGTGCCGAAGTCGAGAATGCCGGCGAGGCGGCCGTCGCGGACCAGCAGGTTGCCCGGGATGAGGTCAGCGTGCAGCCACACCGGCGGGCCGTCCCAGGGCGGGGCGCTCAGCGCGTCGTCCCAGATCGCCGCCACCCTCGCGACGTCGACGAGCCCGTCACACCGGGCCAGCGAGGCCCGGAAGACCGCGTCGCGCCCGGCGATCGGCAGGCCGCGGGAGAACCCCTCGGCGCCGGGCGGTGGCGCGCCGGCCACGTCGATGGACTGCAGCTCGGCGACGAACCGCCCGAGCGCCACCGCCGTGTCGGCCAGCGACCGGAACGGCGCCGTGAGCGCGTCCTGGCCGGGCAGCCACCGCAGCACCGCCCACGGGAACGGGTAGCCCGCCCCGGGCTCGCCGATCGCCACCACCTCGGGGATCGGCAACGTCAGGTGCGGCGCGATGACCGGCAGCCACCGCACCTCCTTGCGGACGCCGTCGACCGCGCCCGGTCGCAGTGGCATCCGCACCGCCAGCTCCGCACCGAGCCGGAACACCGCGTTGTCCGTACCCCCGGAGGCGATCCGGCGCAGCGGGAGCCGGGCGTAGCCCGGCAGCTGCTCGGCGATCAGCCGGGCCGCCAGGGCGACGTCGATGTCGACCTCGTCGGCATGCAGGCGGCCGGGCATCGGGCCATTGTCGACACGGCCCGACGCACCGGAAAGCCAAATACCGCCGCGCGGCCACCGGCCGGCAGGCCGGAACGCGGCCGCTCGGCGGTGGGCCACGCCCGACTACAGCTGGCTGGGGCACCGCCAGCCCCAGCCCGGCCAGCCGGCAGGCAGTCGCGTCAGAACGGTGTCCTCGATCGCCCTGCGCAGGCTAGATTCCATTCCGGACGTTCCGCATCCGGATTGCGAGGAGTGCTGTGGACCCCGCCGCGAGCCCGACAGCACGGGCGCTGCTGGCCCTCGAACTGGTCCAGGGCAGCCCGGGCATCACCGCGGACCGGCTCGCCGACAAGCTCGGCATCTCGGAGCGGGCAGCCCGGCGGTACGTCAGCATCCTGCGCGAGGCCGGCATCCCGATCGAGTCCGTCCGTGGGCCCTACGGCGGCTACCGCCTCGGCCGCGGCCTGCGGCTGCCGCCCCTGATGTTCAGCGCCGCCGAGGCCCTCGGCCTGGTCATGGCGGTGCTCGACGGCCACCACGACGCCGGCGATCCCACCGGCCCGGTCGGCGGCGCGCTCGGCAAGATCATGCGGGCGCTCCCGGAGCCGGTGGCCGCCCAGGCCGAGTCGGTCCGCCGGACCACGGCGCCCGCCCCCGACCGCAGCGCCGCCCGGCCCGACCCCGCGACCACGGCCACCCTCGTCCAGGCCTGCTCGAACCGCGAGCAGGTGCGGCTGGCCTACCGCCCCGAGGCCGGGCCGGAGCTGGTCATCGAGGTCGACCCGTGGGCGGTCGTGGTCCGCCACGGCCGGTGGTACCTGCTGTGCCGGTCCCACGCCGTGGACGCCCGGCGGGCATACCGGATCGACCGGGTCCGCGGGGTGGACCTACTCGACGGCACCTTCAGCCCGCCCGCCGACCTCGACCCGGTCGCCGTACTCGAGGAGCATCTGGCCGTCGGCTGGGCCTTCGACGTCGAGGTCGTCATCGACGCGCCGGTCGACACCCTGGCCCGATGCCTCCCCCGCGCCATCGGACGGCTCGAGCCGATCGATGCCGGCACCGCCCGCCTGGTCGGCAGCACCAACAACCCGCAGTGGTACGCCGAGCAACTCGCGGCGATCCCGGCGTCGTACCGGATCGTGCGGTGCCCGGAGCTCCAGCAGGCCGCGCGCACCCTCGGGCAGCGGCTGCTGGCCGCCGCGGCGGAGCCGGGTGCCGTCCGGGCCACCGAATAGGGTGCCGGCATGGCAACTCACTGGACGCTCGGCGGGGACGCTGCCGAGCCCCACCGGCTGGCGGCGTTCTGGGCGCTGGCACTCGGCTACGTGGCCGAACCCGGGTACGACAACGAGGACGGCGCTTCGATCATCGATCCGGACCACACCGGCCCGGCGATCGGCTTCCTCCGGGTGCCGGAAGGCAAGACGGCCAAGAACAGGATCCACATCGACATCCGGGTAGCCGGCGAGCCGCCCTGGGAGATGGTCGAACGCGAGCGGCTCATCCGCGCGAAGGTGGACGTACTGGTCGCCGCCGGCGCGACCCGCGTCCGCGACGAGTTCTACGGCGAGCACCTTGGCCATGTAGTGCTGCTCGACCCCGAAGGCAACGAGTTCTGCGTCGCCTGATCGGCGCCGGCCGGCGAGGTCAGCCGTCGACGTCGATGTGGACGTGGCCATCCTCGACCTTGACCGGGTAGATCTTCAGGTTGACGATCGCCGGCGGGCTGAGCGCGCGGCCGGTCCGGAAGTCGAACCGGCCGTTGTGCCGCGGGCATTCGATGGCGCCGTCCAGCACCAGGCCGTCGCACAGCAGCGTCCGCTCGTGCGTGCAGTGCCCGTCGCTGGCGAAGAAATCGCCGTTCTCCGACCGGTAGATGGCGTAGTCCCGACCCGCGGCCGAGAACGGGATGACGTCCTCGAGGTCGATGTCGTCGATCGAGCAGGCCTGCACCCACGTGGTCACGAGACGGCCTCCTCAGGCGACGACGGGGTCGGGCAGCAGTCCGTCCACGGGGCCGTGGTAGGGCGCCGCGCCCGGGGGGAGCTCGCGCTTGATGAAGTAGGTCTGATCGCGCAGCTGCCGCAGCACGGCCGGCACGATCTCCTTGTACGCCGCCCAGATCGACGGGTACGGCGCCGGCAGGTCGTGCTTGATCTCCTCGTGCAGTGCGGGTAGCTGGTGGTACGGGACCATCGGGAACATGTGGTGCTCGATGTGGTAGTTCATGTTCCAGTAGAGGAACCGGTTGACCCGGTTCATCCGCACGGTGCGCGTGTTCAGCCGGTGGTCCAGCACGTTCTCACCGAGGCCGGCGTGCTGCGTGAACGCGTAGACCATGAGCATGAACGCGCCGTAGCACCGGGGCCCGCCGATGAGCACCAGCGGCAGCCAACTGCCGAAGGCCACCGCGGCCGCCACCGTGCCGGCGTAGATGGTCAGCGCGATCCGGGCGGTGCGGACGACCTTGGGCCGCTCGCTGTCCGGGATGAACGTGCCTTCGTCGGCGGTCAGCCGGCCCAGCGAGTGCCGGGCCATCCCCTTCAGCGCCATCGGCACGGCCTCGATCCCGAGCAGGTTCAGCAGGATGCGCGCCAGCCGGGCCGGCCGCATGGCGGCGATCTCCGGATCCCGCCCGACGATCAGCGTGTCGGTGTGGTGGCGGGTGTGCTGCCAGCGCCACAGCGTCGGGTTCCGCATCATGCAGAACGACGCGATCTGGTAGACGGTCTGGTCCAGCCACCGGGTCTTGAACGCCGTACCGTGACCGGCCTCGTGCCAGCGCGAGTCCGAGGCCGAGCCGTAGAGCACGCCGTAGACGGCGAAGCACGGCACCGCCCACCAGGTGCCCCAGAGCACGATGCCGGCCGCCGCGGACGCCACCGCGAGCCCGAGCCAGAGCGCCGTGTCGCGCAGTGCCGGCCCGTCCGACCGGCGCATGAGTTCCTTCATCCGCCGGCGCGGAACGTCGCTGCGGAACCAGTCACCGGAGGCGAGCCCGGACTCGACCGCGAAGTCGGTGGCCGGACCGTGCAACTGGTAGAGCTTGAGCCGCGCAGCGTTCCGCATGTCGTGCTCCAGGTCAGGTCGGCGACCGGTCGTGGGCCGGGTTGCGGGAGACCGGTGTCGCGAGCATGTGCACGGCAGCCCGACCCGAGCAAGCGCAACGTTGGGACCGTGCACCGGCCCGGCTAGGTCGCCAGCACCCCGCCGAGCCAGGTCAACACCATGATCACGCCGGCCGCCAGCTCGATCAGCACGCCGATGCCGATCGCGACCAGGGCCGCCCGGGTGGCCGCCAGCGCCGCCCGCCCGTCCTGCAGCCGGCTGTATTCGGCCAGGTAGATCCCGGCCACCGCGCCGATCAGCGCGCCGACCACCGGGATCACGAAGAAGCCGACCACCGCGCCCGCGGCGCCGATCAGCAGCGTGGTCATCGGCGCGCCGCGGGCGGCCGCCATCCGCGCGGGCAGCGCGTACTTCGCCACCGTGGCGCCGACGAGCAGCACGGTCAGCGCGCCGAACACGGTCCACCGCACGGCGCCCCCGCCGTCCGCGACCGTCCACACCAGACCAGCGGCCCAGACCAGCAGCAGCCCGGGCAGCACCGGTATCAACACGCCGGCCAGGCCGACCGCCATCACCACCGCCACCAGCCACTGCCCGCCGGTCGTCATCGGCAGCGCTCCCTCCGTAGGTCGGGAGGTGGTCGGGCCGGCCGCTACGCCCACCTGGCCGGCATGATCCCAGACGCGACCGCGGCCGGCCAGGCACGCGGCCGCGACGGCCCGGCCGGGCGGTGCCGCGCTGGCCGCGCGGCGCCGCCCGGCCCGCCCTCAGCTGAAGGCGAAGGCGCGGGTGATCGTCTGGTCCACCCGGCTCCCGCCGGCGTCGGCGGCGGTGACCCGCAGCGTCACGTACCCGCCCGGCGAGCCACCCCGCGGCGGGTCGACCTGCCAGCCGTCGCCGTGCCGCCGGACGGTCAGGTCCTGCCAGGTCCGGCCGTCGTCGAACGAGGCGGCGCAGCGCACCCCGGTGACCGCGGCGGCCGGGGCGCCGGCCTGCCGGGTGACGGCCAGCTCGAACCCGCTGGGCCGGCGCGCCGGCATCGCGTTGGTCGCGTCCAGCGGCACCCGGTAGCCGACCTGCAGCAGCGGCAGCGGCGCCTGCTCGTCGCCGTCGACGTGCCCGGACCGGAACGTCCACGTGGTGCTCAGCCCGGTGGTCAGGTTCCAGCCGGGCACGTCCCGCCGCAGCAGCAGGTGCAGCTGGTAGTCGCCGGGATCGGCCGGCACCGTCCAGCCACCGCTGTCGGGATAGGCGGCCGGCGCGCTGAACGTGCCGAGCTCCACGCCGTCCCGCCGCAGCCCGATCTCACCCTGGTCGTGGGTGCGGCTGGCGCGGGCGAACCGGCCGGGGGTCGATTCGGACAGCGAGGAGATGTCGGCGAAGATGTCGTCGCCGGCGCGGGCCACCGCCGGCTGCCCACCCAGCGCGGGGTCCCCGTCGAGTTTGGGCGCGAGCACCGCGACGTTCCACTCCGGGTGGTAGGTCCGGCCGGGTTGGAAGGTGCCCTCGGTCGCCTGGCTGGCCTCGCCCAGCCCGCCGAGCCGGACCTCGGTCCGCCAGGCGCCGCCGGTGAGGTACTCGGTGCGGGTCATCGGCAGGTCCACCCCGACCCCGCGCAGGTCGAACTCGCCGGGCAGCACCAGGGCGGGGTCCGTGACGGCGATCGCCACGGCCGCCTTGCTGGGCCGGCCGAGTGCCCGGTAGCTGGCGTCCACCCGGGCCAGTTGGTCCTTCCGCGGCCGGTAGGTGGTGCCGCCGGGCAGCCGGTCCCGGGCGGTGAACACCAGGTTGTAGACGTACGGGCTGGCCCGGTTGATCGCCAGCCGGGCGGTGGCCGGGCCGGCCGCGGCGAGGCCGGCGAGCCGCTGGAACCCGGTGCCGCTGGTGACGTACGCCGGGATCGGGAGCGGCCGATCGGTCAGGATGAAGTTCCCGAACTCGAACGCCGTGGTCGGGAACGGCGGGTAGATCGCGGCGGCGGCGCCGGCCGCGGCGAGCGCGGCGACCTGGCTGCGGGGCGGGACGGCGGCGACGTCGTCGGCGTACCGCAGCAACACGATCCGGCCCCGCACGTCGATGCCGGCCAGGTCCTCCGGCCGGCCCTGGCCGCCGTCGACCACCCGGTGGTCGCTGCTGCCCGGAACCGTCCGGGCCACCGCCAGCGGTTCCAGCGGCGGGTCGACCGGATCCGGGCCGGCCACGGTCAGGGTGGCCTCCGGCCGGGCCAGCGTGGCCCGGGTGTCGTACCGCAGGCCCGGCGCCGGGCCGGTGGCGGCGTAGGCGCGCAGGTCACCGGGGCCCTGGGCGGATACGCCGGCGGTCGCGTCGGCGAGCCCGAGGCTGCGGTAGAGCGGCCGGGCCGAGGGTTCGTCGACGGCCACCGCCACCGGTGCCGCGGCCCGGGCGTCCATGGTCACCGCGGTCGGCGCGGTGACCGTGACCCCGGTCCGGGCGACGCTGCTGAGCGGCGACTCCGCGCCGTCGGGCACCGGCTCGGTCAGGTGGCCCAGGACGTCGTACCGGCCGGGCGGCACCCGCACGGTGGCGCTGCCGTCCGGGCCGGTCACCGCGACGAAGGTGTCCGCCCGGTCGCCCGGCCGGGCCACCACCAGCAGGCTCGGGCCGGGTGCGGCACCGGTCCGGGCGATCGAGTGGATGCTCAGGTCGTACGCCTCGGTCTCGGCGTGGACGCCCACCGGCAAGTGCAGCGGGGCCGCGCCGGCACCGGCCGGGGTGAGGGTGAGCTGGGCGCTGTAGAGGCCGGGGACGGCGACCCGGGGCCGCAGCGTGACGGTCACCGTGCCGGTTCCGTGCGCCGGCACGGTGAGGGTGGCCGGGCTGACCGACAGCAGGCCGGCCGGGGCGGCCGCCCCGGACCCCGCGGTGACGTCGAGCCCGGTGGCCAGCACCGCGGCCGCGTCGCCGTCGTTGCTGACCGTCACCGTCCTGGTCCGGTCCGGCGCGTTCGCGTACGGCCAGGACAGCAGCCCGAAGCCGACGCTGTCCAGGTCGGCCCGCAGGGTCTGCCGGGCGGCCGCGGCGACGTCCAGCCGGCCGGCGCCCTGCGCGTAGACGGACAGGTCGGGCAGCACCGTGGCGGCGCCCATCAGCGCGGCCTTCAGCTGGCCGGCCCGCCAGTCCGGGTGCCGCTGGGCGAGCAGCGCGGCCGCGCCGGCCACGTGCGGGCTCGCCATCGACGTGCCGTTCAGGCGGGTGTAGGAGTCGTCCACCGGGTCGTTGTCGCCGAGCGGGGTGCCGGCGGCGCGGGCGGCGATGATGGCCGTGCCGGGCGCGACGATCTCGGGCTTGATGGCGTCGTCGCCGAGCCGCGGGCCGCGGCTGGAGAAGCCGCTGAGCTCGTCCTGCTTGGTCACGCTGCCGACCGCGAGCGCGGCGTCCGCCGCCGCCGGGCTGCCCACCGTCCGGTCGGCGCCGGAGTTGCCGGCCGCGATCACGAACAGCGCCCCGGTCTCGGCGGTGAGCTGGTCGACGACCTGGCTCATCGGGTCGGTGCCGTCGGTCGGGCCGCCGCCCAGGCTCATGTTGATCACCCGGGCGTGCTGCTCCACCGCGGCCCACTGCATCCCGGCGATGATCTGGTCGTCGAAGCCGGCGCCGTCGCCGTCGAGCACCTTGCCGACCACCAGGCTGGCCTCCGGCGCGGTGCCGGTGTAGCGGCCGGCGGACGCGGTGCCCCGCCCGGCCGCGATCGAGGCGACGTGCGTGCCGTGCCCGTTGTCGTCGGCCACCGCGGCCGGCCCGGCGGCGGTGAAGCCGCGGGCCGCGACCACCGCGCCGGCCAGGTCCGGATGGCCGGCGGCGTAGCCGGTGTCCAGCACCGCGATCCGGACGCCGGCGCCCCGGGTGCCCTGCTGCCACAGCTCCGGCGCGTGGATCTGCGGCACGCTCTGGTCCAGCGCGGCCCGCACCCGGCCGTCCAGCCAGAGCTTCGTCATGCCGGTCGCCAGCGCCCGCGGCCGCGGGCCGGAGCCGCGCACCGACCGCCAGAAGTCGCCGGCCCGGTCCCGCGGCTGGGCCACCGCGGTGAGGCCGAGCCGGGGCAGCGCCCGGGTCACCCGGGTGTCGCCGGCCCGCGCGCTGGCCGGCAGGCTGCCGCCGCGGGCGTGACCGACCAGCAGCGGCAGGGCCGCGCTGCGCTCGTCGGTGAAGCCCTGCTGGACCAGCGCGGTGACGTCGAACAGCCGCCGGTCCAGCCGGTCGGCGGCCAGCAGCGGCAACGCGTCCGCCGGCAGGACGAGTAGGTGGCCGCGGCCGTCCCGCGCCTGCTGGAAGGTCATCCGGCCCCGCCCCGGACCGGGGCTGACCGACGCCTGGCCGGTGCCGTCGGCGCCGACCACGACCCGGTCGCCGGTGACGAGCGTGACGCTGACCGGATGGAGCGGGCGCGGCGCGGGCCGGCCCGGGTGCGCCGGCGCGCTGCCCGCCGGCGACGAGGGCACCACCAGAGCCGCGGCCGCCACGGCGACGCCGACCAGCGGCAACGCCAGCACCTTGAGTCTCTTCCGCATCTTCGGTACCTGAGGATTCATCACGCTGGTACAGAACCCGGGCGCCGGCCGCGCTGCTGCTTGTACCCGGCCGGCAACAGCCGGCCGCCCCGGCCCGGCAGGCAGCTGATGCCCGGCAAACAGCCACCGGCTGCCGCCCGGCAAGCAGCACCCGGCGGCCGCCCGCGGTTAGTAGGGGCATGAAGCCGAGGAGAGCCGATGGACGCTGAGACGCGGGCGGACTTCACCGCATTCGTCGAGAGCCGGTCGGCGGCACTGTCCCGCGCGGCGATGGCCCTGACCGGGCACCGGCAGCAGGCCGAGGACCTGCTGCAGACCGCGCTGGCGCGGTCGATGCGGCACTGGGCGCGGCTGCGCACCGGCCAGCCCGAGGCGTACGTTCGCACGGTCATGTACCGGCAGTACGCGACCTGGTGGCGGCGCCGCAGCCGGCCGTGGGAGACGCCGACCGCCGAACTGCCGGAGATCGCCGGGCAGGACCACACCGCCGGGGTCGACCTGAGCCTCGCGCTGACCACCGCGCTGCGCCGGCTGGCGCCCCGGCACCGGGCCGTGCTGATCCTGCGCTACCTGGAGGACCGGCCCAACGAGGAGATCGCCGACATCCTCGGCTGCACCCAGGCGACCGTCCGCAGCCAGACCACCCGCGCGCTGCGGCGGCTGCGCGAGCTCTGCCCCGAACTCGACACCCGAACAGTCCAGGAGACCTGGCAATGACCGACCAGCTCGAACGCGAACTGCCCGCAGCCCTCGCCCGCCTAGGCGCCGGCGCGCCACCGACCACCGACTTCGCCGCGCGCGTGTTCCGGCGTGGCCGCCGGGCCGCCGCCGTCCGGCTGACCGCCGCCGCGACCGGGGTCGCCGGGGTGACCGCCGCGGCGGTGTTCGCCGCCACCGCCTGGACCGGGCCGGCCGGCGGCGCGCCCGGTGCCCGGGTGACCGCGGCCGGCCGCCCCGCACCGGCTCCGGCCGAGCCGCACGTGGTCAGCGCCTACAGCTGTACCGGGGTCGCCGTCGACAGCCATGGCCGCACCGTCGGGCAGCACTCCCTGCTGCTGGACCGCGCCACCGGCCGCTTCGTCAGCGTGCCGTACTGCGACGTGCTGCCCTCGCCGGACGGCACCCGGGCGCTGGTGCGCGACGGCGACGGCAGCGTCGCGTACCCGGCCCGCAGCGGGGTGCTGGACGTGGCGAACCAGCAGGTGCAGTGGATCGCCGGGTACGACGGCGCCGGCGCCTGGTCCCCGGACGGCCGGCGCATCCTGCTCAGCGGCGGGCCCAGCGGACTGTCCCAGACCGGGAGCTCGCGGCCGGAGAACAACGGCTTCGTCCTCGTCGACGGCGGGTCGGCCCGGGTGCAGTCCTTCACCCCGGTGCCCGACGTGCCCAACGGGTTCGGCTCGCGCGGCGTCTGGACCCCGGACGGCAGTGCGATCGCGATCACCGTCTGCGCCTGCGCCAACGGGACCGCCCACAATGGATCATGGCCGATCACCGGGATCCGGCTGTACGACCTGCACGGGCGCGCGATCCGCACGCTGCCGGCGAACCGCGGCCTGTGGGCCGAGGAGGCGTTCTCCCCCGACGGCACCTCGATGGTGCTCACCGCGGAGAACGAGGTCGGCGGGCCCGCGCAGGTCGCGGACGCCCGCACCGGTGCGGTTCGCCGGACGGTGCGACTGCCGGCCGGCAGCCAGTTCCTCGGCTGGTACGACCAGGGCCACCTGATCACCCTGGCCGGCGGGACCGACCGGAGCCGCAGCTGGCCGCTCCCGCTGCAGGTCGTCGACCTCGCCGGCCGGGTGACCCGGACCGTGCCGCTGCCGGCGATCCCGCCGCTGCGCGCCGACGGCGGCGGCAGCTTCGGCCTGACCCGGATCGGCTCCAGCACCGGCCTGCCGGCCAACCCGGACGCGCCGACCTTCTGACCGCAGGACGACCCTGCTCCCGGGGCCGCCGCGGCACCGCGCCGCGGCGGCCCCCCGCCACGCTGACCGGGAACCGCCCGGTCGTCAGGCGTTCGGTGCCGCGGTCAGCGGAAGCCGGCGGACACGCCGCCGTCGACCGAGAAGTTCTGCCCGGTGACCCAGGTGGACTCGTCGGACGCCAGGTAGACCGCGAGGTGGGCGATGTCGTCGCCGAGGCCGGGCCGGCGGATCAGGTGCATGCTCATCTGGAAGGCGCGCAACTCGTCGCCCACCGCCGCGTCGGTCGCCGGCGTCTTGACGAAGCCCGGCGAGATGGCGTTGGCCCGGATGCCGTCGGCGGCGCCCTCGGCGGCCAGCGTCTTCGTCAGCGCGATGACGCCACCTTTGGCAGCGGCGTGAGCCGCCTGGCCGAGTGGGGCGATACCGCGGATACCCGACATCGACGCGGTGTTGATGATCGAGGCGCTGCCGGACCGCAGCAGGTACTTCCAGGCCGGCTGGGTGGTATGGAACACGATGTCGAGTTCCACGTTCAGCACGTGCCGCCACAGGTCGAGCGTCATCTCGGCGAACGGCGCGAAGCCGAAGCCGGCCGCGTTGTTGTAGAGGACGTCGATGCCGCCGAGGGCGTCCGCGGCGCCGTCGATCCAGCCGCGGGCGGCGTCGGCGTCGCTGAGGTCGACCGTGTGCCCGGTGACGTCGTAGCCCGCGTCCCGCAGCACCGACGCGGTTCGCTCGGCGGCGCCCGGCTGCACGTCACAGCCGACCACGCGAGCACCCTCCCGGGCGAACATCGCCTGCGCCGCCTCCCCCTGACCACCCGCCGTCCCGGTGATGAGGACCCTCCTGCCGGCAAGCCGCATGCCGCTCCCCTCCCGCCTGGGCCATTGACGCGCGTAGGTCGCCACGCCAAACTGCATACAGTTTGGTCAACCTAGGCGGGAGATCACGGACCGTCAACCCCCTGGCCGGCGCCGTCGGCAGCGGGCCGCGGCGCCGGCCGGGTGGGTCAGCGCGCGGCCGTGGCCGGCTGGCCGGCCGCGGCGATCCGGCCGTGCAGCGCGGCGAGCCCGGCCACGTAGATCTCGGAGAAGGTGGGGAACGGCTGGATCGTGTCGCGCAGCACGGCCAGCGGCACCCGGGCCCGGATGGCCAGCGTCGCCTGCTGCAGCCACTCCCCCGCCTCCGGGCCGAGCGCGTACGCCCCGGTCAGCCGCTCGCCGTCGGACAGCAGCGTCAGGAAGCCCAGGGACTCGGCGTAGGCGCGGGTGTACGTGGCCGTCTTGGCCACCCCCGACACCGGCACGGTCGCGCTGAACCGGGCCTCGGTGGCGCCCACCGAGGCCGCCTGCGGGTCGGTGTAGACGACCCGCGGCACGGCGTCGTAGTTGGCTTCCCGCGGCTCGCCCAGGATGTTCG
>Ga0307500_10000214_pt1 | contig 19590 bp, 17 predicted proteins | sample 14_S_MG_FD_201362 | JGI IMG/M metagenome (GOLD analysis project Ga0307500, IMG submission 201362) | Soil microbial communities from Populus trichocarpa stands in riparian zone in the Pacific Northwest, United States - 14_S | ecosystem: Environmental > Terrestrial > Soil > Riparian zone > Trees... | reverse complement strand
GGCTTGGTCTCGCCGTTCTCTTCCTTCTTGGCGAGGTCCATGGTGATCAGCCGCAAGGGTTGCGCGACCTGGATCGCCGCCAGCCCGATGCCGGGGGCGTCGTACATGGTCTCGAACATGTCGTCGGCAAGCTTGCGGATCTCCGCCGTCACCTTCTCGACGGGTTTGGAGACCAGCCGGAGCTGCTTGTCCGGCAGGATGATGATTTCTCTGAGGGCCATAGCGCGCGATTTAAGCTGCTGATTTGCCGGGGTCAATGCGCCGACGCGCCCGTTAAGGCGGCCTTAACCATGATTTTTAAGACGGTGTTAACCACGAATATTAAGTCTTCATTTACCATAAATGTTCCCTCTTCGTTCGCGAAAGCGGCCGAATCGGGCTACAAGGCCGCATGAACGAAATTCTTTTGATTGTCGGCGACCTGCCGATCCACGTGGGCGAGGCGCTGATCGGATTCGGCGCGCTGGCTTTGGTGCTGCTGCTGGTGATCGCCATCGTCATCGCCCGCTCCGGCCGCCGCGGCGCGGAACTGGCGATGGCGCAGGCGATTCGCGCCGATGAGTTGGAGGAGCGCCTGAGCGAGATGCTGCGGGCGCAGAGCGAGTCCACCGGCCGGGTCGACGCGATGGCGCAGGCGCTGGTCGGCCGCCAGTCCGAGATGACGCGCGCGGTCAATGAGCGGCTGGACTCGGTGACGCACCGCGTCGGCCAATCGATGGAAGCGACCACGCGCCACACCATGGACAGCCTGCGCGTGCTGCATGAGCGGCTCGGCATCATCGACAACGCGCACAAGAACCTCACCGACCTGACCTCGCAGGTGACGACCTTGCGCGACGTGCTCGCCAACAAGCAGTCGCGCGGTGCGTTCGGCCAGGCGCGGATGGAAGCGATCGTGCAGGACGGCATGCCGCAGGGCGCTTACGAATTCCAGTACACGCTCTCGACCGGCAAGCGGCCGGATTGCGTGGTGTTCCTGCCCGACCAGCGCCCGCTGTGCATCGACGCGAAATTTCCGCTGGAAGCGATGACCGCGCTGCACGACGCGCGCAGCGATGAGGAACGCAAATTCGCGACCCAGCGCCTGCGCAACGACGTGATGAAGCACGTCAACGACATCGCCGAGAAATACCTGATCGCCGGCGAGACCCAGGACACCGCGCTGATGTTCGTGCCGTCGGAATCGGTCTATGCCGAAATCCACGACGGCTTTGACGACGTGATCCAGAAGGCCTACCGCGCCCGCGTCGTGCTGGTGTCGCCCTCGCTGTTGATGCTGGCGATCCAGGTGATGCAGCAGATTTTGAAAGACGCGCGAATGCGCGACGCCGCCGACCAGATCCGCACCGAAGTGCTCAATCTCGGCGACGACCTCGGCCGCCTGCGCGAGCGCGTGCTCAAGCTGCAGAAGCACTTCGGCGACGTCAACGAGGACGTGCGGCAGATATTGATCTCCGCCGACAAGATCGAAAAGCGCGCCGGGCGGATCGAGGAACTCGATTTCAGCAAGACGGATGCGCCGGTGGAAGTGCCCCGCTTCGTCAAGAGCGACACGCCCGAGCTGTTCCCGGTGCCGCGCAAGCTGCAGGCGGGGGAGTAGTTTCTTTCCTTCTCCCCTTGTGGGAGAAGGAAAGACGCCGCAGTCTGCTAACACCCTCGCATGACCACACCTGAAGCCACATCCCCCACACCGGCCCCCGCCCCCTCCTGGCGCGAGAGTCTTGCCGTTTATCTGCAGCCGCGCGTGCTCATCGTACTGATGCTCGGGTTCTCCTCCGGGCTGCCGCTGGCGCTGTCGGGCTCGACACTGCTGGTGTGGATGCGCGAGTCCGGCGTGGATCTCGGCACCATCGGGCTGTTTGCGCTGGTCGGCACGCCCTACACGCTGAAATTCCTGTGGGCGCCGCTGGTCGATGCGCTGCATGTGCCGTTCTTCACCCGCGCCTTCGGCCGCCGCCGCGGCTGGCTGGTGTTTTCGCAGCTGCTTTTGATCGGATCGATCCTGCTGCTGGCGCTGACGGATCCGGCGCGCTCGCCGCTGTTCGTCGCGCTCGGCGCGCTGCTGGTGGCAGCCATGTCCTCGACGCAGGACATCGTGGTCGATGCGTTCCGCGTCGAGAGCCTGCCCGAGAGCGAGCAGGCCGCCGGCATGGCATCCTACGTCGCGGCCTATCGGATCGGCCTGCTGATATCGACCGCCGGCGTGCTGTTTCTGGTCAGTGCGTTTGAAAGTACCGGCATCGGCCGCCACGCCGCCTGGATGTGGGGTTATATCGCGATGGCCGCACTGGTGCTGATCGGCACCGTTACGGCGCTGGTTGCCACCGAACCCGATCAGTCGGTTCGCGCGGAGGCCGAGACGCGCGACGAGACCGCGTTCACGCGCGTCATGCATGCGGCCGTCGGCGCGTTCTCCGAGTTCCTGGCCCGAAAGTACGCCTGGGTGGCGCTGGCTTTCGTGGTGCTGTTCAAATTCACTGACGCCTTTTCCGGCACCATGACCGCGCCGTTCGTGATCGACCTCGGCTTCACCCGCAACGACTATGCCGCGATCGTCAAGGGCGTCGGTCTCGTCGCGACCCTGATCGGCGGTTTTGCCGGCGGCTATCTGGCGCGGCGCTATTCGCTGGTCGCCAGCCTGTGGATCGGCGGCGTGCTGCAGGCGGTCTCCAACCTGGTATTCGCGTGGCTCGCCTATGTCGGCGTCAATCAATGGGCGCTGGCCGCCGCCATCTCGGCGGAGAACTTCACTGGCGCGATCGGCACCGTGATCTTCGTCGCCTATCTCTCGGCCTTGTGCCAGAACCCGCTGCACACCGCGACCCAATATGCGCTGCTCACAGCGCTGGCCGCAGTCGGGCGCACCTATTTGTCTTCCGGCGCGGGCTATGTGGCGGAGACGACGGGCTGGCCGTTGTTCTTCGTGATTTCCGTCCTGGTCGCGATCCCGAGCCTGATCCTGCTGGCCTGGCTGCAGCGGCGCGGGCATTTCGAGGCGGTAGGGCCGGTGAGGGTTTAGTTCTCTCGTCGTCCCCCGCGAAGGCGGGGGACCCAGTATTCCAGAGCCGTTGCGATAGAACCGAGAAAGCGCGGCGTACTGGATCGCCCGGTCAAGCCGGACGATGACGTCTTTCGTGTGGTCAACTCAGTGCTTGGTCACCACGCTCCACTTCGTGATGACGGCTTCGCTGATCTGCCCGGCATCCTGCGCGCAGGCGACTTCGTCGACCTTGACGGAAATTTCCTTGCCGATGAAATTTTTCAGTTGCGCGGCCTGGGCGTCGCTCGAGGTGACCAGTTGGAACGTCTCGGGTCCGGTTTCGAGATTGCACAGCCCGTTCGGCGGCGGCAGCCGGCGCGGTTCGCTGGTGATCTGGTAGGTCGCCGCGCGCTTGCTCCGCTTGCTGCCCTTCATGGCATTGAGTTCGCCGGACAGGACGTCGCCGGCATTGATCGGCTTGCCGGGCTTCGGCGCCGGCTCGGCCTGCTGCGCCGATGCGGAAGACGCCGCCAAGGTCACGGCCATCATGAACACAAAACAGGAGCGCTTGCCGAATCGTGGTTTCGTCATGTCGATCAGTTCCGTCGTGTTGGCTAGAAAAGCGTTCGCTGCCGCATGGCAGCCGATAGCGTACCTTCGTCGAGATAATCAAGCTCGCCGCCGACAGGCACGCCATGCGCGAGCCGGGTCACCTTGACGTTGGCATCCTGCAGGAGATCGGTGATGTAATGGGCGGTGGTCTGGCCATCAACCGTCGCATTCAGCGCCAGAACGATCTCGCTGACTTGTGGTTCGTGCGCTCGTGCCACCAGCGCGTCGATGGTCAGGTCCTGCGGACCGACGCCGTCAAGTGGCGACAATGTGGCGCCGAGCACGTGATAGCGGCCGTTGGTTGCGTTGGCCCGCTCCAGCGCCCAGAGATCGGCGACGTCGGCGACCACGACGATGGTCGAGGGATCGCGCCTGGGATCGGTGCACACCGTGCAGGGATTTTGCGTATCGATATTGCCGCAGGTCTTGCAGACCTGGATCTTGTCGATCGCGACCTGCAGCGCGCCGGCCAGCGGCGTCATCAGCGCCTCGCGCTTCTTGATCAGGTGCAGCGCCGCGCGCCGCGCCGAGCGCGGACCGAGCCCCGGCAGGCGCGCCAGAAGCTGGATCAGGCGTTCGATTTCGGGGCCGGCAACGCTTGCTGCCATTTCAGGTCAGGCCGAGTCCGGGCGGCAGGCCGAGCCCGCCGGTCAGCGCCTGCATCTTTTCCATCGCCGCGGTTTCCGCCTTGCGCCGCGCGTCGTTATGCGCGGTCACCAGCAGATCCTCCAGCACTTCGCGCTCCTCGGCCTTCATCAGCGAGGGATCGATCTTGACGCCCTTCACTTCCATCTTCGCGGTCATGCGCACGGCCACCAGCCCGCCGCCGGAAATGCCCTCGACCTCGAGATTGCCGAGTTCTTCCTGCATCGCCTGCATCTTGGACTGCAGCTGCGCTGCCTGCTTCATCATGCCGAGAAAATCAGCCATCGTTCGTCCTCTTGAGAGTGCGATCAGTCGTCGTCGCCGTCGGAACTCTCGTTCAGCTCTTCAGCGTTAATATTGGATTCCGGCGGCTCGGCGGCAAGGCGGCGCACTTCGACCACTTTGGCGCCGGGAAACCGCGCCAGCACCTCCTGGACGCGCGGATCGGCTTCGGCCGCGCGCGCGTACTCGTTCCGCGCCTGCTCGTTCTGCGAGCGCAATGTCGGCTGGCCGGCCTCGTTGGAGACGATCACGGTCCAGCGCCGCCCGGTCCATAATTCCAGCTTGCGGGAGAGCTCGTTGACCAGCCCGCGCGCCGCATTGCGCTCCAGCGCCACTTCCAGCCGCCCGTCCTCGAAGCGGACCAGGCGCATGTCGGATTCCAGCGCCTGCTTGGTCAGGATATCGCGCTTCTCGCTGGCGAGGGCCACGAGCTGCGGGAAGGTCGTGAGCCGCAGCACAGGCGCGGACTCGGTTTGGGCCGACGGCGCCACCATTTGCGGCCGCGCGGACGCTTCCGCGCCGGAGCGGGGCGATGCGGGCGTCCGCAGCGGCGACGGGGCCGACATTGAAGATACCGGCGACGATACCGGCGTCGTGGGCGCAGCCCGTGACGCCGCCGCGCCGCCGGAGGCGATTTGCGCGCCACCACCGTTCTGGTCGAGCATTTTTATCGCTTCGTCCGGCGTCGGCAGGTCGGCGACATAGGCAATGCGGACCAGCACCATTTCGGCGGCTGCCGCCGGCCGGGTCGCGGTCTGTACCTCGGTGATGCCCTTGAGCAGCATCTGCCACATCCGCGACAGTACCCGCATCGAAAGCTTTGCGGCGAATTCGCGGGCGCGAACGCGCTCGGTCTCGCCGAATGCGACGTTGTCGGCGGTGGCGGGGACGATCTTCACCCGGGTAACGAAATTGACGAATTCGGCGAGGTCGGACAGCACCACGACCGGATCGGCGCCGACGTCATATTGCGCGCGGAATTCGCCGAAGGCGCTGGCGATATCGCCGCGCGCCAGATGCTCGAACAGGTCGATCACCCGGGTGCGGTCGGCAAGCCCCAGCATCTGCCGCACGGCGTCGGCACGGACAAGGCCCGCCGCATGCGCGATCGCCTGGTCGAACAAAGAGAGCGAATCGCGCACCGAGCCTTCCGAGGCGCGCGCGATGATGCCGAGCGCCTCGGGCTCGACCTCGACGCCTTCCTTTTTCGCGATGTTGGAAAGGTGCCCCATCAGCACGTCAGCCTCGACCCGGCGGAGATCAAAACGCTGGCAGCGCGACAGCACCGTGACCGGCACCTTGCGGATTTCCGTGGTGGCGAACACGAATTTGGCGTGCTCGGGCGGTTCCTCCAGCGTCTTCAGGAAGGCGTTGAAGGCCGCCGTCGACAGCATGTGGACTTCGTCGATGATGTAGACCTTGTAGCGGGCGCTGGCCGGCGCATAGCGCACGCTGTCATTGATCTGGCGGACGTCGTCGACGCCGGTGTGGGACGCGGCGTCCATTTCCAGCACGTCCATGTGCCGGCTTTCCATGATCGCCTGGCAGTGCACGCCGAGGTCAGGCATGTGGATGGTCGGCCCCTTTACCGAACCATCAGGCTTTTCGTAATTCAGCGCACGGGCGAGAATCCGCGCCGTGGTGGTTTTGCCGACGCCGCGGACGCCGGTCAGGATCCAGGCCTGCGGAATCCGGCCCGTCTCGAACGCGTTCGAGACGGTGCGGACCATGGCCTCCTGGCCGATCAGGTCGTCAAAACTGGACGGGCGGTATTTGCGTGCCAGCACCCGGTAGGGCTTGGCGGCCTCACCTCGGCTACCAAGGTCGAGGCCGGCGCCGTCTGATTTGTCGGGGGGAGCGCCAGCATCACTCATCGGTCGATCCGCAATTGATTGTCTCTCGGCGCCGGCTTGCGGAAAGGAACGAAATCGGGCGCAAGGCGCGAACTTTGCCGCCACCTCGCGCGATTCGCTCGAAAAACAGGTAGGAGACTGACGAGCGACCCGATCCGGACCTCGTTAGGGCTGCTTCCTTCCGGACCTGACCCGGTTGGCGAGTGGCTCGTCCACCGCCAATCTCCCGGTCCTTATTTGGGGCCAAAAGGGCCGGAAAGCAAGCGGGCTTGGTGCGTGCCATGCGCCGAAACCACCCCTGTTTCGTCATGGCCGGGCTTGACCCCGCCATCCGCGTCTTGCTTCTTCCAATTCAGCGCAAAAAAGACGCGGATGCCCGGCACAAGGCCGGGCATGACGAAGGAACAAGCATGGCCTCTGACCCCTGGTCGCTGCACTCCCAGCTCAAGAAGGACACCATCGACATCGGCGACCTGCCGCTGTGCAAGGTGCTGGTCATCAAGGATGCGCATTACCCGTGGCTGCTGCTGGTGCCGCGCCGGGAGGGTGCGGTGGAAATCATCGACCTCGACGAGGTCGCGCAGGCACAGCTGATGACCGAAATTTCGCGGGTCTCGCGCGCCCTGAAAGAGGTCACCAAGTGTGACAAGCTCAATGTCGCGGCACTGGGCAACCTGGTGCCGCAGTTGCATGTCCACGTCATCGCGCGGCGCACCAGCGACGTGGCGTGGCCGCGACCGGTCTGGGGCGTGATGCCGCCGCTGGCGCATGACGCCGAAGAAGTCCAGAATTTCATCAACGCGCTTCGCCGCAAGATCTGGTTGGGTTGAAACAGATGTCCGCATTCGACGCATATCCATTAGGTAAGCCCGCTTTCGTTACCCACACAATCGATCGGGCTGCGCATTTCCGCACCAACGACGAGAAACTGTTTGCGATGGAAGGCCAGAGCAATGCGCGGGCCTATGTGGTCTACCGCGACTCGCTGGTCATGAAGCAGGAGGAGAGCGGCCCCCGCGCGCTGCTCTCGATCAAGGAAGCACTGGATTACGGCGCCAATCCCGGCACGATCTTCTTAGGTTTACGCGACGGCGCGCCGATCTTCGGCATGGGGATTGCACCGGCCGCCACGGAAAAACTGGTCGGCCGCAGCGACGTCGCGGTCACGGAATTGCGCGGGATGGCGATGCAGGGCCTGGTGCCGATCGAGCAGCTTTCGTCGATCGCGATGGCGAAATCGCTGGTAAGCTGGCATCAGCGCCACGGCTTTTGCGCCAATTGCGGTGCGCGCACCTCGATGAAGGAAGGCGGCTGGAAGCGCGAATGCGCCAGTTGCAAGGCCGAGCATTTCCCGCGCACCGATCCGGTCGTGATCATGTTCGTCAGCCTGGGCGACAAGGCGCTGCTCGGCCGGCAGAAGCAGTTCATGCCCGGCATGTATTCGTGCCTCGCCGGCTTTGTCGAAGCCGCGGAAACGATCGAGGATGCCGTACGCCGCGAGATTTTCGAGGAATCCGGCATTCGCGTCACCGACGTGAATTACTACATGACGCAGCCTTGGCCGTACCCGTCGTCGCTGATGATCGGGTGCACGGCGCGCGCGATCAGCGAGGACATCGTCGTCGACCGCATCGAGCTTGAGGATGCGCGCTGGTTCGACCGCGCCGAACTGGCGCTCATGCACAAGCGCCAGCATCCCGATGGCCTGTTTGCCGCGCATCCGTTCGCCATCGCGCATCATCTGATCGGGCAATGGCTGCATGGCGACGGCAACAACGGCGCATCGGCATGATCCGGAAAAGTGGGTACCGATTTTCCGAAAAGATCATGCCCAAACAAAGACATGCGATCATGATGCGATTTCATCAAATCGCATCATGATCTCGCAGGGAACCGACGCCTGCCTGCCCGATTGACTGGAGACTTCAACGGACATGACGGGCCCACGCATGAACTTTCAGGATAAAAAGGCGCCGAAAATGCCGCCACGCATTCTCTGCATCGGCATGCCGGTGCGCGATCTCACCTTCCATACGCCGGGTGTTCCCGGACGCGGTTCCAAGGAGAACGCCACCGCATTCGACGAAATCTGCGGCGGCAACGCGCTCAATGGCGCGATCGGTATCGTCCGGCTCGGCGGCCGCGCCTCGATCTGCGGTCCGATGGGCGACGCCAAGGAAACATCGAGCCGCTTCATCTTCGACCAAATGGCGCATGAGGGCATCGAGACGAAACATCTCATCCACATGCCGGGACTGGTGACGCCGATCTCGGCGGTGATGATCGATCCTACCGGCGAGCGCACCATCGTGACCTTCCGCGATCCAAAACTGTGGCATGTGAAACTGCCCGACTTCGACACGCTGCTGGATGACTGCGCCGCCATCCTCACCGAGAGCCGCTGCGCCGAATTCTGCACCGAGCTCTGCGCCGAGGCGGTCCGGCGCGGCATTCCCGTGATCGTCGACGTCGATCGCGCCATGTCGCTGCGCGAAGGCCTGTTGAACGCCTCGACGCATCTGGTGTTCTCCAGCGAGCCGCTGCAGGAGACCGCAGATGTCACCGACGACGCCCAGGCGCTAAAGAAGATCGCCAGATTGACCCCGTCGTTCCTGGCAGGAACCCGGGGCCCAAGGGGCACGATCTGGCTCGACGAGAAGGGCGAGATTCAGGAAACCCCGGCCTTCCCGGTACATACCGTGGACACCCTCGGCGCCGGCGACGTCTTCCACGGCGCCCTCGCCCTCGCCATCACCGAGAAGCAGGAATTGCGGCAGGCCCTGCGATTCGCCTCTGCCGCCGCAGCCCTGAAATGCACCCGCTTCGGTGGCGCGTTCGCCGCCCCGCAACGTGCTGAAGTTGAACAGCTTTTGAGGGATGGCAAGGTTGCGGACCGGGCCCCCGCTGGGCAATAAGTGGACTTGCTATAGAAGATTTTTCTATATATGAGGATATCAAACCTCATCCATGGAACATTCTTCTCATGACCGACCTAGCCGTTCACCTTCCGGAAGCCAACCGCCGCCTGGATGCCATCGACCGCAAGATTTTGACCGTGCTGCAGGAGGACGCGTCCCTGTCGGTCGCCGAGATCGGGGACCGGGTCGGATTGTCGTCGACGCCGTGCTGGAAGCGGATCCAGCGGCTGGAGGCCGACGGCGTGATCCTGCGCCGGGTCGCGCTGGTCGACCAGAACAAGATCGGGCTGGGCATTTCCGTGTTCGTCTCGGTCGAGAGCTCCGATCACTCCGAGGCCTGGCTGAAGACCTTTGCCGGCGCCGTCAGCGCCATGCCCGAGGTGATGGAATTCTACCGGATGGCCGGCGACGTCGACTACATGCTGCGCGTCGTGGTCGCCGACATGGCGAGCTATGACGTGTTCTACAAAAAACTGATCAGCGCCGTGCCGCTGAAGAACGTCACCTCGCGCTTTGCGATGGAGAAGATCAAGTCGGTGACCGCACTGCCGGTGCCGGCGGCGTAAATTATCTCCGTAAAACTACGAGTGGGCCGGTTCATCGATCGTTAGCCCTGTGTCCATAAACACAGGGGATGGGTCGCAATGTCACACTCAGCCTCCGGTGGCCCGCATGGCTCAACGCCGTGCTGTTGCTGATCGTCAGCTTCATCGGCATCGCGTCACTGTCGTTTCAAGCCCGCCCAGGCGTGGAAGTCGTGGCCGTCGCATTTCCCTTTTGGTGGGATTCTCAGCAGGCCATCTCGGCCGCTGCTTCAGCCAATGCTGCCATTGTCCGCGTGACCGCCGTTCCATCGCTGCTGGTGGTGCGGCCCGACGGCGCCGAGGGATTGTCACGGCTGCATGAGGCCGGGGCCTGGTTCGCGATCGATCCGCAAGCGATCGCGGCCTGTTTTACAAATCGAGCTGCCAGTTAGTGAATGCATATTGGGGATTACGGAAATGACCATTGAAAGCGATGATCTCGCCGCTTTGCGCGAAACCACCAGCAAGGCCTTGCTCGGACTGCTTTGGCTTCATGTCCCCATCGCGCTCGCCATCGGTTTGATGCGCGATAATGGCTGGCTGGCGCCAACTGCACTGGTGGCTGCGATGGCAATTGCCGCGACCGCATCATGGGCCAGTTCGGGTAACGGTCTTTCGACCCGCCTGACCTTCGCTGTCGCACTGATGGGCGGGGTTTCAGTGCTTACCTATCAGCTCGCCGGGCACGCCTGGCAGATCGATATGCATATGTATTTCTTTGCCACGTTGGCATGTCTCCTCGCTTACTGCGACTATCGCCCGATCCTCGCCGGCACCGTCGCGGTCGCGCTGCATCACCTGGTGCTGAACTTCCTGCTTCCGGCGGCGGTGTATCCCGGCGGCGCCGATCTCGGCCGCGTCGTTCTTCACGCCGTCATTCTTCTGATCGAGGCCGGCGTGCTGTGCTGGCTGGCGTTCAAATTGTCGCATCTGTTCGAGGCGACGGCCGCGAAGACCGCCGAGGCCGAGGCCGCAAACGCCGCCGAAGCCCGCGCCAATCGTGAACGCATGGAAATCGAAGGCAGGACCAAGCAGGATCGCGACGATGCGCGGCGTGAACTCGCGGCCGGCTTCGAGCGCAAGGTCGGCAGCATCGTCGAGGCGGTCGCGATTACCGCAACGAAAATGCAGGGCCTGTCATCGACCATGAGCGGCAGCAATACGGAAACGACACGCCAGACGGCCGCCGCTGCCACCGCCTCGAACCAGGCTTCCACCAATGTCGAGACGGTCGCATCCGCGACGGAAGAGCTCACCGCGTCCATCAACAGCATCGCGCAGCAAGTGACCCGTTCGGCGGAAATCGCGGCCAAGGCCGCGGGCGAAGCCCGCCGCACCAATACCGTGGTCGAGGGACTCGCGTCCGGTACGCAAAAGATCGGCGAGGTAGTGACACTGATCCAGAATATCGCCAGCCAGACCAACCTGCTCGCCCTCAACGCCACGATCGAGGCGGCGCGCGCGGGCGAGCATGGCAGGGGATTCGCCGTGGTGGCGAGTGAAGTAAAGGCGCTGGCCAATCAGACCGCCAAGGCGACGGAGGAAATCTCCGCGCAGGTACAGGATATCCAGAACGCCACGGGCGAAGCCGTCAACGCCATCCAGATCATCGGCGGCACGATTGCCGAGATCGACCAGATATCAAGCCAGATCGCCGCCGCGGTCGAACAGCAAGGCGCCGCGACGCAGGAGATAGCCGGCAACGTGCTGCAGGCAGCCAATGGCACCAAGGAAGTCAACGCCAACATCCACAGCGTGACGCAAGCTTCCGAGCAATCCGGCCGGGCGGCAGCAACCCTGCAGGAAGCCGCGAACGGATTGTCGTCGCAGTCCGAGCACCTGAAAGCCGAAGTCGACAGTTTCCTCAATTCGCTGCGCGTTGCGTAAAAATTCGAAGACGCTGTCATCGCCCGCGAAAGCGGGCGATCCAGTATTCCAGAGACGTCAGCGATCTAACCGAGAGGCTGCGGCGTACTGGATCCCCGCCTGCGCGGGGACGACGGGCGCCTTGTACGAACGTCGCCTGCGTCAAATCTTCTGATTATACGCGCCGACTTCGGGATGCGTGCGCAGCACGGAATCCATCGCCTCGAACATGTCGCGCATCCGCTGCTCGCTCACCGGGCTCTCGACCACCACGACAAGCTCCGGCTTGTTGGATGACGCCCGCACCAGGCCCCAGCTGCCATCCTCGACGGTGACCCGCACGCCGTTGACGGTGACGAGATCGCGGATCTTCTGGCCCGCAACCTTGTCGCCCTTTTTCTGCAGCGCCTCAAAATGCTTCACCACGGCGTCGGCGACGCCGTATTTGGTTTCGTCGGCGCAATGCGGCGACATCGTCGGTGACGACCAGGTCTTTGGCAGCGCGTCTTTCAGGTCGGCCATCGACTTGCCGGATGCGCGGTCGAGCATCTCGCAGATCGCAATCGCCGAGACCAGGCCATCGTCATAGCCGCGGCCGAACGGCTTGTTGAAGAAGAAGTGGCCGGACTTCTCGAATCCCGCCAGCGCGCCCATCTCATTGGTGCGGCGCTTCATGTAGGAATGGCCGGTCTTCCAATAGGCGACCTTCGCGCCCTGCTTTTGCAGCACCGGGTCCGTCACGAACAATCCGGTCGATTTCACGTCGACGACGAACTGCGCGTCCTTGTGGATCGCCGACATGTCGCGTGCCAGCATCACGCCGACCTTGTCGGCGAAGATTTCCTCTCCGGTATTGTCGACCACGCCGCAGCGGTCGCCGTCGCCATCGAAGCCGAGGCCCACATCGGCCTTGTGCGCAAGCACCGCGTCGCGGATCGCGTGCAGCATCTCCATGTCTTCGGGGTTTGGATTGTATTTCGGAAACGTGTGGTCGAGTTCGGTGTCGAGCGGAATGACCTCGCAACCGATCGCTTCCATCACCTGCGGCGCGAACGCGCCTGCGGTGCCGTTGCCGCAGGCGACCACGACCTTCAGCTTGCGCTTCAGCTTCGGACGCTTGGTGAGATCGGCAATGTAGCGCGCCGGGAAATTCTCGTGGAATTGATAGGAGCCGCCGGCCTTGTTGTCGAACTCGGCGTTGAGCACGATTTCTTTCAGCCGCGTCATCTCGTCGGGGCCGAAGGTGAGCGGGCGGTTGGCGCCCATCTTGACGCCGGTCCAGCCATTGTCGTTATGCGATGCGGTCACCATCGCGACGCAGGGCACGTCGAGATCGAACTGCGCGAAGTAAGCCATCGGCGTCACCGCCAGCCCGATATCATGCACCTTGCAGCCTGCCGCCATCAGGCCGGAAATCAGCGCGTATTTGATCGAGGCCGAATAGCCGCGGAAATCGTGACCGGTGACAATTTCCTGTTTGACGCCGAGCTCCGCGATCAGCGCGCCGAGCCCCATGCCCAGCGCCTGCACGCCCATCAGGTTGATTTCCTTCTCGAACAGCCAGCGCGCGTCGTATTCGCGAAAGCCGGTTGCCTTCACCATGGGCCCAGATTCAAACTCATAGGTATTCGGAACCAGCACGGATTTGGGCTTCGGGAACATGGGCTGCCTTGTCATGAAAATGCTTAAGGGAACACCGCAGCCTTAGCGAATACGCCGGCCGGGCGATAGGCGGGATTGGCGCCTTGTGGCAACAAATTAAGGCAGATTGGTAACCGGTAAACCTTACTGCTCCAGCACCAGCCGGCCGTTGGCGTATTCGAAGCGCTTCAGCTTCGACAGGAACGACAGGCCGAGCAGGTTCTCCGACAGGGCTTCGTCCGGCAGCACCACGGCGTCGACGTCGCGCACCACGAGGCCGCCGAGCTCGATCATGGCGAGCCGCGTGCGCGCCGCCTTGATGGTACCGTTGGCGGTAGTGACCGTTGCATTGTAGTCGCTGCGCGAGGGACGCAGGCCGAACCGCGCCGCACTCTTTTCGTTCAACGCCACCAGCGAGGCGCCGGTGTCGACCATGAAGTCGATGCGCTGGCCGTCGATGCGGCCGCCGGTCTGGAAATGGCCGCGGGCGTCGCGGGGAATGTCGAGGCTGCGGCCGGAGGCCTGCGCGACCGTTTGCTCGGGCAGTTTTGTCGGCGCTGCGCTGGCGGAGGCCGGCGCCGCCGACATCTTGTCCGCCATCTGCGCCATGTAGGTGCCGAGGCCGACCAGGACGGCGGCAATAATCATCAGGTTACGCATTACGCCACACTCGATTGCCAGACCGCCGATAACACCACGCCAGGCGCCAAGCCCCGACTTAACAGAGGCGGCCACGGCGGCCATTTTGACGAAAAGGATGAGCGAAGGGTTAACGCGGGAGTTCACCTCTCCCCGTTCTTACGGGGAGAGGCCGGGTGAGGGGCTCTCTCCGCGGACTCGTCTCTCACCGCCTTCGCGGAGAGAGCCCCTCACCCCAACCCTCTCCCCGCTAAAGCGGGGAGAGGGAGTAAGTCACGTTCCGCGCGGCTTGACCCGTCGGGTCGGCAGCGCGGTTGCCGGGTCTTCCGGCCAGGGGTGGCGCGGATAACGGCCGCGCAGGTCGGAGCGCACGGCCGCATAGCTGCCGCGCCAGAAGCCGGGAAGGTCGCGCGTCACCTGCACCGGGCGCTGCGCGGGCGACAACAATTCCAGCACCAGCGGCACCGCACCCTTGGCGATCGAGGGATGGGTGTTGAGCCCGAACAATTCCTGCAGGCGAACCGCGATGGTCGGGCCCTGCTCGGCTTCGTAATCGATCGCCAGCATGGTGCCGGTCGGCGCCTCGAAATGCGTCGGCGCCTCGCGCTCCAGCCGCGCGCGCAGCTCCCACGGCAATAGTCCGATCAGCGCATCGGAGAGATCGCCGGGGGAAAGCTCCTTCAACGAGGTCTTGTCGTACAGAACACGCACCAGCCAATTCTCGCCGTCGGCGGCGAGCGCGGCATCGGACAGATCGGGCCAGCTGTCGCCTTCCGCCTTGCGCAGGAACATCACGCGGTCGCGCCATTGCTTCAGGGATTTCGACCATGGCAGTCTGTCGAGCCCGGCGGCGACCAATCCCGCGGCGAAGATGCGCGCCGTGTCGGCTGACGGCGACAGCGCGACCGGCGCTTCCGACAGCGTGATCGCGTGCAGCGTCCGCTTGCGGCGCGCGCGCAGCGCCATCGCGCCGCGATCGAACGAAATCTCTTCCCTGTCCTCGATCTGATCGGCAAAGCGCGTTTCGATATCTTCTTGCGCGATCGGCGCTGCCAGCAAAATGCGTCCCTGGGCGGCGGTGCCGGTCAACTCGGCGACCGCGATGTAAGGCGCGCGCGCCAGTGACGAGGTCTGCTCGACGGCCGCGCCACGGCCATTGGCCAGCACGAAGCTGCCATTTCCGCGATTGCGGGCGACGCGGTCGGGGAAGGCCAGCGCCAGCATGATGCCGGTGGAGGGCGAGATATCTTCGCCAGGTGGCCCTTCCGTCGTCGCCACCTGCCGTGCCCAGCGCTGCGCGAGACTGCGGGCGCTGGAAGCGCGTGGCGAGCGGTCGCGGCGGAACTGGTCGAGCCTGACATCGAGATCGACGCTGTCGCCACCGAGACCACGCTCGGTGAGGATGGCAGCGATGTCGGCCGCCTCCTCGCCCGCCCCCAACCGATGCGAATCCACGATCATGCGCGCCAGCCGTGGCGGCAGCGCCAGCGCGCGGAGACTCTGGCCTTCGGCGGTGATGCGGCCATCGGAATCAAGCGCGCCGAGTTCATGCAGCAGGCTGTTGGCTTCCTTCAGCGCGGGTGCCGGCGGCGGATCGAGAAACGCCAGCGTGGCGGGATCGCGGACGCCCCATTGCGCGAGATCGAGCACCAGCGAGGAAAGATCGGCGGAAAGGATCTCGGGCTGGGTATAGGCGGCGAGCGAGGCGGTCTGCGGCTCGTCCCACAGCCGGTAGCATACGCCCGGCTCGGTGCGGCCGGCTCGGCCGCGGCGCTGGTCGACTGCGGCACGCGATGCGCGCACGGTTTCCAGGCGGGTCAGGCCGATATCAGGCTCGTAGCGCGGCACCCGCGCCAGGCCGGAATCGACGACAATGCGGACGCCCTCGATGGTCAGCGAGGTCTCGGCGATCGAGGTTGCCAGCACGACCTTGCGTTGGCCCTTCGGCGCCGGCGCGATGGCGCGGTCCTGCACGGCGGCGTCGAGCGCGCCGAACAGCGGCACGATCTCGACATCAGCATCATGAACCCGCTCGGAGAGAAAATTCTGCGTACGGCGGATTTCGGCAGCACCCGGCAGGAACGCCAGCACCGAGCCGGGATCGGCGCGCAGCGCGGTGGCGATCGCATCCGCCATCTGCCGCTCGATCGGCGCATCCGCCTTGCGGCCGAGATAGCGCGTCTCCACCGGAAAGGCGCGGCCTCCGCTCGCCACCACAGGCGCGTCGCCGAGCAATTTGCCGACCCGCGCGCCGTCAAGCGTCGCCGACATCACCAGGATGCGCAAATCCTCGCGCAAGCCCGTTTGTGCATCGCGCGCCAGCGCCAGGCCCAGATCGGCATCGAGCGAACGCTCGTGAAACTCGTCGAACAGCACGGCGGCGACGCCTGACAGTTCGGGATCGTCGAGAATCTGCCGCGAGAAGATTCCTTCGGTAACGACCTCGATCCGCGTCGCGCGCGATATTTTTGATCCGAAACGGACGCGGTACCCGACAGTCTCCCCTGCGCGCTCGCCGAGCGTCCGCGCCATGCGCTCGGCGCTGGCGCGGGCCGCGATCCGCCGCGGCTCCAGCATGATGATCTTTTTACCGTTCAGCCAGGGCGCATCGAGCAGCGCCAGCGGAACCCGCGTGGTCTTGCCGGCGCCTGGCGGCGCCACCAGCACGGCGGCATTGTTTGCCGTCAGCGTGCGCCCGAGTTCATCGAGCACCGCGTCGATCGGCAGAGGGGTGTCGAAAGTAAGAGGCAATATCTCTCATCCGTCATCACCCGCGAAGGCGGGTGATCCAGTAAACGCAGGCGTTTCTGATTACGAAGACCGCGCGTACTGGATACCCCGCCTGCGCGGGGTATGACAACCATGGTTGCGCCTACACCTTCGGCTCAGCCGACCGCCCGACACTGTCATACGTGAAGCCATGGGCTGCCATGTCGTCGGCGCGATAAATGTTGCGCAAGTCCACCACGACGGGCTGCGCCATCTCGCTCTTGATTCGCTCCAGATCGAGAGCGCGGTACTGGACCCACTCGGTGACGATCACCATGGCGTCCGCGCCCTTCACGCACTCATAGGGGTCGTCGCAATATTCGATGTCGGGCAATTCCTTGCGCGCCTGGTCCATGCCGACCGGATCGTGCGCGCGCACCCTGGCGCCCATGTCGAGCAGGCCGGTGACCAGCGGGATCGACGGCGCCTCGCGCATATCGTCGGTATCCGGCTTGAAGGTGAGGCCGAGCACGGCGACGGTCTTGCCGCGCAGGCTGCCGCCCGCCGCATTGGAAACTTTTCGCGCCATCGCGCGCTTGCGGTTGTCGTTGACGCCGAGCACCGCTTCGACGATCCGCAGCTGCACGTCGTGATCGAGCGCGACCTTGACCAGCGCACGGATGTCCTTGGGAAAACACGAGCCGCCAAAGCCCGGGCCGGCATGCAGGAACTTCGTGCCGATGCGGTTGTCGAGGCCGATGCCGCGCGCCACTTCCTGCACGTCGGCGCCGACTTTCTCGGAAAGATCCGCCATCTCGTTGATGAAGGTGATCTTGGTGGCGAGAAACGCGTTCGCCGCGTATTTGATCAGCTCCGCCGTGCGCCGCGCGGTGAACATCAGCGGCGCCTGATTGAGCGACAGCGGCCGGTAGACGTCGCCGAGCACCTTGCGCGCGCGCTCGTCCGAGGTGCCGACCACGATACGGTCAGGGAATTTGAAGTCGCGGATCGCGGCACCCTCGCGCAGGAATTCCGGATTGGAGGCGACCGCCACATCGGCCGAGGGATTGGCTTCGCGGATCAGGCGCTCGACCTCGTCGCCGGTGCCGACCGGCACCGTCGATTTGGTGATGACCACCGTGAAGCCTGACAGCACAGCCGCGATCTCGCGCGCCGCGGCGTACACGTAAGTCAGGTCGGCATGGCCGTCGCCGCGCCGCGACGGGGTGCCGACCGCGATGAACACGGCGTCCGCTTCCGCGACCGGCGCGGTCAGGTCGGTGGTGAAATCCAGCCGCTTGGCCTTGACGTTGGAGGCGACAAGCGCATCGAGCCCGGGCTCGAAGATCGGGATTTCGCCTCGGCGCAGGGCTTCGATCTTGCCGGCGTCCTTGTCCACGCAGGTGACCTGGTGGCCGAAATCGGCGAAGCAGGCGCCGGAGACCAGCCCCACATAGCCCGTGCCAATCATGGCGATTCGCATGAAAACAGTCCGTATCTGATGGTTAACGCCGATCCCGATTTGCGGGCGTCTTAGAGCATTTTTCGGCAAAGGGGAAACCGGAAAAGCGCCAGATCCCGGCATGTCATTTGTATGAATAAAGGAGAAAGCAACGTATCGGGCCGAAGATGCGGCCGCGTCGCACCGAAGAGGGACACCGATGATCTTAAACGGCACATCCGCCGGACCTGAGCGTTCCACCCGCATCGACTGGGTGGACTACGCCAAGGGCATCTGCATCGTCATGGTGGTGATGATGCATTCGGTGCTGGGGGTGGAAAAGGCGGCTGGCGACACCGGTTTCATGCATGCGTTCGTGACTTTCGCGCAGCCGTTCCGGATGCCGGATTTCTTCCTGATTTCAGGCCTGTTTCTCGCCGTCGTGATCGACCGCGACTGGCGCACCTATCTCGACCGCAAGGTCGTGCACTTCGCTTACTTCTACGTGCTGTGGATGACGATCCAGTTTGGCTTCAAGGCACCTGGCTTCGCCGCCGAAAACGGCTGGCGCCATGTCGGCTTCCTCTATCTGGAATCCTTCGTCGAGCCGTTCGGCACTTTGTGGTTCATTTATCTGCTGCCGATTTTCTTTGTCGTCACAAAACTGTCACGCAGCATCCCCGCCATGGCGGTCTGGCTCGTCGCCGCGGCGCTGGAGACGGCGCAAATCGCGACCGGCTGGACGGTGATCGACGAATTCTGCGCGCGCTTCGTCTACTTCTATTCCGGCTATCTGTTTGCTTCCTACGTGTTCGCGCTGTCGGATCGTTCGCGGGCAAAGCCGGCACTGGCTTTGATCGGATTGGCGTTGTGGGCGTTCGTCAATGGCGGCCTCGTGATGTCAGGCGTCAGCCATTGGCCGCTGATCTCGCTGGCGCTCGGCTTCGCTGGCGCCGGCGCCATCATCGTGATGGGAACGCTGCTGGCGCGGATGCAGTGGCTCAATTTCCTGCGCACTTGCGGCGAGCATTCCATCGTCATCTATCTCGCCTTCTTCCTGCCGATGGCGATGACCCGAACGCTGTTGCTGAAGACCGGCGTGATCACCGATATCGGGACGATTTCCCTGATCGTGACCGTTGCGGGCGTTGCCGGCGCAGTGGTGATCTGGCGGCTGGCCTTGGCGCTGCGCGCCGACTTCCTGTTCGAGCGCCCCACAGCCTTCTGGATCGCACCGAAAAAAGCTGCGCCTGCGCTGCAGCCGGCGGAGTAGGCCGAGGTCCTGTAGCCCGGATGAGTGAAGACCGTATGTCCTTCCCAGATTGAGGCGACTCGCCCTCGATGCGCAAGCGAGGGTTGCCCGGATAGGCCGGGTAGAGCCTCACGCAAGGAGGACGAGTCATGGCGGATTATAGCGAAG
>Ga0307500_10000213_pt1 | contig 19596 bp, 23 predicted proteins | sample 14_S_MG_FD_201362 | JGI IMG/M metagenome (GOLD analysis project Ga0307500, IMG submission 201362) | Soil microbial communities from Populus trichocarpa stands in riparian zone in the Pacific Northwest, United States - 14_S | ecosystem: Environmental > Terrestrial > Soil > Riparian zone > Trees... | reverse complement strand
GACGTTCGCGGCATCGTCACCAACATCCCGTTCCTGTCGGCGCTCATCACGCACCCGAAGGTGCGCGCCAACACCATCGACACCGGCTTCATCGAGCGCGAGCTGAAGAAGCTGACGGAAGCCTCAGGTGAGGCCGGCGATCTCGAGCTTTGCGCCGCGGTGGCCGCCATCGTCAACGCGGAGCAGAAATCCGCGCGCAAGGATTCGCCGTGGCAGACGTTTGGCTGGATGCCGGTCGGAAGACGGCAACGGATATTCTCATTCCGTCAGGGGCAGGGCGCCGAGCACAAGGTGACGCTGCACTATGGTTCCGGGCCGATGACACTCTCGATCGGCAAGCACGACTTCGTCTTCGCGACCTCGCCTGTGGATGACAGCAGCTTCGATTTGACGATCGACGGCATGAAATCGCGCGTCACTGCCGTGATCGAGGGCCATGAGCTTTATTTGCGTACCCGCAACGGCCGCTTCGACCTGCACTGGGTCGATCCGTTCGGCGGCGAGACCGAGGAGCAGGTCGGCGAGGACAAGATCGTGGCGCCCTTGCCAGGCACCGTGGTCGCGCTGCTGGCCGAGGAGGGCACGACCCTGGAAAAGGGTGCTGCGATCCTGACCCTCGAAGTCATGAAGATGGAGCAGACCCTGCGCGCGCCTTTCGCGGGCGTGTTGAAGAAGATCAAGTGCAAGGTCGGCGATATCGTCGGCGAAGGCGTCGAACTCGCCGAAATCGAACCGGCGGTGTCATGAGCGATCGCGTCCACATCGTCGAAGTCGGCCCGCGCGACGGGCTGCAGAACGAGAAGACGCCGGTCAGCGTCGCCGACCGGATCGCTTTCATCGAGGCATTGATCGCTGCGGGCCTTCATACCGTGGAGGTCGGCGCCTTCGTCTCGCCCAAGGCGATTCCGCAAATGGTCGGCTCGGTCGAGGTGCTGCGTGGTGTCAGCCATCATACGGATTGCGAACTGCCGGTGCTGGTGCCGAACGAGAAGGGCTACGAGGCCGCCCAGGCCGCCGGTGCCAAACTGATCGCGGTGTTCGCCGCGGCGTCGGAAAGCTTTTCGCGCGCCAATATCAATTGCTCGATTGCGGAATCGATCGACCGGTTCAAGCCGGTGCTGGCGCGCGCCAAAGCCGATGGCGTGCGGGTGCGCGGCTACATTTCGACCGTGCTCGGTTGCCCCTATGAGGGCGAGGTCAAGCCGCAGGCGGTGGTCGATGTCTCAAAAGTGCTGTGGGATCTCGGCTGCTACGAAGTCTCGCTCGGGGACACCATCGGCGTTGGCACGCCGCTGAAGGCGCGGCAATTGCTGCGCGCCGTGGCCGGCCATGTGCCGATGGCCAATCTCGCGATGCATTTCCATGACACCTACGGCCAGGCACTGGCCAATCTCTATGCCGGGATGGAGGAGGGCTGCCGCGTGATCGATTCCGCCGCCGGCGGCCTCGGCGGCTGCCCCTACGCCCCCGGCGCGACGGGTAATGTCGCGACCGAGGATGTCGTCTACATGCTCGAAGGCATGGGCATTGCGACCGGCGTCGATATGTCAAAACTGGTCGCGGCAACCAATGTCGTGAGCGGGCTGATTGGCCGTCCGCCGGTCAGCCGCGTCGCTGCGGCTATGAATGCGAAGGCGCGGGCCGCGAAATAAGTCCGCTTACGCCGCCTTCAGTCCGACATTCGGCAACCGCGGCCGGTTCTTCAGTGCCTTCGCCATCATGGCCTCGACTTCGGCCTTCTCGTGCGGCAGCAGCGCAAGGCGCGGCGGGCGGGTCAGCGCGGTGCCGCGGCCCATGATGTGCTCGCAAAGCTTGATGCACTGGACAAGGTCCGGCCGGGCATCGAGATGCAGCAGCGGCATGAACCATTCGTACAGCGGCATCGCCTCGGCATAGCGTCCGGCCTTGGCGAGGCGGAACAGGGTCTCGCCTTCGCGCGGGAAGGCGTTGGACATGCCGGACACCCAGCCGACGGCACCCATCGCCACGCTTTCGACGATGACGTCGTCGAGGCCTGCGAAAAGAACAAAACGGTCGCCGACCATGTTGCGGGTATCGATGAAGCGCCGCGTATCGCCCGAAGAGTCCTTGAAGCACACGACGGTTTCGACGTCGGCGAGCGTGGCGAGAATGTCCGGCGTCACGTCGTTCTTGTAGATCGGCGGGTTGTTGTAGAGCATGACCGGCAGATCTGTCGCGGTCGCAACCGAGCGGAAGTGCGCCGCGGTCTCGTGCGGCTTGGAGGAATAGACCAGCGCCGGCATCACCATCACACCGTCGATGCCGACGCGCGCGGCTTCCTTGGCGGTCTCGACGGCAAAGGCGGTGGTGAACTCGGCGATGCCACACAACACGGGCACGCGACCGGCCGCGACGGATTTCGCCGTCTCCATGATGGCGATCTTTTCCTTGCGCTCCAGCGAGGTGTTCTCGCCGACAGACCCGCAGACGATCAGTCCGGAAACGCCGTCGCGGATCAGGCCGTCCATGACCTTTGCGGTCGCATCGATATTGAGCGACAGATCGTCGTTGAATTGCGTGGTAACGGCCGGGAAGACGCCTTCCCAGGAAATGCGTGGGCTCATGTCTGGCTCCGATTGGAATTTTCCGGCGGATGCTTTCGATCCGCCGGGCTTTGACTGGAAAAAGGATAGAAAATCAGAGCGTCGCGCCGACTTTTCGCAGCTCGGCGAGAACCGGCGCCTTGGGCAGCCAGATCTTGTCAAACTCGGCAATGACGGCCTCGGTATCGCCGGCCGGGACCTGACGGATCGGGATCGGCGCGTTCTTGAAATTCTCGATCAGCTTGGGCTCATTTCCTGCCAGTTCATCGATCTGCGCGTCGAGCGTCGACTTGACCGTCTTGGTGATCAGCTCGCGGTCAGTCGCCGGCAACGACTGCCAGACGCGGCCGGAGACGACCGCTGCCATCGGCATGAAGACGGCGTTCATCTGCAGGATGACTTTTGCGACCTTGTCAAAACGCTGGTTCCAGGAGAACTCCAGATCCGCCTCGAGGCCGTCAACCTGGCCGTTCGCCATGGCGTCGAACACCTGGGGCGTCGGGATCGGCGTCGGCGCGGCGCCCAGCGACGAATAGAAATCGCGATAGACCGGCGTCGGGTTGATGCGCAGCTTCATGCCCTTGATGTCGGCGAGACCCGTCAAATCTTTCGCCGAGAAGATGGCGCGCATGCCGGTGATGCCCCAGCCCAATCCGATCGTTCCGGTTTCCTGCGGCAGTACCTCGAACAGCTTGATCGCGGAGGGATGGCGGACGAACTTTGCAACCGACGGCGTCGAGCGCACGATGTAGGGCGCGTTGATCGCCGCGATATGCGGCACGCGCGAGCCGAGCTCGGCGGCCTGGATGAAGCCCATGTCGAGCGCGCCGGACTGCAATTGCTGCATCATGGCCGGTTCGTTGCCGAGCTGGCCGGAGTGAAACACCGTCATGGTCAGGCGGCCGTTGGTGGCCGCCTTGAGGTCTTCGCCGAGTTTCAGCGCCGCCTTGTTCCAGGAATGACCGTTGGGCGTGATGAGGCCGAGACGAAACTCCTTGGCCTGGGCCAGCGCCAGCGACGGCGCAAACAGCGGCACGGCCGCGCTGGCGGCAAGGAAGCGGCGACGCGAAAGGGACATGGCAGGGCTCCTGAAGGGTTGGCGGGTTCTATTTGATGAGGACGAGGGAGAGCGACGGATAGAGCGAGAGCAGCACCAGCAGGACGCAGCTGATGACGAAGAACGGCAGTGTCACCATGAACATCTTGCCGGGTTTGGCGCCGGTGACGGCAGCGGCGACGAAGAAGCAGAGACCGACCGGAGGCGAAAGCAATCCGAGCACCAGGTTGATCACCACGACCACGCCGAAGTGGCGCGGATCGATGTGATAGACCTCGGTCGCGACCGGCAGCAGGATCGGCACCGTCATGATCAGGCCGGGAATGCCGTCGATGACCGTGCCGATCAGCAGCAGGATCGCGTTGCAGATCAGCATGAAGCTGACCGGATCCTTGGCCACCGTCTGGATCCATGCGGCTGTCTCCTGCGGGACCTTGCCGAAGATGAGGACCCACGAGAACACGGCTGCAGCGGCGACCAGGAACAGCACGATCGCCGAATAGATACCGGCGCGCAGCATCATCTGCGGTAACTGAGAAAACTCGAACTCCCTGGTCCAGTATTTTCCGACCAGCGCCGCCGCCACCGCGCCGACGGCTGCGGACTCTGTAGCGTTGGCGAGTCCGCCGAGGATGCTGCCGACGATCACGATGGGGATCAGCAGCGTCGGCGACGTCCGCAGGATCGTCGCCAGCCGCTGCCGCGGCGTCTGATAATCGGCCTTGGGATAATTGTAAACGTATCCCATCAGCGCGATGACGACGCAGAACATCGCGGTGAGGATCACGCCCGGCACGATGCCGGCAATCAGCATGTCGCTGACCGAAACCTGCGCCAGCACGCTGTAGACGACGAACATCACCGAGGGCGGAATGATCGGCCCGAGCATGCCGCCATAGGCGGTCAATCCCGCCGCAAAGGTCTTGTCGTAGCCCTTCTTCTCCATCTCCGGCACCATGATCTGCGCCATGATCGCGACCTGCGCCGTCGCAGAGCCGAGGATGGAGGAGATGAACATGTTGGCGAGGATGTTGACGTAGGCCAGTCCGCCCTTGAGCGAGCCGACAAAGGCCATCGCCATGTCGACGATGCGCCGGGTAATGCCGCCGCCATTCATGATCTCGCCGATCAGGATGAAGAGCGGGATCGCGATCAGGCCGTAGCTGTCGACGCCGCCGAACAGCTGCAGCGGGTAGGACTGGAACAGCACCGGATTTCCGGACGCGATGATGTAGACGAAGCCGGCAAGGCAAAGACAAAGTCCGATCGGCACCCCGACCAGCATGATCGCGATGAACGCTGCCGAGGTGATCATCAGTTGACCCCGTCGAGCTCGGAGAGCTGAAAGCCCTTCGGCGGCGTCCGCGGGACCAGTTCGAGGTCCTCCAGCAGGTTGGCGAGGCCATGCACGGTCATCGACACCGCGAAGATCGGCAGCGTCAAATAGACCACCCAGGTCGGCCAGTTCAGCGTCTGCGTGCGCTCGGTATAGAGGAAGTTGAAGGTCTCGGCGGCGAGCTTGCGTGCGTCGAAGCCGGCGCGGGCAAGCCCGATCGGGTCCATCCAGAGGAAGCAGGTGGCGATCAGGGCCACGCCGAACAGGACGACCATTCCCGTCGCCATGACCTTCGCGATCTTCTGATGTCGCGCCGAGAGGCGTTCGGTCATCATGGTGACCGCAAAGTCGAGCCGCAGCCGCGTCATGGCGGAAGCGCCGATGAAGGTCAGCCAGACCACGCAATAGACCGCCGATTCATCGATCCAGTAGATCGGGAAGTGCGAATAGCGGGTGACGACGTTCACCAGGATCAGGGCGGTCAGCAGATACATCAGCCCCATCAAGGCGATGCGCTCGAAAGCGAGCAGGAGGCTGGAGGCGCCGACAACGATCCGCCGGGCGCTGAACGCCGGCGCATCCGGAATCGTCTGCTCGATCATGAAAGTGCCCCGCTACCCGCCAGAAATACCGTGCGTTTTCAAAATGTATAATTTATACAATCGTGTCAAACGCAAATTCTGGGCAAAAATCACCCAAGACTGCCTTTGCGAGGGCAGAAGCTACTTCTACGTGCGAAACTTGGTCCTTCGCTTGGAACGGCCGCGATGGAGACGGAAGTTGGAATGAAAGTCCCCCTCAAGCATCGGACCTTGTCGGCTGCGATCGTCGACCAGCTCAGGCAGTCGATCCTCGATGGGACTTATCCGGCCGGATCCCAACTGCGGCAGGATGCGCTGGGCGATGCCTACGGCGTGAGCCGCATTCCGGTCCGCGAAGCGCTGTTTCAGCTCGAGGCCGAGGGACTGGTGCGTATCGTCCCGCAAAAGGGTGCGATCGTCTCGGAGCTGTCGCTCGACGAAATCAACGACGTGTTCGACCTGCGCGGGATCATGGAGCCGCGGCTTTTGGCGCAGTCGGCGCCGGACTTTACGGACGAAGACTTTGCCGGGTTGGATGACATCCAGAAGCGCTTCGAGAAGGCGATCCAAGCGGGCAATGTCAGCGAGTGGGGCCAGCTCAATGCCGATTTTCATATGGCGCTGTACGTTCGCGCACGGCGGCCGCGGACCAGGGCAATCGTCATCGCATTGCTGCAGACCAGCGACCGCTACACGCGCCTGCAGCTTTCCAACACCAAGGCGATGGGAATAGCCGAAAAGGAACATGCCCACCTGATCGCACTATGCCGGGCGCAGCAGATCGACGAGGCCTGCCGGTTTCTGGCGCAGCATATCGAGGCGGTGAGGACGGACTTGTTGCAGGTGGTTGGCGGCGGGTCGATCGCGAAGACGCGAATAGTGAGTAGCGAATAGCGAATAGGGGTTTATTCGCCATTCGCTACTCACCATTCGCCCATCTCACCGCCCCCCGTCAGGCCCCATCACCAGGTCCGGCAGCCCGGTCGAAATTCCCGGAAAGAAGCACAATAGCAGCACCGCCAGCATCATCAGCAGCACGAACGGCAGGGTGCCCCAGATCACCTCGCTCAACGGGATATCCGGCGCGACGTTGCGGATGACGAAGATGTTGAGGCCGACCGGCGGGTGGATCAGCCCCATCTCCATCACGATGGTCATGACGACGCCGAACCAGATGATGTCGAAATTGGCGGCGCGCAGCGGCGGCAGGATGATCGGCGCGGTCATCAGGATGATCGACACCGGCGGCAGGAAGAAGCCGAGCACGACCACCATCAGCAGGATCGCGGTCAGCAGTTCCCAGCGCGGCAGATGCATGGCGACGACGGCTTCAGCCGCCGATTGCGAGATATGCAGATAGCTCATCACGTAGGAATAGAGCAGCGACATGCCGATGATCATCATCAGCATGGTGGATTCGCGGATGGTCGATTTCAGGATCGGTGAAAGGTCGCTCGGCCGCCATACGCTGTAGATCAGAGCGATCAGCACCAGCGCGAGGAGACCGCCGAGGCCTGCGGTTTCCGACGGCGTGGCGTAGCCGCCATACAGCGCGATCATCACGCCGGTGAGCAGCAGCACGAACGGGATCACCCGCGGCAGCATGGTGAAGCGCTCGGCCATCGTGAACTCGTCGCGCTGCAGGATCGCGGATTCCGTTCCGGTCTTCTCGTAGAGCGCCTTCGCCGTCGCATATTCCTTGCGAAAGCGAATGACCGCGTAGATGCCGAACAGCGTCACCAGCAGCAGTCCCGGGCCGATGCCGGCGAGGAACAGCCGGCCCAGCGATTTCTCCGCGGCGACCGCAAACAGGATCATGGTGATCGAGGGCGGCAGCAGGATGCCGAGCGTGCCGCCGGCGGCGATGATCCCTGCGGCAAAGCCGCCGGAATAGCCGCGCTTGCGCATCTCGGGAATGCCGGCCGAACCGATCGCCGAGCAGGTCGCGGGCGAGGAACCCGCCATCGCGGCAAACAGCGCGCAGGCGAACACGTTGGCGACGCCAAGCCCGCCGGGCACGCGATGCAGCCAGGCATGCAGCGCCGAATAGAGATCCTGGCCGGCGCGGGATTTGCCGATCGCCGCCCCCTTGAGGATGAACAGCGGGATCGACAGCAGCGTGATCGATGCCATTTCCTCGTAGACGTTCTGCGTCACCGTATCCAGCGACGCCGTGGGCATGAAGATCGCCATGAAGAGGACGGCGACGGCGCCCAGAGCAAAGGCAATGGGCATGCCGGAAAACATCGCAAACAGGGTCGCTACGCCGTAACTGATACCGATTCCAAGAACGCTCATCGACGTGAAGCACCAGCAAAGGGAATAATGATCTGCAACAGGATTTGCAGGCACAACAGCGTCATGCCCAAAGCCATTAGCACGTAGGGGATCGCAAGCGGTGGCGACCACATCGAGTTCGACACCTGGCCGTCGACGTAAGCCTCATGCGCCAGCGTCCAGGATTTCCAGGCGAAGAACGCGCAGAACAACAGGCTCGCGACATCGACCAGCCACAGCCGGATGCGGTTGGCGAGCGGCGACAGCAGACCGACAAAAGCCTCGATGCCGATATGGCCGCGCTGGCCCTGCACATAGGCCGCGGTCATGAAGGTGGCGCCGACGAGCAGAAACACCGCTGCCTCGTCCTGCCAGTAATTGGCGCTGTGGAACAGGGCGCGGCCGAGCACGCTGTAACTGAGGATCACGCAGGCCGCGATCAGTGCAATCGCGGCGAAGACCACGATGACGCTGTTGCACAGCGCCAGCGCCTGGCCGAGCGCCGCCACGAGCGGATTGCCCGTGGCGGCCTCGGAACGGTCCTGTTGATCCGGAAGCGGACCATGCATCATGCGGCGACGTCGCTTGCGAGCTTCAGCAGATTGGCCGACGTCGCGGTCTTGGCGCTGTAGTCCTTCCACGCGGTATCGCGCGCAATATCGCGCCACTTGTTCACGGTCGCCACGTCGAGCTTGCTGACCTTGGCGCCCGCCTTCTCATAGACCTTGGCGACCTCGACATCGTCGTCCTGCGCGCCCTTGCGGCCGAACGCTTCCAGTTCGCTGCCGACCGACAGGATGATGTCCTGCTGGTTCTTGGGCAGCTTGTCGAAGATCGCCTTCGACATCATCAGCGGCTCAAGCATGAACCAGTAGGAGGCGCCGGCGCCCGAGGTCAGCGATTTGGCGACCTCTTCGAGGCGGAACGAGATCAGGCTGGTGGAGGAGGTGATGCCGGCGTCGCAGGCGCCGGTCTGCATCGCGGCGTAGATTTCGTTAGACGGCACCGACAGCACGGCAGCGCCCGCGGTCTGCAGCACCATGTCCATTTCGCGCGAGCCGCCGCGCACCTTCAGTCCCTTGGCGTCTTCAGGCGCCACGATCGGCTTGGAGCGGCTGGCGACGCCGCCGGCCTGCCAGACCCAGGTCAGCAGGATGATGCCCTTGTCGGCGAGGAAGTCGGTCAGCGCCTTGCCGACCGGTTCTTTCTTCCAGCGCAGGCCCTGGTCGTAGGTCGCGACCAGGCCCGGCATCAGGCCGATATTGGTCTCCGGCAATTCACCGCCGGCATAGGGCATCGGATAGAGGCTGATATCGAGCGCACCTTTGCGCATCGCCGAGAATTGCGCGTTGGTCTTGATCAGCGAGGAGTTCGGATAGATCTCGGCGGCGATCTCGCCGCCCGAGCGCTTGGTGACTTCGGCGGCGAACATGCGGCAGAGCCGGTCGCGGAAATCACCCTTGTCGATGGTGCCACCCGGAAACTGGTGCGAGATCTTCAAGGTCGTGGCGGCGTGGGCGGTGCCGATGCCGAAACGAAGGATGGTGGGCGCGGCGATTGCGGATGCGATGAGATGGCGGCGTGTGAGCATGGTTTATCCCCTGCTGATAGTTGTTGGATCGGCAATCCGGACCGGCTTCAGCCCATGTTGGCCGGTCGTCGTCCGAAGTTGCTCTCGTCTGACAGTTCGAGGCGGTGTGATAGGTCGGGGCGGCACGTGACGGCAAGCCCAGATTCCGGCCTTCAGACCAAAGCCTGATATCGCTGCAGCGCACACCACCCAGGAACAGCGGTTCGCAGAAGACTCCGACAATAATGCGTCGAACATGGCACTCGCGGAGCGTTAGTTGCCATCAATTTGCCCGTTTCAACTATCCGTGAGCAGGGCAGAACTTTGGGGTACGGCCGGTAACAAAGCTGGTCGCGGCCTCGTCGTTAGGGGAAGCGGCAGATGTCGCTTTCGAAAACCAACCCAAAGGACCCCCCAATGACCACCACGACCCGTATCGGCCTCGGCCTGTCTGCCGCGCTCGTTTCGCTCGGCCTTGCGTTCGCACCGGCCGTCTTCGCTCAGGACAAGATGGGCAAGGACGACGGTATGAAGAAGGAATCGATGTCCAAGGATGCGATGAAGAAAGACGACGGCATGATGAAGAAGGACGGCATGAAGCACGATGGCATGATGAAAGACGGGATGAAAAAAGACGACGGCATGAAAAAGAACTGAGCCGCGCCGTCATTGCCTGCGGCCAACGCGAAGCGTTTGCGCAAGGGGCGGTGACAAAGCCCTGGCGGCCGAGATTCCCGGATGCGTCATGAACGCATCAGAACGCATCCGGGGTCTGGCGCTCAGGCGCCAGCCCGGAATGGCGGGAGGTCTGAAGACGGGAGGGCTGTGTCTGTTACCGGCAAGCGACGGCGGTGCGCGTTTCGCCCGCTTCCTCTTGCCTACTTCTTCTTGCCCTTGCCTTTGCGCGCGGCGTAACGGGCGTCGCGCTTGGCCTTCTGCTCGGCCTCGAGCGCCACCAGCCTGGCGGCTTCTTCTTCCTTTTCGCGCGCGATCCGGGCGGCCTCCGCCGCGGCGGCTTCGGCCTCAAGACGCTTCTGCTCGGCCTTTTCCGCTTCCTTGGCCTCTCGCGCCTTGGCGCGGGCGGCCGCCTGGGCTTCGCGCTCGGCCTGACGGCGCTGCACCTCGGGATCGTCGAGGCCCGGCTTGGCGCGAAACTTGTTCAAAATGTCCTGCCGCGCCTGCATCGCGGCCTTCTGGCGGTCCGCGAAATTCGGTTCCTTGAATCCACTCATAAAAGAGGCCTTGTCGCTTTCACTTTCGGGGTTGGACGCGCCAAACGCGCGGAATGCGCCTAGGTAAGTGAAGCTGGGGCAAAATGCCAGCGTCGAAATGGGGACGGTGGAGCAGGGGAGGCCTGCGCGAACGGCAAATGGCCCAAACGGATGCCGATGAGCGGGATTAGGTCAGCCTGGCTGCTCTACGAGCTGGCAGCGGCGGCGGAAGCCCCAAGCCGGGCGCTGCGATTCTGCAATATGGCCTTCTCCCCGGTGCGCTGATCGGCCTGCTCGGCGCGCTGGTGATGCTCGCTTCGGAGAAGTGAAACACCGTCCTGGACGCTGTCGCGATGGCTGCCGGGGCCGAGCACGCGTGCGACCGTCATCACCGTCATCGCGATCCGATCCGCGGCCCGCTGCGCTTCCAGCCTGTCGCGGGCATTTTCCCTGATCATGATCTCGATCAGCTCAAGCCGCCTGGTCTCGTCGACCGCTTCCGCCAGCAATTGCTTGTACCTGACGTAGTCGTAGGCCGTTTCCTGCTCGTCCATCGCACGCCCCGCCAACGCGCTCGCCGCGAGCGCAATGTCGATCAAGGGTCGTGCGCACGCAACGGATTTGCGCGAGTTATACCCACCTCTGCGTCCTGCGGGCTCGCGCACAAATCCGTGTAATGTGAACCTGTTCACAAGGGCCGAGGCGGGTCGCTCCTATTGTCCCGGCGTCTGTCAACAGGAGCGACCGCCATGCCCCGCAATTGGTGGACCCGCAAAAACCTCGTTCTCGCCGCCGCTGCCGCCGCGCTGGCCTTCATAGGCTTCGTCGTGATCGGCGTGTCTTATCCCGAGCCAGCCGCCAGCGCTGCTCTCGGTCCGGACTGGCAGTGCAGCCGGCTGGCCTTCGTCTTCACGACCTGCAGCAGGGCCAGGCATAGCCAGTCTGCGTCCGTCCGCCTCGCCAAAATCCCCGTGTGCGGACGGCTGCGGACGTTATAGGATCGGGCCGGTAACCGAGTTGGACCGGAGCTTCCTATGCAAAAACTGCCTCGTCTTGTGGTCGCCGCGTCGGCGGCGGCTCTGCTAGCCATGCCTGCCGGCGCCGCGCTGGCGCAGAGCGGCGGAACCGCGCCTGCGGCAACTTCCACGGCAGCGCCGGAACCCAAGGCTCCTGAAAACAAGGCTCCCGAAAACAAGGCTCCTGAAAACACGGCTGCCGAAAAGAAGGCGGCGCCGAAGAAAAAGAAACCAACCAGGATGACCCGGCAGCAGGAGATCGACCGTTCCGTCGACCGTGGCACGGTGCCCGCACGTTACCGGAACTCGGTGCCGAAAGAGTATCATCAGTATATTCCGTTCGATAAGCAGTAGGACGCGGCGAGCACTACTCGCGTGATGCCTCCGCGAAGCCGCGAGTAGCCAATAGCTCCTGACGCAACGACGGCCATGCCGAATCTTGCGACCTCGCGTGCGGGACACAGGCAAGGAATATGTGCAGGCGTATCGCACCGTACTGATACGGATTGGCTGCGCGTGCACGGCGCACCTATAACGACGACGCTTGCAGCGGGGGGGCAGGGCGGTCGTTCATCACGACGAGCGCGCTACCACTGGAGGCCACGAGGCCCGGACTCCTAGGCACTCCGGGCCTCGTCTACTCCTCATCGTGTCAGCCGAGCCGCTTGCGGCGAGGGGCTGCTGATCAGGCCGTTGCCTGCCTCGGGGATTTCGACCTGTTTTTGCGCCTTCCGGTTGCCTGGAGGCCCGGAAATCAGCGCCGGCGATCAGTCGCGATCATAAAAATCGTTATGACTCAACGGCCCTTTAAATTCTCTTTAAGTTAGTAATGAGTTACTGATCGGGCCGCACCGCCGCGCGGCCCGAATAGCCGGGCGCCGCCCCTTCACCTACCCCAGGGAGACCAGCGCTCGGCTATTGTGGGCGCCCCAATGAGCCCTGCCGACAAAGCCATCGATGGCCGCTTCTGCCGGTATCCGGGATTGCGGCTCTCTGGATTTATTGCCGCCCCAGTATTTGCGACACCTTCGATGCCGTCGCCGATGTCCTACTCGTAGCCGGCGCGGCGCACGGTGACGCGGCACAAGCCATCGCAGCCGATCTGGCGCGCGGCGCCGAGCGAGAAATCGAGAACCCGGCCGCGTGCGTACGGGCCGCGGTCCTGCACCGGGCAGCGGATCTTCTTGCCGTTCTCGAGATTGGTGACGACGAAGATGGTGCCAAACGCCTCGGTGCGATGCGCGCAGGAGACCTCGTTGGCCTTGAAGCGCTTGCCGCGCGCGTCCCACTTGTCCTCCCAGTAGACGGAGGCTTCCTGATCGTCTGCCGGCGGCCGGGCGATCCGCCCCATCCACTTTTCCTGAAAGGTGTCGGCGCACGCGTGCGACGAGGTCAGCGCCAGTGCGAGCGCTGCGAACTGTAGCCTGGAAGCACCGCGGCCATTGCGGTGGCGATACGCTGCCATGACGCCAACATTCTGTTGCGGGACGGCTTGCCGTCCAAAAGTCCAATGGCAAGTTCTGGACCGACTTTGGCTCAGGCGTGGCGAAGTTGCGGCGGTATTGCGCCAAGTTCGAATCCCGCAAGGTGTTGCGCGGGAACAACGCTCGAATGCGGCTGCGGGATTAGGAAACCGTCAACGAGAGACTCGTAGAATTCAGAGCGTCACGCGCCTTGTGCTTCGCGCTTGGCCAATCCATTACAGGTTGTGAAATAAAACTTGGGGTCTCATTAAAGTAAAATCAGGCAGGGTTGCACTATCAAAAGAGGTCAACCTGCCGGAATTTTTCAATCTAAAGATCAGCCGCCTAAAACTCTTCCATTCTGGACGAGAGACTTAAATCGGCCTTATTCTGCTCATGTTTTCTACCAAGTATTACATGCAGCTTAATCGAATCATGATTGGGGACGGTCGTGAACCGGATTGACTTAAAATCGATGTCCACGGATGAACTGTGGGCACTGCACGAGGAAATCGCCTCCAGGCTTGCAGCCTCGCTGCTTGCGGAGAAGCGCGTCCTTGAAAATCGCCTGAAGCAACTCAAGGGTGGTGTCGAATCTGAGCGCGAGAATTCGCCGACAGGACGGCGTCCATATCCAACCGTCGTTCCGAAGTTTCGGAATCCGGATCGGCCGTCCGAGACGTGGGCGGGACGAGGAAAGACGCCGCGCTGGCTGACGGCGAAATTGAAATCCGGCAAGCGGATCGACGACTTCCGTATCAGGCAGGTGGCGTAGCCGATCTGCTGCTGGTCGCCAATGCGCACCAGCTCACGGCTGCTTGGGTTGAAAAGCCGTCAGATGTTTCGGCAACATCGCCAGTGACGCCGATCCCGATTTAGATGCTGACGTCACCCTCGCACCGCAGACTATCCTGGCCTGAAGCCTGGTCCGGATTGAGTGCCCTTTCGGCATGCGCCTCCAGGGCTCTGACAATTCCCATGCGCGCAAACAGCATGGGTCCGCGGTTTTCTGCGGCATCGATCAGCATCTGCACCGCTAGCCGCCATTCCTGACAGTCACGTTCTGGCAGCGGTAGCTTCCTGATGTAGCCGGCGGCGTCTCGCAGGGTTTGCGCAGGCGGTCCGTCCGGGAGAGGGACAGGCTGAGGGAACGGACGATCCCAGGACATACTGATCTCCCATCACAGACCTCCAGACGGCCCCCAGGGCGGAAGGACGCGTCAGAACGACCGACCCCGCTTGGGTCGTGTTCCGGAGGCACCGGAAGCACAGGGATTCGACGCGGAGTGTCGACGTTGGTTCCATTGCCCCAGGCATTTTGTCCACCGGCCCCGAGTGGACGCCCGGTTGAAGATTGATCAGTTTTGAAACGCAACGCCGACGAAATCGCCTTGCCGCCAGATCACGCGGCACTCGCGAATGGTGTGAAATTTGTCAAAACTCAATTCGAAATCCAGCGGCAGCAAATTGAGGGTGTGGAGTTCGATTCCGGCCCCGGAATTCGTGACGTCCTGAACGCGGCAGGTCAGGACGCCGCGCTGTGCGTCAAAGAACAGCAGCGCGTCTTTCGAGATCGTCGTTCTCGCCATGGATCGGCGTTCGAATTCCATCGGAGTTTTCCCAGTTCGAGCCAGGCCCCCGGTAAGCAGAGGTTAGCGAATGCCGCTCAGCCGGCAATCAGCTTCGGTCTTCTTCGTAAACAATCAATTTTAATGATCGCGGAAAGTCACATTTCGCGAGGGAGGGCGCCCATCAGGACGATGCCGTTGCGGCTTGAGCACAGATCCGCCTGTTCCGCGAGCGGAACTCGCAATCGGGCTTGATGCGCCAGGGAAAGCCGGGCCCTCTTAATGTGCAGAGGGGAATCAGATGGGCCTACGGTGGGTGTGTGCGCTGGCGTTGTGTCTGGGAATGCCAAGCGCCGGATTTGCGGGTGAACAGTCCGGTGTCTTGCGTCGAATTTCATGTCCTGTCGTGCGCTATTATGTGGCGCAATACAGTGCGTCCGCCGCCGAGCAGTGGGCCCGCAGCAAAGGCGCGAGTGACGCCGAGATCGAAGCCGCCCGCCGCTGCCTGAAACCCGACACGGTGCGGACGGCCAAGGCGCCACCGAGGCCGCTCGCGCTCGGCAGCTACGGCTGGTGAATAGCGGCGCATGGCCGGGGGAACGCCGCCAGGCCTTTAAATCAAACGGTCCTCAATACGGCTGAGACCGCTTTTGGCGCTTGCTGCGCCCGGCATTCGGCCCGCCGTAATATGGATTGACCATGCATTGCGCGGAGCGGCCCGAGGCCGACGCGGCACACTGCGCCATCGTTTGGTAGCGGCACTCGAAGTAGAAATCCGCGATGCCCTGATAGATCTGCAGGCAAACGGGATAGCTCGGATCGTAGGTCTGGGCTCCTGCAGGTGCGGGCAGGGCGATCGCCGCGGCCAAGATCGTCAAAGCCGTTGCGGTGGCGGATGCGCGCGGTAATTTCATCCTGGTGTCCTCCGAGACTTCCCGTGGCGTCAAGTCGTTCGCAAGAGCCACCGGTCGCGCGAATACGCGCCCGACGACGAGCGCAGTGATGACTGGCTCCGCGACGTGCGGGCTAGAGAAGATGAAAACCGGGATGTCGCTGCGCTCATCCGGGTTACGCTTGCTCTCCGGCCACGCTTGCCATGCGCCTGACTTCAGACTTCCCGATCCTCAAATCCATACTCCCGATAGATCGCGGCGCGATCGCCGTGGGGATTTAGCCGGCACTTTGCCTGGGCCAGGTGGAGGTTGAGGGTTCCCGGCTGACAATTCGCCGCCAGCAGTTTCCGGATATCGTCCATCTGCTGGCGCGATTGCTGGGTCGGTTCGAGTTGCCCGAGCGCGATCAGTGCCGTTGCCAGCGCTTCCGTCACCACCCATTCGTCGTGGCCGGTAATTCCCTTTTTTGGCATGACGATCCGCATCCTTTGTCAGGGCACCGGAAGCAATTGCCTAGCCGGCACTATAAGTCCAAACCGCGAACCGTCACCCGTGCTGCTTCAGTTTTCTTTGGCGTTTGATGTACGAGTAGCCCCCCCAACGGGGCAAAACGCGGCGAAGTTTCCCAGGTGATTGCACTACCGGCTCCCTCACAGCGGCCATCCGAGGGTATCAAGTTCGGATTGTGCTATCGGAATTTGGAAATTTGTTCGCTTAATGGCGTCAAGCTCGCGCTGCACAACGCATATTTCTTCCGTGCAGCCGCGACTCCATCTAACCTGATGCGGCAGAGCGTTTTGAATCGGCCTTGTGCTCAAACTATCTGCCGACGATGAAGGCTCGAATATCGAATCATGATTGAGGACGATCGTGAACCGGAATGACTTCAAGTCGATGTCCACCGACGAATTGTGGGCGCTCCACGAGGAAATTGCCACCAGGCTTGCCGCGGCACTTAAGGCGGAAAAGACCGTGGTTGAAAACCGCTTGAGGCAGCTGCAGCGAGGAGTTGAAACTCGGCCTGCAGCTCGAGCTGCAAAGTCGTCGGATCGCCGCCCCTATCCTGCGGTCGTTCCGAAGTATCGGAATCCGGACCGGCCGTCGGAGACTTGGGCAGGACGCGGCAGGACGCCCCGCTGGCTGACTGCACAATTAAAGTCCGGCAGGCGGATCGACGATTTTCGGATCAGGCACGCAGCATAGGCGATCAGTTGAGCCGGCCAGCTTCGGCTTTCTGAACCAGCTTACGCAGCGCCTGCACCTCGGCCAGCTGTCTCGCAAGCTGCGCGGCCCGCAATGGCTTTCTCGAGGCTGATGGAAGTCGTTTAGTTTTGCTGCGCGTTGCTCTGGCCGCCATGGTGATTGTACTCGCCTGAAGTCTTACCCCAAGGGCAACATGCTCTCTTGTCGGGTTACAGGCTAGTGCCGCCGCGACACAGCCGGCGAAGATCGATCGCGGCTCCGCCCAGGTAACCCACGGGCTTGGAGCCCGTACCATTCGTGCAACACAAGGCGCTTCGCCGGCTTCGATTAGTGGGATCGGTTTGCTCGTCCGTCCACGCCTGCTCGAACGGCAGCAGGGTGTCGGCACACTGTGGCGGCATGCCCCTCAGTCCAGATTTTTCCGCTTCAACCGCATCTGCATATCGAACTTGAGGTCATACTTCCTTCCATCCGCGCATACGGCATCGTCGACTTCAAACTGCTGATCGTCTTCGTCCATTTCGAATTTGCCGCCGGAACATCCCTCGGCCTGGACCGCAGCGAGGAGCTTTGCGCGTTCGTCCTCGGTAACCTGGCGATCGGCGAGCACAGGCAGCGCCGATAGGGCGAGTATCGCCATCGATGCAATCAACCGCATGAGCAAGTTCCTCCGGGCGTGTAGCGAGCGCCGCGCGCTGACCAGCTCGCGTGAGGCCGTTGGGCGAACCAGCACGCACAACCGGAATGTCGGCGGCCGGCAAACGTTCCGTAGACCCCGGCAATTCGTTTGCAGAAATCCGGTCAGCTTAAAAGCCCAAGTGTTTCAACCCTGGTGGCCAAAATAGATTTTTGCAGAGGCCTGATTTGAGTTGCCACTTATTCCCGCTATAACTTAAGAACGGTTCTAAATCGCCGTGACGGTGGGGACCGATGGCCATTGAGTACAAAGTCTACGCGATAGGCCCGGATGGGAGCATCACCTTGCGCATTGATCTGGTGTGTGAGGACGACGAGTCTGCCAGAGAACGCGCACGTCAATTGGTTGACGGCTATCCCATCGAGTTATGGCAGGGCAAAAGGTTCCTGGGCCGGTTCGATCCTTCGCATTAAGGCTGCCTTCTTGCGGCGTCTTCGTTCGCCAAAAACGCGGATCAGAAGCGAGCCGGCAAGCCATGAAGACGAAACAGGGAGTGGCGATCCCAGCAGGATTCGAACCTGCAACCCACGGAGTAGAAATCCGTTACTCTATCCAGTTGAGCTATGGGACCGTCCGGGCGGTACCCAGGCCCGGGTAGCCGCCTTATAGGCTTTCCTTATCTAGCACTGCCAATATGAAAAATCCGCTTTCCCGCCAAGACGGTCGAACCGATTTCTTTGACTTCGCGACCAAGGCAGACGGTGGGCCGTCTCGCTTGGTCCGCCCTGACATAAAGCCAGTCGCCGGCACCCCGCCGGGCGGTGCGGCCGGGACGGTTTGGACTGCCAACGCCATGCATGCGGCCTTTTCGCAAGCCAGAATCCCTGTCATCAGTCCGTCACCTTTTCGCGCACTTTTCGACGTTACGCGGCTGATGTCCGCGGCAAGGAGCCCATCATGATCGGTCTGGTTCGCGCCACAGTGATTTGCGCCACGCTGGCGCTTGGCCTGACGGCGGCTGGCGCCGCCGACAAGGCGTTCAAGCGCGACGAACTGGCCGATTCGGCCGTCAAGCTGGAGGCCCAGATCAAAAGCGAGGCGGGGCCGGTCGCCAAATCCTCCACGACGCTCCGCACCGACGCCGACGCCGCCTTCAGGCGGTCCGACTTCCGTGTCGGCCTGCAGATCCTCGGCCAGATCGCCGCCACCACGCCCGAGGACAGCGCGAACTGGCTAAAACTCGCCAAAACCATCTTCCAGATCCGCTCCGCTAGTTCCAGCGAACAGACTTTTTTATACGAGCGCGCCTCGACCGCGGCCTACATCGCCTACCAGCGCGCCGGCAACCAGGCCGAGGAAGCCGATGCGCTGGCCGTGCTGGGGCGGGCGATGTCCGAGCGCAAGCTGTGGCGTCCGGCGCTGGATGCATTGCGGCTGTCACTCGACATGCGCGAGGTCGCGGAAGTCCGCGGCCAGTACGAGAAGATGCGCGACCAGTACGGCTTCCGGCTGCTGGATTACACTGTGGATTCCGATGGCGCCTCGCCGCGGGCCTGCTTCCAGTTCTCCGAAGATCTCGCCAAGCGGGTCGACTTCGCGCCCTTCGTGGCGCTGGCCGGGACCGACAAGCCGGCGCTGACCAGCGAGGGCAAGCAGCTTTGCGTCGACGGGCTCAAGCATGGCGATCGTTACAACATCAATCTGCGGGCGGGGCTGCCGTCCACCGTCAAGGAAAGTCTGCCGAAATCGGCGGAGTTCAACATCTATGTGCGCGACCGCAAGCCGTTCGTGCGCTTCACGGGCCGCGCCTATGTGCTGCCGCGCACCGGCCAGCGCGGCATTCCGCTGGTCAGCGTCAATACGCCGTCGGTGAACGTCAACGTGTTCCGGATCGGCGACCGCAATTTGATCAACACGGTAGTCGATAGCGATTTCCAGAAGACGCTCTCCAGCTACCAGCTTTCGGATCTCGGCAATGAGCGCGGCGTAAAGGTCTGGACGGGCGAACTTGCGACCGCGAGCACGCTGAACCAGGACGTGGTGACGGCTTTCCCGGTCGACCAGGCGCTCGGCGAACTGCAGCCCGGCGTTTACGTGATGACGGCGTCGGCCAAGGGGCCCGGCAGCGGCGACGATGACGGCTCGCTGGCGACGCAATGGTTCATCGTCTCCGACATGGGCCTGACGGCGTTTTCCGGCAATGACGGCATCCACGTTTTC
>Ga0307500_10000211_pt1 | contig 19879 bp, 15 predicted proteins | sample 14_S_MG_FD_201362 | JGI IMG/M metagenome (GOLD analysis project Ga0307500, IMG submission 201362) | Soil microbial communities from Populus trichocarpa stands in riparian zone in the Pacific Northwest, United States - 14_S | ecosystem: Environmental > Terrestrial > Soil > Riparian zone > Trees... | reverse complement strand
CTATTTGCGCAACTATGCCGTGCTCAACGTCAAGGATCGGCTGGCGCGCATCGAAGGCGTCGGCCAGGTGCAGTTGTTCGGCTCCGGCGACTATTCGATGCGGGTCTGGCTCGATCCGCAGAAGGTTGCCGAGCGCGGGCTGTCGGCCTCCGACGTGGTGCGCGAGATCCGGGCCCAGAACGTCCAGGCGGCGGCGGGCGTCGTCGGGTCATCGCCGAGCGAGGCCGGGCTCGATTTACAGCTCTCCATCAACGCACAGGGGCGGCTGCAGACCGAGCAGGAGTTCGGCGAAATCATCGTCAAGAACGGCGCCAATGGCGAAGTCACACGGCTGCGCGATATCGCCCGGATCGAGCTTGGCGCCGCGGACTATTCGCTGCGCTCGCTTCTGGACAATAAATCGGCGGTCGCGGTACCGATCTTCCAGTCGCCGGGCTCCAATGCGATCAAGATTTCCGACTCCGTCCGCAAGATGATGGTCGAGCTGAAGGCGAACATGCCCGACGGCATGGACTACAGCATCGTCTATGACCCCACGCAGTTCGTTCGCGCCTCGATCGAGGCGGTGGTGCACACCTTGTTGGAAGCCGTGGCCCTGGTCGTGCTGGTGGTCATCCTGTTCCTGCAGACCTGGCGTGCGTCGATCATTCCGCTGATCGCGGTGCCGGTTTCCATCATCGGCACCTTTGCCGTCATGCATGTGTTTGGCTTCTCGATCAACGCACTGACACTGTTCGGGCTGGTACTGGCGATCGGCATAGTCGTCGATGACGCCATCGTCGTGGTCGAGAACGTCGAGCGCAACATCGAGCAAGGGTTAACGCCAAAGGAGGCCGCATATCAGGCAATGCAGGAAGTCACCGGGCCGATCATCGCGATCGCGCTGGTGCTGATCGCGGTGTTTGTGCCGTTGGCGTTCATTACCGGATTGACCGGCCAGTTCTACAAGCAGTTCGCGCTGACGGTGGCGATCTCGACGGTGATTTCCGCGTTCAATTCGCTGACGCTGTCGCCGGCGCTGGCGGCAGTGCTGCTGAAATCCCACGACGCACCGAAGGACGCGCTGACCCGCGGCATGGATCGCGCGCTCGGCTGGTTCTTCCAGCGTTTCAACCGCTTCTTTCACCGCAGTTCCGAAGCCTACGGCCACGGCGTCAAACGGGTGATCTCGCGCCGGGCCATCGTGATGGTCGGCTATGTCGCGCTGATCGGCGTCACTTTTGGGCTGTTCAAGGCGGTGCCCGGTGGCTTTGTCCCCGGCCAGGACAAGCAATATCTGGTCGGCTTCGCGCAACTGCCCGACGGCGCAACGCTCGACCGCACCGAGGAGGTGATCCGCCGCATGGGCGATATCGCCTTGAAGCTGCCGGGCGTCGAAAGCGCTGTGGCGTTTCCCGGCCTGTCGATCAACGGTTTCACCAACAGCTCGAACTCAGGGATCGTGTTCGTCACGTTGAAGCCTTTCGAAGAGCGCAAGGCGGCCAATCTCAGCGCGGGCGCGATCGCTGGTCAGCTCAACGGCAAGTTTTCCGCGATCCAGGAAGCCTTCATTGCAATGTTCCCACCGCCGCCGGTGGCGGGACTCGGTACCATCGGCGGCTTCAAGCTGCAGATCGAGGATCGCGCCGGGCTCGGCTATGAGGCGCTCAACGACGCCACCAAGGCGTTCATCGCCAAGGCTCAGGCTGCGCCACAACTGGCCGGGCTGTTCTCCAGCTATCAGGTCAACGTGCCGCAGCTTTATGCCGATATCGACCGCACCCGGGCGCGGCAGCTCAGCGTGCCCGTGACCAGCGTGTTTGATACCATGCAGATCTATCTCGGCTCGCTCTACGTCAACGACTTCAACAAGTTCGGGCGCACCTATTCGGTGCGGGTACAGGCGGACGCGAAATTCCGCGCCCGCGCCGACGATGTCGGGCTGTTGAAGGTGCGCTCCGACACCGGCGAGATGGTGCCGCTGTCGGCGCTGCTGAAGATCAAGGAAAGCGCCGGGCCTGAGCGCGCCATGCGCTACAACGGCTTCCTGACCGCCGACCTCAATGGCGGTGCGGCGCCCGGCTATTCGACCGGGCAGGCCCAGGCAGTGGTGGAGAAGATCGCGGCAGAGACCTTTCCGAAGGGCATCGCGTTCGAGTGGACCGATCTGACGTATCAGGAAATCATTGCCGGCAATTCGTCGCTGGTGGTGTTTCCGGTGGCGCTGCTGCTGGTATTCCTGGTGCTCGCCGCGCAATACGAGAGCCTGACGCTGCCGCTGTCGATCATCATGATCGTGCCGATGGGATTGCTGGCGGCGATGCTCGGTGTCTGGCTGACCAAGGGCGACAACAACGTGTTCACCCAGATCGGATTGATCGTTCTGGTGGGGCTGTCGGCCAAGAATGCCATCCTGATCGTGGAGTTTGCGCGCGAGCTGGAATTCGCCGGACGTACGCCGGTGCAGGCCGCGATCGAAGCCAGCCGCTTGCGGCTGAGGCCGATCCTGATGACCTCGCTTGCCTTCATCATGGGCGTGGTACCGCTGGTGATCTCCAGTGGCGCAGGCTCCGAGATGCGTCATGCCATGGGGGTTGCAGTGTTTTCAGGTATGATCGGCGTCACGGCGTTCGGCATCTTCTTCACACCGATGTTCTACGTGCTGCTGCGCGCATTGGCCGGCAACCGGCCGCTGACGCAGCATGGCGAAGCATCGACCGGAAACATCGCGCGCAGTCCGGCCGAGTGAGACAACGAGTGCGCGGCCGTCACCGCGCAGGAATTCGCAGGCGTTTCACCGCAGCGCGGTCCGGCAGGACATCATCTACCGTTGGCCTTGCGCCAGGCCGCAAAATCCTTTGGCGTCTGCTCGTCGGTTGCGGGGTAGAGGCCGAGGATCGAGCGGCCGCCGCGGACCTGCTCGGTGACAAAATCCTCGAACGCGGTCATCTCGACCGCTTCGTCGGCGATCTCGTCGGCGAGGTGTGCGGGGATCACGATGACGCCATCGCTGTCCCCGAGGATGATATCGCCGGGAAACACTGGCGCATCGCCGCAGCCAATCGGGACGTTGATCTCGATCGCCTGGTGCAGCGTCAGGTTGGTCGGCGCGCTTGGGCGATGGTGATAGGCCGGGAAGCCGAGCGCCGCGATCTCGGCAGAGTCGCGAAAACCGCCATCGGTGATCACGCCGGCGCAGCCGCGCTGCATCAGCCGCGTCACCAGGATGGCGCCGGCGGACGCGGCGCGCGCGTCCTTGCGGCTGTCCATGACCAGCACCGCACCGGGCGGACAATCCTCGATCGCCTTGCGCTGCGGATGGGCGCGATCCCGAAACACGTCGATCTTGTTGAGGTCCTCCCGCGCCGGCATGTAGCGCAGCGTGAAGGCTTCGCCGACCAGCACCGGCTGATTGGGGCCGAGCGGATGGACGTCCTGGATCATCTGGATGCGAAAGCCGCGCTTGAACAGGGCGGTGGCGACGGTGGCGGTGGAGACGGTTTTTAGTTTGTTGCGGGTGGCGTCGGTTAGTTGTGTCATGGTGTTCTCACTTTTCTGGTCGTCATTCCGGGGCGATGCGTCAGCATCGAACCCGGAATCTCGAGGTTCCGGGTTCGCACTTCGTGCGCCCCGGAACGACAGATCGCTCAAACTGCTCCGTGCGACTCGACATAGAGCGCGTAGACCGAGTGGCAGCTTGTCATGTAGAGGCGGTTGTCCTTCGGGCCGCCGAAGGCGAGATTGGCGCAGCGTTCCGGCAGGCGGATGTGGGCGAGCGGCTTGCCGGCAGGGCTGAACACCATGACGCCATCGAGATCTTCAGACTTGCCCTTGAGCTGGAAAACCTTGCGGCCACCGACGTCTGCCGGCTCGGATTGCAGCGCGCCGTTGGAACCCCAGCCGCACCACAAATTGCCGTCGCGGTCGACGCGAAAACCGTCGAGCGCGCCCTGATCCGCAGCGTCGATCAGCTTGGTCTTGGCACCCACCGTCCCATCGGCATTGACGTCATAACTCCAGATGCTGCGGTTCGGCGTGCCCTTCCATTCCACGACATAGAGCTTCTTTTCGTCCGGCGAAAACGCAAGTCCATTGGGATTGACGATGTCGGTGATGACGGCGGTGAGCTTGCTGTCCTTGGTGAGGCGATAGACGTTGGTGGTGGCCTGCTCGGGCTTTTCCTTCTTGCCTTCCCACTCGCCGTTGATGCCGAACAAGGGATCGGTGAACCAGATGGTGTCGTCGGATTTGACCACGATGTCGTTCGGCGCGTTCAGCCGCTTGCCTTCGAACTTGTCGGCCAGCACGGTGATCTTGCCGTCCTTCTCGGTGCGAGTGATGCGGCGGGTGACCGAATGCTCGCAGGTGACGAGGCGGCCCTGACGGTCGCGCGCATTGCCGTTGGCGTAGTTGGCATTGGCGCGGAAGACGGTGGTCTGGTTGGTCTTCTCGTCGAACTTCATGATGCGGTTATTCGGGATGTCGGAAAACAGCAGATAGCCGCCCTCGGGGAAATAGGCCGGCCCTTCGGCCCAGCGCATGCCGGTGGCGACCTGCTCGACGGTCGAGGAATAGATCCGGTACTTTGCAAAGCCGGGATCGAGAATCTGCACCGCCGGATCGGGATAGCGCTGGTTCGGCGTGAACGGGAACGATTGCGCACTGGCGGCGCGCGACAGAAGCGTGGAAGCCGCAGCAGCGCCCGCTCCTGCGAGCAGGTTACGTCGGGTCATGGTCATTGGTGGTCCTCCCCTGTGATGCTTTTTTGTTTGGTTTCGGCTCTATCCTCGTCATTGCGAGCGAAGCGAAGCAATCCATTCTTCTTCTGTGCCGTGAGATGGATTGCTTCGCTGCGCTCGCAATGACGATTGATGGTTCGTGCCCCGGAACGACGGCTAATAAATCGACGGCTCCTCCACCGGCTTCCCAAACCCGGTCTCCAGAAAATCGAAGTCGCAGCCTTCATTGGCCTGCTTGATGTGGCGGGTGAACATCCAGCCATAGCCCCGCTCGTAGCGTGGCTCCGGCGCCTTCCATGCGGCGCGACGCTTTGCGAGCTCGGCCTCCGGTACATCGAGATTGATAGTACGGGCGTTGACATCAAGCGTGATCTTGTCGCCGTTTCGCACCAGCGCCAGCGGTCCGCCGATATAGGACTCCGGCGAGACGTGCAGGATGCAGGCGCCGTAGCTGGTGCCGCTCATGCGCGCATCCGACAGCCGCACCATGTCGCGCACGCCCTGCTTCACCAGCTTGGTCGGGATCGGTAGCATGCCCCATTCCGGCATCCCGGGCCCACCCTGCGGTCCGGCATTGCGCAGGATCAGCACGTGATCGGCGGTGACGTCGAGATTCGGATCGTCGATCGCCTTCTTCATCGAAGGATAATCGTCGAACACCAGCGCCGGACCGGTATGCTTGAGGAAGCGCGGCTCGCAGGCGCTCGGCTTGATCACGCAGCCATCGGGCGCAAGATTGCCCTTGAGCACGGCGAGCGCGCCCTCGGCATAGATCGGATCCTTCACGGTGCGGATGACGTCGTCGTTATAGACTTCGGCGCGCGCGATGTTATCGCCGAGGCTCTCGCCGGTCACGGTCATGACGTCGAGATGCAGATGTTCTTTGATGCGGCTCATCAGGCCCGGCAGGCCGCCGGCATAGAAGAAATCCTCCATCAGATATTTGTCGCCGCTCGGCCGCACATTGGCGATCACAGGCACCTTGCGGCTGGCGGTCTCGAAATCATCGAGTCCGATATCCTGGCCGGCGCGGCGTGCCTGCGCGATCAGATGGATGATCGCGTTGGTCGAGCAGCCCATCGCCATTGCGACCGTGATCGCGTTCTCGAAGGCTTTTCGAGTCTGGATCTTGCTCGGCGTCAAATCCTCCCACACCATCTCGACGATGCGGCGGCCGCATTCGGAAGCCATGCGGATGTGGCCGGCGTCGGCGGCGGGAATCGAGGACGCGCCCGGCAGCGTCATGCCGATCGATTCCGCGATCGCGGTCATGGTCGACGCGGTACCCATGGTCATGCAGGTGCCATAGCTGCGGGCGATGCCGGCCTCGACATCGACCCAATCCTTGTCGGAGATCTTTCCGGCGCGCCGCTCATCCCAGAATTTCCAGGCGTCCGAGCCCGAGCCCAGCGTCTTGCCCTTCCAGTTGCCGCGCAGCATCGGCCCTGCCGGCAGATAGATCGTCGGCAGGTTCATGCTGGTGGCGCCCAACAAAAGGCCCGGCGTGGTCTTGTCGCAGCCGCCCATCAGCACGACGCCGTCGACGGGATGGCCGCGCAGCAATTCCTCGGCGTCCATCGCCAGCATGTTGCGGTAGAGCATGGTGGTCGGCTTCAAAAACGATTCCGACAGCGACAGCGCCGGCAGCTCCATCGGGAATCCGCCCGCCATCAGGATGCCGCGCTTGACGTCGTCGACGCGCGATTTGAAATGCATGTGGCAGGGCTGCGCGTCCGACCAGGTGTTGAGGATCGCGATGACCGGCCGGCCCTTCCACTCTTCCGGTGCATAACCCATCTGCATCGCGCGCGAGCGGTGGCCGAAGGCGCGGAGATCGTCGGGCGCAAACCAGCGCGCGCTGCGGAGGTCGTCGGCGGTTTTCTTCTTTTCGGTCATGTCTGCACCCCTTCGTAGGATGGGTGGAGCGAAGCGATACCCATCACTGTTCTTGATGTTGTGATGGGTTTCGCGAAGCGCTCAACCCATCCTACGGGCTGATCGGGGTTCTTCTTGTTGCTCATGATTGCGTGCCCCATTTCTGGACGGTGTTGCGCTCGATGGTGCGGAAGATCAGGTTTTCGACGATCAGGCCGATGACGATGACGGTCAACAACCCGGCGAACACGGCGGGAATGTCCAGCAGATTGCGGTTTTCGAAGATGAACCAGCCGAGGCCGCCCTGTCCCGACGACACCCCGAACACCAGCTCGGCGGCGATCAGCGTGCGCCAGGCAAACGCCCAGCCGATCTTCAGGCCGGTCAGGATCGAACCGAACGCCGCCGGAATGAGAATGCGCGCGACGTAAGGCAGGCCGCGCAGGCCATAATTGCGGCCGACCATGCGCAGCGTGTTCGACACGCTCTTGAAGCCGGAATGGGTGTTGAGCGCGACCGGCCACAGCACCGAATGGATCAGCACGAAAACCAGACTGCCGTTGCCCAACCCAAACCAGATCAGCGCCAGCGGCAGCAGCGCAATCGCCGGCAGCGGATTGAACATCGCGGTGACGGTCTCGAGGAAGTCGGTCCCGATCCGGGTCGAGATCGCGAGAATGGTGAAGATGGCCGCAAGGATGATGCCGGCGGCATAGCCCATGAACAGCACTTTCAGCGATGCCCAGGCGCGCAAGGGGATGGTGCCGTCGCGCACTTTGTCGAACATGGTCAGAATCGTGTCGTGAAAGGTCGGAAACAGCAGCGGGTTATTGAGGACGGTGCCGTAGATCTCCCAGGCCGTGGCGAGAAAGATGATGATCACGGATTTCCGGACGAAACCATCGTTCCACAGCAGTTCCGGCACGGTGAGCTTGCGCTCGACTTCGGCCGGCACGGTAGCATTCAGGTCAGCGGCACCGCGCAGCAGGATCCTTGCTTCACCCATGATGCGCTCCCTAATGTGCCGTCACGGCGTCGGCGAACAGCAAATCGTGGATCTGCTTTTCCAGCCGCGCGGCGCTGCCGTCTTCGCCGGAGACCTTGTCGACATCGACGACCTCGGCCTTGACCCGGCCGGGATGCGGCGACAGCAGCAGGATGCGGTTGCCGATCTTGATCGCTTCGGCGATCGAATGGGTGACGAACAGAACGGTGAACTTTGTCTCGGCCCAGAGCTGCAGCAACTCGTCCTGGCAGGTGCGCCGCGTCAGCGCGTCGAGCGCCGCGAACGGCTCGTCCATCAGCAGGATATCCGGCTCCATCGCCATGCCGCGCGCGATCGCAACCCGCTGCTTCATGCCGCCGGACAGCGTGTGGGGATAGGAGTCGAGAACGCGGGTCAGGCTGACCTTCTCGATATAGGCGCGCGCCCGCGCCTCGGCGTCCTTGCGCGGCAGGCGGCGCGTCATCAGCAACGGAAACATCACGTTCTCCAGCACCGTCTTCCACGGCAGTAACTGGTCGAACTCCTGGAAGATCATCATGCGATCCGCGCCGGGCTCGGATATTTCGCGGCCGCTGATGCGCATCTTGCCTTCGCTCGGCGTCATGTAGCCGCCGACCGCCTTCAACAGCGTCGACTTGCCGCAACCGGAAGGGCCGAGCAGCACGAAGCGATCGGAGCGATCGACCGTGAAGCTGACCCGCTCGGTCGCGGTCACCACCGCGCTCGAAGTCTTGTAGCGCAGCGTTACATCGCTGACATCGAGAAGCGCGGTCATGTCGATCAATTGCCTTTCAGATCGTGCGCGACCGGCAGGTAGTAGTCGGTGAAGGCTTTGGGCATCGTCTTCAGCGTGCCGGTCTTGAACAGATGGGCAGCGAATTTCATGGTGCCCTGCGGCTGCAGGTTCCACTCCATCATGCCGGGCTCCTTCAGCCACGCCAGGAGATCTTCGACGCTGGTCTTGTCGCCGGTGACTTCCTTGTAGATGTCGACCGCGGCCTTGGTGTCGCTGCGGATCAGATCGTGCGCCTCCTTGGTGGCGTCGCGCACCGCCTGCACGATCTTCGGGTTGGCGTCAGCGAATTTGGTGGTGGTGAAGAACTGCGCCTGGCTGAGCGGGCCGCCCATCACGTCGGGCGACGACAGCACCACATGCGCGCCGGGAACGTTCTTCAGCTCGAGGAACGTGAACGGCGGAATCGCGAAATGATTGCGCACCTCGTGCTGGGTGTTGGTCATCGCCACATAGGCATCGGGGTGGCCGAGTTGCACGGTGTTTGGATCGAGCTTCGACCATTGGTCGGCCCCAAAGGTTTCGCCGGCCGCAATCTGCAGCACGATCGCCTGCGTCGAGACCTTGACGGTGGGTACCGCGATCTTGTCGTTCGGGCCGAAATCCTTGATCGACTTGATATTGGCGTCGCGGCTGATCAGGGTCATCGGCTGCGCCGAGGTGGCGACGATGCCCTTGACGCCGCCGCGGGTGCGATCCCACAGCAGCAGCAGATTGCCGGTTCCGGTGTTGAGGATGTCGACGCTGCCGGCCAGCAATGCATCGGTCTGCGCGCCGCCACCGCTCAAGTTGATCCATTTGGTTGACACGCCGGGAACGCCGAGGGAGGCCGCGTGCTTCTCGATCAGCTTGTTCTTTTCCATGATGTGCGAGGGCATGTAGAAAATGCCGGGCTGCCGTGACAGCGTGACCTCCGCCTTCTGCTGGGCCGAAGCCGGTGCGCCCGGCAGCAACATCAGCATCGCGACGGCGCCCGCGCAGGCGCTCCACATCCTGTTTTTCATTGTGCATCTCCTCCCGGCGTCTCGTTGACGCTTCTGGGGAGATGCACTAATGTATTAGTGCATCTGAAGCAAGCCTCTTCTGAAACAACCGGTCGCCCGATGGCTCTCCCGCACACTGCCTCCCGCCGCGCGGCCCCGCGTTCCGCCGACCGGCTCGATCGCGACCGCCAGGCCGCGCCGCAGGTGTTCGAGCGCCTGCGCGGCATGATCATTTCGCTGGAACTGCCGCCGGGATCGCCGCTGTCGCGCGTAGCGCTCGCCGGCCAGTTCGGCGTCAGCTCGACGCCAATCCGCGATGCGCTGATGCGGCTTGAAGAAGAAGGGCTTGTCGACGTCTTCCCGCAATATGCGACCGTGGTCAGCCGGGTCGACGTGCGGCTGGCGCAGCAGGCGCATTTCCTCCGGCAGGCGGTCGAGCTTGAGATCGTGCGGGCGCTGGCGATCCAGCACGACAAAACGCTCGCCGCCGAACTTCACGCGACGATTGCCCGCCAGCAGCAATATGCCAAGGACGGCGACTTCGAAAAATTCATGGCCGCCGACAATGAATTCCACAGTCAGCTCTATACGGCCGCCGACAAGCAGGACATCTGGGCGCTGATGAAGAGCCGCAGCGGCCATATCGACCGGCTGCGCCGGCTGCATCTGCCCTCCCCCGGCAAGGCGCAAGACATCCTGCGGCATCACAAGCTGATCGCCAAGGCGATCGGCGCCGGCGATCCAGACGAGGCCCAGAAGCATCTGCGCACCCATCTATCGGGAACACTCAGCGAACTCGCCCAGATTCGAGCGCGCTATCCAGAATATCTGAGCGACTGAACCCCGGAGCGGCCCCATCGTGCTTTGGCGGGGTCGTCCCAACTGAAACCCCGCCGGCTTTTCAGCTCATCCCCCCGCGCGCTGCAACCGGCCAAAGGCCGTGCACGCGCTCGTGCTTGATGACCACATACCAGTCGAAGCGGTCGACGGTTGGATCGCAGTGACCGGGCGTCAACCAAAGCCTCTCGCCGAGACCAGGTGACGGCGCAGTCGGCGCGAATGCGATCTTGCCATGCTCGTCGGACGCGCCGACGTAACGCAGATCGGGTCTGTTCCACACCAGTGGCAGACCGCTATCAATGGCTATCGCCTTGTGACCCGCGTCAACCACAGCGGTACCGGTCCGCGGGCTGCTTATGACACTCGTCAGCACGAATAGCGCCTGCCGAAAACGAGGCGACCCGTCGGCGGGGTCGATGCGGTTGGCGGCATAGTCCCCGTCCATCAAGCAATAACTGCCTGCCTGGATTTCATTGAAGACGCCACTGGTCGCATCATACGCGAATGTGCCGGTGCCGCCGCCGCTTACGATCGCGCACGAAAGACCAGCTGCCGTGAGCTGCTGCACTGTCAGGCTGGCGGCGCGGGCGGAAGCAAGTGACGCGGCTTCGCGTTCCTTGGGGCTTCGCAGGTGCTGGGCCGCCCCATGATAAGCTTGCAATCCACCGAATTGCAGATGCGGGTGTGCCGCGATGGCGCGTGCGAGGTTTACTGCCTCCGCGCCGGGCGATACGCCGCAACGATCGGCCCCAACGTTGATTTCCACCAGCACGGTCATCTGCGCATCAGCATTCCGCGCTGCTTTTGCAACGGCGTCGACTCCGGCTACGCTATCCGCGCACACCGCGATCTGCGTGATGGTGCTCAGCGCAGCAAGCCGGGCGAGCTTGACGGGACACAGCACCTCGTTGGTGACCAGGATATCCCGGACGCCGGCCCAGGCGAGCGCCTCCGCCTCCGCGACCTTTTGTACGCATTGTCCGACGGCGCCGCGCGCGATTTGCAAGTGCGCGATGACCGGCGATTTGTGTGTCTTCGCATGGGCGCGCAGACGGACGCCGGCCTTGTGCAGAAAACCGGTCATCGCATCGAGATTGAACTCCAGCGCATCGAGATCGACGAGCAGCGCCGGAGTATCGATCTCCTCGATGCCCATGCCGGGGGCCGCCGGCGGCGATTGCAACATGGCGTGACCTTTCAGTTAGCTAGTGAAGTCCGAAGCAGGCCCATCCGCTTGCGAGAACCCCGGATTGCACTGCGCTCCATCCGGGCTACGACACCGACCAACTCCACGTCGCAAGGCGCCAGAATCAGTACGCGTCGGGATCCGGGCTGTCGGTCGGATGTGCGAAGGCGGCTTCGAGTTGCGGCGACATTGGAAACCTGAGGTTCAGATTATTCGGCGGCACCGGCGCCTGAAACCATTTAGCGTACAGCGCCTTTCCTTCGGTGCGGTAGACGTCGGCTGCCACACGATCGACCAATGCCTTGAACTCGACATCGTTGCGCCTCAGCATGAAGCCGTATGGCTCGGGTTTCGAGAATGCATAGTCACCGAGCGCATAGGAATCGGGATTCTTTGAGGAAGCAACCAGGCCGGCAATGATCACGTCATCCATCACAAAGGCGGCAGCGCGGCCCGTCTCGACCATCAGAAACGCTTCGCCGTGGTCGCGCGCAGCTATCACCGTGATATCCAGCTTCTGATCGGCATTGGCGCGGGTCAGCTGAACGATGTTGGTGGAACCCGCCGTCGACACCACCGGCTTTCCTCTCAGGTCTTCAAGACCTTTGAGGTTGGCGGATTTTTTTGCAACGAATTTGCTGGCGGTCAGAAAATAGGTAGGGCCGAACGCGACCTGCTTTTGACGCTCGGCATTGTTGGTGGTCGAGCCGCATTCGAGGTCGATGGTGCCATTGCTCATCAACGGAATACGGTTTGACGAGGTAACCGCGGTCTTTTCCGTCTTCAGTTGCGGCAGATTGAGCTCTCGCTTCAGCGCTTCCACGATCCGCAGGCAGATATCGACGGCGTAGCCGACGTGACTGTGCTGGCCGTCGATATAGGAGAACGGCAGCGAACTATCGCGAACCCCCAACGCGATAACGCCGGTGTCACGCATCTTTTGGATAGTGCCCGCCGCGCTCTGTGCCCGCGCCTGCTGGGGCAATGCCAGCGCGCCGAAGACGGTGCAAGCGAGGAGCGGGCCATGCATGGACTTCATCGATTATCCTTTCTGATCGTTGTCGCGTCCTGGCGGTGTCACTCGTGTTCTTTCGCGACCGACCCGGCGATCCGTGACCAGATCCTGTCAACGGCCGGTGAGCGGTCCCAACGACTGGCGAAGGCGACAATCGTGAGGGCGATGCTCCACGTTCCATCGTCGATGGCAACGAGCGCAGATGCCTGAAGTTCGGGCGCGCTCACTTCCGGGAGCCACGCGATGCCGCGGCCGGCAAGCGCCATGTTGCGCAGCACGTCGGTCATGTCGCACTCGACGACGCATCGGCCGTGCAAGGGCTGATTGGCGCTCTCCACGATCAGGTTTACGACCCGACCGAAGTAAACGGTGGGGGAGTACATGAGCAACGGCACCTGCTCGTCCGGGCGGCCGGGCCAATCAATCGCCGCGGCGACATCTGCTCTTGCAAACGGCCGGAGTTTGTCGCTGCCGACAACAATCCGGTCGAATACCGTCCAGTCCAGTTCGATGGGCTGCAAGGCGTTGTCAAAACACACGACGATATCGGCCGATCCATTCTCGAGCGCAGTGAGCATGTCATGTACATAGCCAAGCTCAAGAACGCATGATGCTCCTTCGCCACCGGCCCAGCTCTCCCACCAGCCCGACAGGCACGCGGTCGCGAGCGCATAGGGGATAGCGATCCGGACGCGATCCGACGGTATTGTCCGGGAGGTTTCCTCACGTGCATCGACGGCTTGCTGCAATATCTCGGAGGCGCGGGCGCGGAACCGCATTCCTTCCGCGGTCAGCCGCGTCGGAAACACGGTGCGGTCCACCAGCTGTATGCCCAGCCAGGTTTCGAGTTGTTGAATTCGGCGACTGAACGCTGCCTGCGAAGTATGCCTTGCCTCGGCGGCCCGTGTGAAATTGCCGAGTTCGGCGAGCGTCAGGAAGTCCTGCAGCCAGCGGATTTCCATGCGGGAGGCAACCTTTGATCGACTGGTAAGACCGTATCGAGGCGCCCCAATTTACTCCAATGCAAATTTTGCATTGCGAGATCGGGCGCGTTCGCATCGCGGATCCCGGCGCCTTGCCAGGGAGCACATCAAGTCGGGCTCGCTGAACTGCGCCGCAGGCTCTCGTTGTGACGGCCGTTCAAAGTTCGGCGAGCGCACATTGGCGCGAATCGCCGCCTTAAAAAGTGCGATTGCCGTCCGTCTGCCCGGCAACATGCGGATAGCCACGGTTTTATCCGCTTTTTGACGCCGCGGCCGCCACATTCCTGCCGAGGAAGCAGTTGCGGGAACAGAACGATTCGGCATAACTCGCAACCTGCCGTTGATTTGATTCCAGCAGAGCCCGGAGAACATTTTACTTTGGCGAGAATACTGATCGTGGATGACGATGCTGCGGTCCAGCTGACCGTCCGCCTGTTGCTCGAACGCGCCGGCCATAGCGTTGTTACTGCTGACGACGGGCGAAAGGGTCTGGCAGCGTGCCAGACCGAAGATTTCGATCTGTTGTTCCTGGACATCTTCATGCCGGGAATGGATGGATTTGAAACCATGCGGCTGGTTCGCCAGCACCGGCCGCAGGTTCCGATCATCGTCATCTCCGGCCGGCCGATCTCTTCGGAGGGGGACAGCGCGCCTGACTTCCTGACAATGGCGACCAAGCTCGGGGCGATCTCCAGCCTGCAGAAGCCGTTCCGGCCATCGGATCTGCTGGCGGCCGTCGCGGGCTGCCTGGAAGCCGCCGGGCGCGGCTCGCCACGACCGACCGACGGTGTTGCTTCCTCCCGGTAATGCGCCATAGCATCCGATTCGTCCCGCGGCTTGCCGGGCCGGAGCGGGAGGGCGAGCGAGCACCGACATGACGCTCACAACCAGGCTTGCCATCGCGATGATTGCGCTGGTCGCGATCGCGGTTTCCGCGGTCGGATGGCTGAACTATCGCAACCTGGAACAGGCGCTGCTGCAGCGAGCCCGCGACCGCATCGAGACGCATTCGCGGCAAATCGCGACCGATCTCGAATACTACGCGTCCAGTGCGACCGGAGACATTGCGGGCTTTCGTTCGGCGGTGGCACTGCATGGACTGGTCCGCGCCCTCAAGGCGGGCGGCACCGATCCGATCGACGGCGTCTCCGAAAAGACCTGGCGCGAGCGGATCGCGTCCCGGCTTGCGGCGGAGCTCGAAGCCAAACCCAGCTATGCCATGTTCAGGATCATCGGCATCGACGACGGGGGCCGCGAGCTGGTTCGCGTCGACCGCAATGGCCCGAACGGCACGGTTCGGATCGTCCCGGAAGAAGGTCTGCAGAAGCGAGGCGATCGCGACCACTTCCAGGAAACGATCCGGCTCGGTCCCAAACAAATTTATGTCTCGCCGCTCGATCTCGGCCGATTCAACGGACTGATCGAGGAGGTGCACCGGCCGACGGTCCGCGTCGCGACGCCGATCTTCGCAAGCGACGGAAAGCCGTTCGGCATTTTCTTGGTCAATGTCGATATGCGGCGTGCGTTCGACCGCGTCCGGTCATCGGCGTGGCCGGGCGAAAGTATCTATGTCGTCAACCGGTCCGGCGACTATCTCATTCATCCGGATCGTTCGCGCGAATTCGGCGCGCTGCTCGGCAGGCCCAACGATTGGAAGGCCGACTTCCCGCATCTGGCGGCGCAGGTTGGGGCAACGCAAGGCAGCGCGGACATCGTTCCGGACCAGGCCGCCCGGCCCGGCGGGATAGCTTTCGCCCCTGCCCTTCTGGCCGGGGCCGAATGGGTCGGCGTCATCGAAACAACCCCGTACGCCGTGATCATGGCGCCGGCTGCGAGCATCAGGAACACCTCGCTTCTGGTCGGAGCGATCGCGGTGTTGTCGGCGGCCGTGCTGGCGCTCTTGATCGCGCGGTCGCTGACCCGGCCGATCGTCCGGCTGACCGAAGCCGTTCAGGGGGTGGCGAAAAAGGGCAAGGCCGCGATTCCGGTCGATGCGCGTGGCGAGACCGGCGTGCTGGCGCGCGCCTTTGCGCAGGCGATCGAGGAGGTGAATGCGAAGACGGTTGCGCTTCAGCACGAGATCCAGGAGCATCGCCGCACTTTGGCGGCGCGCGACCATCATGCCGAGCGGGAACGGCTGTTTAGCGCAGCGGTCGAATCCTCCGGCGACGCCATCATCACGATGTCGCTCGACGGCACCATCACCGGCTGGAACTCGGCGGCGGAGCGGCTGTTCGGATACAGCGCGGCGGAAGCCGTGGGCGAGAACATCACGTTGCTCGTGCCCGACGACCGGCTGCCGGAGATCCAGGACGCGTTGCGCCGGATCGGCTGGGGCGAAAGTTTTGAACACAACGAAACGGTGCGCCTGCGGAAGGATGGCAGCCGGATCGAAGTCTCGCTCAGCATTTCCCCGATCAAGTCCTCTTCAGGTACGACCATCGGTATCTCGAAGGTGGTGCGCGACATCACCGAAACCAACAAGACAAGGCAGGCGCTGCGGCAGCAGACCGAGGAGCTTCGTCGTATCTTCGAGACCTCGCAGGATCTGATCATGGTGATGGATGGCAGAGGATTTCTGGCTCAAATCAGCCCGAGCTGCGAAACTGTATTGGGCTATCGGCCGGAGGAAATGATCGGCCGCAGCGGCGAGGACTTTATTCATCCCATCCATCTGGAGAAATCCCGCGAGGAAATGCGCATGACGCGGCGCGGGCAGCGCCCGAAGATTTCCGATACGCGCTGCTTTCACAAGAACGGGCGGGAGGTGTGGCTGTCATGGTTGGGGACATGGTCCGAGCCGGCCAAGCGCTTCTTCTTCGTCGGCCGCGACATGACCGAGAGCCGGCTGGCGCAGGAGACGCTGCGCGAAAGCGAGCAGCTCGCGCGCGGCATCATCGACACCGCGCTCGACGCCTTCGTCCAGGTCGACGAGCAGGGCTTCATCCGGGCCTGGAACCAGCAGGCCGAAAATATCTTCGGTTGGTCGCGCGATGAAGCGCTCGGCAACAATGTATTCGATCTGATGGGCCAGCCGGACGGGCAAGGACCTCTCAAGAAAGCCCTGCAAGCCTTCCTGCTTTCCGGCGATGAGGTCGTCCGTCAGCCCCGCCGCGAACTCCAGGTCAGGCGGCGGGACGGCAAGGAAATCACGGCTGAACTGAGCATCGCCGCGCTGAAGACGCGCAGGGGCTTCGTGTTCAACGCATTCGTCCGCGACCTCACCGACAAGATCGCGGCCGAGGACAGGATCCGGCAGGCCGAGAAGATGGAGGCGGTCGGCCAGCTCACCGGCGGTATCGCGCACGATTTCAACAATATCCTGACCGTGATTACGGGAACGATCGAAATCCTGGCTGACGCGGTCAAGGGCGAACCGCAGCTTGCCGCCATCACGCGAATGATCGACGAGGCCGCGTCGCGCGGCGCCGACCTGACCCAGCATCTGCTCGCTTTCGCGCGCAAGCAGCCGCTCGAACCAAAGGTGACCGACGTCAACACGCTGATCATCGACACGGCGAAACTGCTGAAGCGTACGCTCGGCGAGCACGTCGAGATCGAATCCGTGTTCGAAGACGAGACCTGTCCGGCGATCGTCGATCCCAATCAACTCGCCACCGCGATCCTCAATCTGGCCCTCAACGCCCGCGACGCCATGCCTGATGGAGGCAAGCTGATCATCGAGACCGGGTTCGTCATCCTGGATGAGCAATATGCGAGAATGCAACCCGACGTTCGGCCCGGCCGCTATGCCATGATCGCGGTGAGCGATACCGGAACCGGCATCCCGGCCGCGATGCGCGACAAGGTATTTGATCCGTTCTTCACCTCGAAGGGCCCCGGCAAGGGCACCGGCCTCGGGCTGAGCATGGTGTACGGCTTCGTCAAGCAATCGGCCGGACACATCATGGTCTACAGCGAGGAAGGCCACGGCACGACGATCAAGATGTATCTGCCGCCAGCCATGGGCGCCCTGCCGGCGGCCGAGCCGGCGCCGCCGACGACCGTCGAGGGCGGCCATGAAACAATCCTGGTCGTGGAAGACGACACGCTGGTGCGCAATTATGTGCTGACACAACTGCACTCGCTCGGTTACGTCACGCTGGATGCGGCAAACGCGACCGAGGCCATGGTGCTCGCCCGCACCGGCCATCGGTTCGACCTGCTGTTCACCGACGTGATCATGCCCGGCATGAACGGCCGCCAGCTTGCCGACGAGATGGTGAAGATCAGGCCCGGCTTAAGGGTGCTGTTCACTTCGGGCTATACCGAGAATGCCATCATTCATCACGGCCGGCTCGACGAAGGCGTATTGCTGCTCGCCAAGCCCTATCGGAAATCGGATATGGCGATCATGATCCGCAAAGCGCTCGCCGATTGATCGCCGCCGCGGCGCCCGCACCCGGCTACCTGCGATCAGACCCGATCCGTCAGGCCCACAATCGGACCTGCAATCAATCAGGCTCGTCGTCAGGCCTGACGCTGTGTGGTCATCACGATCCGGACCAGGTCAGCCGCATTCCGCGCGCCGAGCTTCTTCATGATATTGGCGCGGTGATCCTCGATCGTGCGCGGGCTGATCCCAAGATGCCGCCCCGCCTCCTTGTTGGACGCGCCGGCGGTGAACTGCTCCAGCACCTCGCGTTCGCGCCGCGTGAGCGGCTCGCGTCCCGGAAAATGCAGGGCCGCAATGCGCGACGGTGCATTTTGCGCCTGCCGGCGCGCATACGCCTCGATCGCCTCATTCAGCCTTGCCACGATTTCACTGCCGCGAAACGGCTTTTCGATGAAGTCGAGCGCGCCGTTCTTGATGGCGCTGACCGCCATGGCGATATCGCCCTGCCCCGAGATCATGAAGATCGGCGCAGGATAGTCCTCGCCATGAAGCTCTCTCAGAATATCGAGGCCGGACTTACCGGGGATATGCACATCGAGCAGGATGCAGGCTGGCGTCCGCGTCCGCGCAATCGCCAGCAATGCGGCACCGTCAGCGAAACAGATAACCTGATACCCGCCGGCCGACAGAACCATCGACAGCGTGTCGCGAATGGCAGGGTCGTCATCGACTACAAAGATCTCCCCACGGGAGGGGGCTTTCTCAGTCATGTTCCATCGTCCATGCGTGGTTGAACGTGACGCACACTCGGATAACGGTATCGAACGCCATACCGGACCGTATTTGTACGGGACCACAGCATAACGCACAAGTAGCAACGCGCCCCAAAAAAAATTGGCTAAGGAGTGCAGCCATGCAATGCAGCAGGCGACGGCGCCGCACAGCCGCCCACGACCAGAATGCAGCCAATCGCGCGGTGGTTTCGGACCTCGTCGGCCTGCGGCTGATCGAACAGACGGTCGCATGGGAAACTTCGCCGGAAACGTCACACGGCGGCCCTCAAGGTTCCACCAACATCATCGTTCTCGACGACGTATCTCCCCGCTACACGAAGGCTACTACCGCACTGCAGGCCTGCGACGTCGGTCTTCGCATCGCCCTGCGCTCCCTGCTGGAAGTCCGAGGGCATGCTTCGCCGGAAAACGAGTCAGGTCGTCTGCGCCGCGCCGGGATGTCCGGACCTGCGGCGAGATCAGCCTCAGTGCATCGCCTCTTCTTTCTTTGACGAGCCGCCTGACTTCTTCTTGGCGTGCTTGCCTCGCAGGAAGCGGATGTCCATTTCGGTGCCGTTGACGCGAACGAGTTCGCACCGGCGGTAGGCGAGGCCGGTCGACGACAGCAGCAGGAAGAACTCCTTGAGATTGAGGCCTTGAATGGAGCCTTCCACCGTCAGCGTGGCGTCGGTGTCCGAGATCGAGTTGAGCTGGCAGTCCCTGCGCCAGGTCCCGTCGATCGCCATCAGGCAGACGTCATAGCCCCGGCTGAACGTGACCCGCTCCCCGCCTTTGCCGTCCTCTGACATCGCTCACCGTCCCGCCATCGCCGCGATTTTTGGCATCGACCCCAGCGGAGACCGCACGCCGCTCGGCCGATAGAGACCGCGCTTGTCCGGGAACGGCTTGAACACATCCGTCAGGCCGACGACTGTTTCCGCCGCACCCAGCACCAGGAAGCCATCGCCTTCCATTGCCTTGGCGAGACGGCCAAAGATACTGACCTTGGTGTCCTGATCGAAATAGATCAGGACGTTGCGGCAGAAGATGACGTCGAAGGCGCCAAGCTGGGAGAAATCGTGCAGCAGGTTCAGTTGGCGGTGCTGAACCATGGCGCGCAATTCCGGGCTGATCTGCCAAAGCTCGCCGTTCTGCTTGAAATATTTGACGAGCAACTGAATCGGAAGGCCACGCTGGACCTCGAACTGGCTGTAGACGCCCGATTTCGATTTCTCGAGCACTTCCGTGGACAGGTCGGTCGCGATGATTTCGACGCGCCAGCCGGCAAGCACCGCGCCCATTTCCTTCAGCGACATGGCAAGCGAATACGGCTCCTGGCCGGTCGAACCGGCGGCGCACCAGATCCTGATG
>Ga0307500_10000210_pt1 | contig 20010 bp, 17 predicted proteins | sample 14_S_MG_FD_201362 | JGI IMG/M metagenome (GOLD analysis project Ga0307500, IMG submission 201362) | Soil microbial communities from Populus trichocarpa stands in riparian zone in the Pacific Northwest, United States - 14_S | ecosystem: Environmental > Terrestrial > Soil > Riparian zone > Trees... | reverse complement strand
GCCGCCGGGGCGGCGGCCGCGGTCACCGCGTCCTGATCGCTCATTTCACCGCGGCGCAGCGCTGCTCGGCGGCGACCCACTGGCTGGCGTTCGTGGCGTCCCAGCGCTTGAACGGCAGCGGGATCGGCGCGACGGACTGGCCGGCCTGGATCTTGGCGCCGGCCTCGGCGGCCCGGTAGCCCATCCCCCACTGGTCGGCGTCGTAGGTGGCGGTGATCGTGCCGTCCTTGACCGCCTGGATGCCTTCCGGGGTGCCGTTGATGCCGAAGATCAGCACGTTCTTCAGTCCCCGGCTCTTCACCGCGAGCCCGGCGCCGACCGCCGAGTTGTCGTTGAACCCGAAGATCACGTTCACGTCCGGGTGCTTGGTCAGCAGGTCGTCGGCCAGCGTGCGGGCGTCGTTGACGTTGTCCTTGAGGTTGTCGGCCTGCTCCACCACGGTGATCTTGGCGGCGGCCGCGCCGTCCTTGAAGCCGGCGATCCGCTCGGTCACCGCCGGGATCGGCGGCCCGCCGATCAGCAGCGCCTTCGACCCGCCCGGGCGCTGCTGCGCCACGTAGGCGGTGGCGTCCGCGCCGGCCTTGCGGCTGTCCTCGTACACCGAGCCGGGCGCGGTCGACTGCGCGTTGTACAGCTCGACCACGGTGACGCCGTCCTTCTTGGCCCGGGCGAACGGCGCGGTGAACGCCTTCTGGTCCAGCGCCAGGAACGGCAGCACCTTGGCGCCCTGCGCGATCAGGCTGTCGAAGTCGGAGATCTGCTTGTTCACGTCCAGGTTGGAGTCCAGCGTGATCACCTTGCCGCCGGTCTTGTCGGCGTAGCAGGTGATGCCGAGGTTGATGTTGTGCTCGCCCGGCTCGGTGGCCAGCGGCGACGGAATGCCGTACGTGATCTTCTGGGCGGCCGTGCCGCCGCCGGGCGCGGCCGGGGTGCTGTCGCTGCCGCAGCCGGCCAGCGCCGACCCGGCCAGTGACACCAGCGCGGCCAACGTGACGATGCGCTTCATCGGTACTCCTCGGATCAGGGCGGAGCGGGGACAAGCCCGACGTTGGGCGGCGGTCGGACGGCGGCCGGGGCGCTGCTACCGGCTCAGGCGGGGGCCCGCCACAGCCGGGCGTCCAGGTCGGCGGACAGCACCTCGGCGCCGCCGGCGGTGACGTGGATCTGGTTCTCGAACACGAAGACGCCGGCCACGCCGGCGTCGTCGGACGGCATCAGGATCGGCTCCAGCGACAGCGTCATCCCCGGCCGCAGCGCGACGTCCTCGACCGGGTCGGCGCTGTGGTCGCGGACGAACGGCCGCTCCCAGATCTCCATGCCGATCCCGTGCCCGGACAGCCCACCACCGAAGGCCCCCACCCCGGCCGCGTCGTACACCGCCTGGCCGGCTGCGAACAGCTCGCCGGCCCGGACCCCGGGCCGGACCGCGTCGACCACCGCGGCCAGCGCGATCCGGGCCGTCTCGGCGAACGCCTCGGCGGCCGGGCCGATCTCGCCGACGGCGATCAGCCGGATGATGTCGGACATGTAGCCGTCGCAGCCGCCGCCACCGTCCAGGAAGACGACGTCGCCGGCGGCCAGCGGGCGGTCCGAGGCGGGGCTGTCGACCATCGGGTAGCGGTCCCGGCCGGCCACGCAGTTGAGGAACGTCGGCCGGGTGCCGGCGGTCACCCCCTCGCGGTGCATGGTCGACGTGGCCACCGCGACCAGTTCCCGCTCGGTCATCCCGGCCTTCGCCGCCTCCAGCGCGGCCCGGTAGCCGCGGGTGGTGGCGGTGACCGCACGCCGGATCCGGACCAGCTCGGCCGGGCTCTTGACCATCCGCAGCGCGCTGACCAGCCGGGTCGCGTCCACCGGCGGGCCGGCGAGCCCGGCCACCAGCGCCTGCGCCACCGGCCAGGGCAGCATCACCACCGACCCGGCGCCGGTCTCCATTCCGATCCGGTCCAGCCGCAGGCCGAGCCGGCGCAGGTGGCCGAGCACGATGTCGGGGATGCCGGCCGGGTCCGGGTGGCCGTCCACCCGGCCGACCCAGGAGCTGCCCTCGGCCGCCCCGACGTCGAACGCGGACGGCACCAGCACGGCGTCGCGCGGGTCCCGGGGCGCGATGAACACCCCGGGCAACCACCGCCCGACGGCCCAGATCACCGAGGTATAGCCGGTCAGGTAGCGGACCGTCTCCTCCTGGGTGAGCACCAGCGCGTCCAGGTCGTACGCCTCGAGCAGGGCGGACAACCGGGCGTACCGCAGCGCGTGCTCGGCCCGGGTGAAGTCGGGGTAGGCGGGGTCACGGCCGCCGAGGTCCAGCGGTTGGACGGCGCTGTCGTGCAGCAGCGCGAGCGCGTCGTCCAGCTCGTGATCGGGATTGAGAACGGTCGCACCGGCCATGGCGCTTCCCAGGGGCAGACGACTCGCCGGCCTTCGGCGCAGCGGACCGGACGCTAAAGACGTGATCTTCGAGAGTCAATGAAGATCCGACTCAGCGGATCGAATTCCGCCACTGACCTAGGGCCAGCGTACGGAAATCGAACTTCTACTACTCGCGCTCGATCTCCCACTCGTAGGAGAATTTGACCACCTTGAGGATCAGCGAGCTCTCCACCGCGGTGACCCCGTCCAGCGCGCCGAGCCGGCTCGTGACGAACTCCAGCACGTGCTCCTGGTCGGTGAAGAAGGCCTCGACGATGATGTCGTACCGGCCGGTGGACAGGCCGACATAGCGCACCTCGGGGTAGCCGCGCAGCTGTTCGGAGACCTGGTGCATCGCCTTCAGGTGCACCCGGATACCGATGATCGCGGACAGGGTGAGCCCGGCGATGGCCGGATCGGGCACCCCGACCACGGTCACCAGCCCGGCCCCCACCAGCGCGCCGATCCGCTTGCGGACCGTCGTCTCGGTGACCTTCAACTGCCGGGCGATCTCGGTGTTGCTCATCCGGCCGTCCTGCTGGAGGAACCAGACGATCCGCCGGTCGAGCGCGTCGACCTTCTCCGCGGCGCCGCCGGATGGGCGCAGGTGACCAGCCATGAGATCGAGATCCGTTCCTCGGATATCCAGATGATACGAAGCTCGAACCGTCAGACGCCAGCGCTCTTGACTTCCGAACCCCCCGGTGATGCCTTGTGCACGCCCTTACGAGCATCGGGAGCGGGCCGACATGACCGAAGCAGGCGAGCTCGTGGCCGGCGTGCAGCGCCGGCTGGCCGACGCGGGCGTGCGCTACTTCTTCGGCGCGTACACCGACATCCACGGCGTGCCCAAGGCCAAGGCGGTGCCGATCGGGCACCTCGCCGACGCCGCCGCCGGGTCCGAGCTCTACACCGTCGGCGCGCTGGAGGGCATGGGCGACCTCGGCCCGAACGAGGACGAGTGCAGCGCGATCCCCGACCTCGACGCGGTCACCGTGCTGCCCTGGGACCACCGCTACGCGATCGCCCCGGTCAACCTCTACCGCGGCGGCCGGCCGTACCCGTTCGACTTCCGGCACATCCTGCAGCGGCAGGCGGCCGCCGCGGCCGACCTCGGCTTCCGCTGCGACCTCGGCGTCGAGCCCGAGGTGTACGTGCTGCGCCGTGGCCCGGACGGGGGGCTGGCGCCGTTCGTCCCGCAGGACAGCGTGAACGTGCCGACCCGCGGCTACGACCTGGAGACCACGATGCTGGCCGACGGGTTCCTGGAGCCGATGGTCAGCTACCTGGACGAGCTGGGCTGGGACGTCTACTCGTTCGACCACGAGGGCGGCGCCGGCCAGTACGAGTTCGACTTCGGCTTCACCGACGTGGTCGCCAGCGCGGACCGGATGCTGCTGTTCCGGCTGATGTGCAAGCACGTGGCCCGGACGCTGGGCTGCGTGGCCACGTTCATGCCCAAGCCGTTCCAGGCCTCGTTTGGCTCCGGGGCGCACTTCAACGTCAGCCTGGCCGACCTGGACACCGGGACCAACCTGTTCGCCCGGCCCGGCCCGGACCCGTACTCCGACATCGCGCTGCAGTTCACCGCCGGGGTGTTGGCCCACGGCGCCGCGCTGACCGCGGTGCTGGCGCCGACCGTGAACTCGTACAAGCGGCTGCTGCCGCGCGGGCTGATGAACGAGATCTCCTGGGCCCCGGTCTACCGCGCCTACGGGCACAACAACCGGACGCTGATGTGCCGGCTGCCGGCGAACCGGCGCTGCCTGGAGGTCAGGGTCGCGGACAGCGCGGTGAACTTCCACCTGGGCGCGGCGCTCACGCTGGCCGCCGGCCTGGACGGGATCCGGCAGGGGCTGAAGCCGGGTGAGCCGGTCAACTACGACACCTACAGCCGGTCCGAGGCGCGGCTGGCCGCCGACGGCGTGCACCGGCTGCCGACCGACCTGGGCGCCGCGGTCGAGGCGTTCCGCCGGGACGAGCTGATGGCCGAGGTGCTCGGCACCGCGGTGCACACCGGCTACGCCGACTACAAGGCCGCCGAATGGCTGGAGTACAACACCGTGGTCGGTGACTGGGAGCGGGACCGCTACCTGGAGCTGTGGTGACCGCCGTCCTCGACCGGCGCGCCGCGGCGAACACCGAGGCGGCCCGGCGGATGTGCGCCGCGGCGCCGGTGCTGGTCGACGTCCAGCCGGCCGGCGCGGTGGTGCCCGCGATGACACCGGCCACGATCCTGACGTCCGGGCCGCCGCTGCCCTGGGCCGGATACGTCGGCGGCCAGCGGCACGCGATCATGTCGGCCGCCGTCTACGAGGGCCTCGCGGCCGGCCCAGCCGACGCGGACGCCGCGCTGACGGCCGGCCGGATCAGGCTCGGCGGTACCCACGACCACGGCTGCGTCGGCTCGGTCGCCGGCGTCTACACCGCGTCGATGCCGGTCTTCGTCGTCGAGGACGCCAACACCGGCCGGCGCGGCTACTGCAACCTGTACGAGGGCGAGTCCCGGTACCGGCTGAACTACGGCCGGTACGACGCGGACGTGGCCGCCGGGCTGGACTTCCTGCGCGACCGGCTCGGCCCGGTGCTGGCCGAGGCCACCGCGCGGCTCGGCGGCGTGCCGCTGACCCCGCTGATCGGCCGGGCGCTGCGGATGGGCGACGAGCTGCACTCCCGCAACACCGCGGCCACCACGCTGTTCGCCAAGGCGATCACCCCCGCGCTGCTGGACATGGCCGCCGAGGGCGAGCTCGCCGCGGCCCAGTCCGCGTTCGGCTTCCTGGCCGCGAACGACTACACGTTCCTGCGGCTGTCGATGGCCGCGGCGAAGGTCGCCGCCGACGCCGCCCGGAACGTCCCGTTCAGCAGCGTCGTCACCGCGATGAGCATCAGCTGCACGGAATTCGGCATCCGGGTCAGCGGCCTGGGCGACGCCTGGTTCCGCGGCCCGCTGCCGGACCTCGACTGCCGGCTGTTCGACGGCTACACCGAGGCCGACATCGAGTGGATGGGCGGCGAGAGCCACATCACCGAGACGACCGGCCTGGGCGGCTTCGCCCAGGCCGCCGCGTTCGCCCTGCAGCAGTACCAGGGCGGCAGCCCGGCCGCGATGGTCGCGATGAACGAGCGCATGTACGAGATCACCGTCGCCGAACACCCCGAATACCGCATCCCCTACCTCGGCTTCCGCGGCACCCCGGTCGGCATCGACGTCTTCCGCGTCCTGGCGACCGGCATCCAGCCGGTCATCGACGGCGGCCTGGCCGGCCGCGGCGGCGGCCAGATCGGCGCCGGCATCCTGCGCGCCCCACTCCCCTGCTTCGACTCCGCCGCCACCGCCTGGACCGAGCGCTACGGCTGAACCGACGGCAGACCGCGGCACGGCGCCACCACCGGTGCCGGTCGGTCCGGCGCCGGGGTCTACAGCCGGGCGTAGGCCATGGTGATGCGACGCACCACCAGGACCGCCAGCACGGCGGCCGGGATCTCCAGCACGGTTGAGACGATCTCGAAGCTGACGGCGCCCTGCAGGCTGTCGACGTCATCGCCGCCGCGACCAGTGGCCCCGAGCGCCGTCACGTTGCCGATGATGAACAGCGCCCACCAGGCCCGGATCAGGCCGTAACCGCGCCGCGGCGGGATGGTGTCGGCGCCGGCCGGTCCCGGCTGCGGGCTGATCGCGTGCTCGGCCTCGCTGAGCACGTCGGTCGCGATCTGGTACGGGAACCAGAGGTTCACCACCGGGCAGAACCAGGCGCCGGCCGCCCAGCCCTGGGACCGCCGCTGGTAGCGCCCGCCGAGTACGCCGGCGTTGCTACGGGCCCGGTAGAACCAGGTTATGAACACGATGCCGGTGGCGATCAGCAACAGCAGGGAGAGCACGTTCGCATCCGCGACGTTGCCGTCGGCCCGGTTGGCATCGACCGGGCTGACCGAGCTCGGGTCGTCCCGGATGTCCTGCAGCACGCTGTACTGCTTGCCCAGCGCGGCCAGCAGCAGCACGGATGACAGCATCGCCAGCGGCAACAGCACGTACAGCGCGGTGGCCAGGCCGCTGAGCGAAGCCAGGTTCGGCGGTGGCGGCGGCCAGCCGCCCGGCGCGGGCTGGCCCGGGCCGGGCGAACCGTACGGGCCGGCACCGTACGAGCCTGGCGCGCCGTACTGGCTCGGCGCGCCAGCCGGGCCGGACGGCCGCTGATCATTCCAGGCCGGCATGTTGCCCGGCGTCGGCAGGCCCTGGTCCTCACCACTCATCGCAACCCCCACGTCCAAGCACGCTGTCAACGAGAGCAGCACAGTAGTGCCCGTACGTCCCGGCACGCACGATTCGGGCCCGGAGCACGGAAGTGGCCTGGCCTCGGCGCCCGGCCGTCGGGTGCGACTCGGGTCGCTGGGTCTGGAAACCCTCAGCCGTGCTCGCCCACCGACGTAGTGGCTCAGTGACCGGGACAGCTCGCGGTGGGTCCCGGCCGGTCCTAACTGGCGCCGGATGAACCAAGCAACCGGACGTGCCGTACGTAACAGCGGCGGGACGTCCGGCTCGATGGGAGACCAGATGCAGGCGCAGTCAGTGCCGGACAGCTCCGCCCACCCGCCGAATCCAGCCCGCCCGCCAGGTCCCGTTCCGACGGCTACGCCGGGAGCGGTCGCCGTCCTCGAGCGGCCTATCGAACCGCCGGCCCAGCCGGCGGCCCGGCAGGGCGGCGTGGTTGCCGGGCCGGCCGGTGCCGAGGCGGTGCGGCACGCGCTGCACCTGCCGCCGATCAGCGAACTGCTGCGGCACGGCGGGCTGCGCATCGCCGAGGCCACCCTGATCCCGCTCGGCCTGTTCTACCTGCTGTTCCAGTTGCAGGGGCTGCGCAGCGGGCTGATCGCCGCGCTGGCCTGGTCGTACCTGGTGATCATCGTCCGGCTGCTGCGCGGCGGGCAGGTGCCCGCGCTGCTGACGATCGCCACCGTGATGCTCACGCTGCGCACCGGCATCTCGTTCGCCACCAACAACGCGTTCCTCTACTTCCTGCAACCGACGCTGGGCAACTTCGCCGTCGCCGCGATGTTCCTGCTCTCGGTCCGGCTCGGCCGGCCGCTGGCCCGCCGGTTGGCCGCCGACGTCTGCCCGCTGCCCGCCCACGTGCTGGACCGCACCGCGATCATCAAGATCTTCTCCCGGATCACCGTGCTCTGGGCACTGGTCAACATCGCCAACGGGAGCACGGCGCTGTGGGCGCTGTTGTCGTCCTCGCTCGGCGGCATCCTGCTGGCCCGCACGGTCGGCTCGTTCACGATCGTCGCGATCGCCGTCTACCTCTCCTACACCTGGTTCCGCCGCACCCTGCACGGCGAGGGCTACACCCTGCGCTGGGGCCCCGCGACCAGCTGACCCCGACCGCGCCCTGCGGGTGAGCGGGGCTGGCCGGCCTGGTGGACGGCACCGACTCGGCCGCCCGGGCCGGCGTGGTCGAGCAGGGCGGCCGGTGGCGGCTCGCGCTGGACCCGGCCACGTTCGGGGTCGGCCCGCCGGACCTGCCCGGGCTGCTCGCCGCCGCCCGGGCACCGATCAGGTGGGCCCGCGGCGAGCACGACACCCTGGTCTCGGCGCCGGACCTGCGGGCGCTGCCGGCCGACCCGGTGCAGCTCCCCGGATTGGGGCACAACGCGCACGTACAGGACCCGACGGCCGTCCTGAGCCTCCTTCGCGATCTTCCGGCCGGTCCGGATGGCAAGATGCCGGCGTGACCAGAGAACATACGAAATCAGCGGTGGTGACCGGTGCGTCCACCGGGATCGGGGCGGCGACCGTGGCCGAGCTGGTCGGCCGCGGCTACCGGGTCTGGGCCGGGGTCCGGTCGGACGCCGACGCCGAGCGGTTGGCCGCCGAATACGGCGACAAGGTCAGCGTGCTGCGGCTGGACATCACCGACCCGGCCGCGGTGGCCGCCGCCGGCGAGCAGGTGACCGCGGCCGGCCCGCTGGACGCGCTGGTGAACAACGCCGGCGTCGCGCTGCCCGGGCCGCTGGAGTACCTGCCGATCACGGTGCTGCGCGAGCAACTGGAGGTCAACCTGCTCGGCCAGCTCGCGGTCACCCAGGCCATGCTGCCGGCGCTGCGGGCGGCCGCCGACCCGCCCGGCCGGATCCTGATGATCGGCTCGATCGGCGGCCGGATCGCCGGCCCGCTGCTGGGCGCGTACAGCACGTCCAAGTTCGGCCTGGTCGGCCTGTCCGACACGTTGCGGGCCGAGCTGGCGCCCTGGGGCATCCGGGTGGTGCTGATCGAGCCGGGCGCGATCGCCACCCCGATCTGGCAGCGTGGCGCCGCGCGCAGCGACGAGATCCTGGCTTCGATGCCGGCCGGTGCGGCCGAGCGGTACGCCAAGCAGCTCACCCAGGTGCGGAAGACCGCCGCGCGGGCCGAGCAGCGCGGGATGCCGGCCGCGGTGGCCGCCGGGGTGATCGCGAACGCGCTCACCCACCCCCGGCCACGGCCCCGCTACCTGGTCGGCCGGGACGCGATGGCCGGCAGCATGCTGGCCCGGCTCCCGTTCCGGCTCCGGTACCGGCTGACCGCCGCCCGCGGCTGACCCGCCGGCCGTGCCCCGGACCGGGTCCGGACAGCCGTCCGCCCGCCGGACAGACCGGCGGGCGGACGACCGAGCGGCGGCCAGGGCCGCCCGGGGCTCGGTGGGGGGACGAGCCAGCCCGGGACGGCGGGCCGCGCCGCGCCGCGTTAACTGAAGATGCTGACGCCGCCGGGGCCGACCAGCAGGCCCAGGACGACCAGGACGATCCCGAGAAGCAGCTGGCCGCGGACGGCGGTCACGATGCCCCAGACGACCAGCACGACGGCGATGAGCCAGAGGATGAATGACATGATCACGTTGTCCCCGGGTACCCCCGTACCCAAACCTGCCAGTTGCTCGTTTAGAACGCCGATCACGGCCGTCCAGGGCTAGCTAAAGTCAGTGCCGATGGCCGGATGACCGGGCACTCGACCGGAGGGAGCCCGGGGTGCAGCCAGCGAGCGAGGTGCTCGGCCCGGTGCCCACACTGCGGCCGGGCGCGGTCCACGTCTGGTACTACGACCTGGACGGGCCGTGGCCGGCGGACGCCGACGCCGCCGGCTGCCTGGACCCGGGCGAGCAGGCCCGGGCCGACCGGCTGATGCGCGACCAGGACCGGTCCCGGTTCCGGGCCGCGCACTGCGCGGTGCGGCACCTGGTCGCCGGCTACCTCGACTGCGCCCCGGCCGACCTGCTGATCACCCGGGACTGCGCGCACTGCGGCGACCCGAAGCACGGCAAGCCCGGCATGGCCACCCCGGACGGCGCCCGGGTCGAGGTGAACGCCAGCCACAGCGACGCGCTCGGCGCGCTCGCGGTCGCGCTGCCCGGCCGGCTGCTCGGCCTGGACGTCGAGTTCCGCCGGCCGAACGTGAACTGGGCCGGCATCCTGCCCGCGCCGCTGCGGGCCGAGCCGGCCGCCGACGGCTTCGCCCAGTGGACGAAGCTGGAGGCGGTGGCCAAGGCGGCCGGTACCGGGATCGTGAAGATGCCGACGCTGGCCGACCCGGACGAGCCCGGCTGGGCTCCGGCCACGCTGGCCGACGGCGACGCCCCCTGGCAGGTCCGGTCCCTCTGGGCCCCGGACGGCTACGCCGCCGCCCTCGCCGCCGACGCCGTGCCTGCCGACGTCCAACTCCGCTGGCACCGCTGACCGCCCCGAGGGTCGGCCCGGCGGCCTCACGATCAGCCGGCAGCCTGAGGGTCGGCCGGCGGCCCGGCCGCCCGACGATCAGCCGGCGGCCTGAGGATCAGCCGGCGGCCTCACGATCGGCCGGCGGTCCGGCGATCAGCCGGCGAGGGTGCGGAGCCGGTCCATGGCGTCCCAGACGTCGACGTAGCGGGTGGTGAGCGGGGCCAGGCCGAACCGGAGCCGGTCCGGGCGGCGGAAGTCGGGCACCACCCCGTTCCGGACCAGTTCCTCGCGCAGCCGCTGCCCGTCCGGGTGGGTGAGCGAGACGTGCGAGCCGCGGCCGGCCGGATCGCGCGGTGAGGCCAGACCGAAGCCCAGCGGCGCGAGCCAGTCGTCGTAGCAGTCGACCAGCAGCGAGGTGAGCCCGATCGCCTTGGCCCGCAGCCGGCCCAGCCCGGCCTCGGCCAGCAGCCGGACCCCCTCCTCGACCAGCGCCAGCCCGAGGATCGGCGGGGTGCCGACCAGGAACCGGTGCACGTCCGGCACCGGGTCGTACACCGGCCCCATGTCGAACTGGTCCCGCTGGCCGAACCAGCCCCAGATCGGCTGCCGCAGCGCCGCCTGGTGCACGGCCCGGACGTACAGGAACGACGGCGCACCCGGGCCACCGTTCAGGTACTTGTAGCTGCATCCGACCGCGAGGTCGACGCCCGCCTCGTCCAGCCCGACCGGCAGCGTGCCGGCCGAGTGGGACAGGTCCCAGAGCGCCAGCGCGCCGGCCGACTGGGCCAGCGCGGTGATCCCGGCCAGGTCCGCCACCGCGGCCGACCGGTAGTCCACATGCGACAGTGCGACCAGCGCGGTGCGCTCGTCCACCGCGCCGGCCAGGTCGGCGACGGTCAGCCCGGTGGTCTCGGCCGACTCGACCAGCCGCAGTTCCAGCCCGCGGGCGGCGGCCAGCCCGGCCAGCACGTACCGGTCGGTCGGGAAGTCGGCGGCGGCGCTGACCACGACCCGGCGGCCGGGCCGGGCGTCCAGCGCGGCGGCGGCCAGCTTGTAGTAGTTGACCGTGGTCGAGTCGGCGACGACCACCTGGCCGGGAGCGGCGCCGAGCAGCGCCTCGCCGAGCAGGTCGCCGACCCGGGCCGGCTGCCGCAGCCAGCCGGTGTACCAGGCCTGGATCAGCCGCTGCCCCCACTCCTGCGCGACCACGTGCTGGGCCCGGGCCAGTGCCGCGGTCGGCAGCATGCCCAGCGAGTTGCCGTCCAGGTAGATGAAGCTCGGGTCGGGCCACTCGAACCGGCCGCGGAAGGCCGCCAGCGGATCGCTGACGTCGAGTTTTCCGGCTCCGGCTCGGTCGGCGGCTGGCATGCCCGACACTAACCTGAGAAGGTCTGCCGCCGGGCCGGGTAACCGGACACCAGCACGGTTGAACGCGGCAGCGCGGCGGCGGGAGGCACAGTGAGCGAGCGCGGAGCGTCGGAGGCCGGTTCGGCCGGGGGGACGACGGCCGGGCCGGCCGCGGGCCCGGAGCCCGGGGCGGCAACCAGCACCGGGCCCGAGCGGGCAGCCAGCGCGGATCCGGTCGCCGGCGGCGCGGTGCAGCGCCGGGCGACCTCGGTCGGTCGGCTGGTGCTCGACCGGGTGGCCGCCACCCCGGACGCCGAGGCGTTCCGCTACCCGAGCCCCGGCGCGTCCGGGTGGCAGTCGCTGACCTGGGCGGAGACCGGCGACCGGGTGCGGGCGATCGCGGCCGGGCTGCTCGCGCTCGGGCTGGGCCCGGAGGACCGGGTCGCGCTGATCTCCAGCACCCGGCTGGAGTGGATCCTCGCCGATTTCGGCATCCTCTGCGCCGGCGGCGCCAACACCGCGGTCTACCCGGCCAGCAACGCCGAGGACATGGCGTACATCCTGGCCGACGCCGGCTGCCGGTTCGCGATCGCCGAGGACGAGAAGCAGCTGGCGAAGCTGCGCTCGGTCCGCGACCAGCTGCCCGGCCTGACCCAGGTGATCATGATCGAGGGCGGCGCGGACGGCGACTGGGTGATCGGCCTGGACGAGCTGGCCCGGCGCGGCCGCGAGCATCTGGCCGGGAACCCGGACGCGGTGACCGACGCGGTGGCCGCGGTCGGCCCGGAGAGCCTGGCCACGCTGATCTACACGTCCGGCACCACCGGCCGGCCCAAGGGCGTCCGGCTGGTGCACGACTGCTGGACCTACGAGAGCGCCGCCATCGACGAGCTGGGCATCCTGCGCCCGGACGACGTGCAGTACCTCTGGCTGCCGCTGGCCCACTCGTTCGGCAAGGTGCTGCTCGGCGCCCAGCTGCAGATCGGCTTCGCCACCGTGGTGGACGGCCGGATCGACAAGATCGTGGAGAACCTGGCCGAGGTCCGGCCGACGTTCATGGCCGGCGCGCCGCGGATCTTCGAGAAGGTGCACGCCCGGGTCACCGGCACGGTCGAGGCGGCGGGTGGGCCGCGGCTGCGGATCTTCCGGTGGGCGTTCGGCGTGGGCCGGCAGGTGTCCCGGCTGCGCCAGCAGGGCCGCCGGCCGGGTGCCCTGCTGGCGTTCCGGTACGCGCTGGCCGACCGGCTGGTGTTCACCAAGATCCGGGCCCGGTTCGGCGGCCAGCTGCGCTACTTCGTCTCCGGCTCGGCCGCCCTGTCCCGGGACGTGGCGGAGTGGTTCGACGCGGCCGGGCTGCTGATCCTGGAGGGCTACGGGCTGACCGAGTCGTCCGCGGCCACGTTCGTGAACCGGCCCCAGGACGCGAGGTTCGGCACCGTCGGCCCGGCCCTGCCCGGCATCGAGGTGCGGGTGGCCGACGACGGCGAGGTGCTGGTCCGCGGCCCCGGCGTCATGCGCGGCTACCACGGGCTGGCCGAGCAGACCGCCGAGGCGCTGGACCCGGACGGCTGGCTGCACACCGGCGACGTCGGCGAGCTGGCCGCCAGCGGCCACCTCACCATCACCGACCGGAAGAAGGACCTGATCAAGACGTCCGGCGGGAAGTACGTCGCGCCGCAGCCGATCGAGGTCATGTTCGCCGCGCTGTGCCCGCTGGCCAGCCACATCATCGTGCACGGCGACGGCCGCAACTACTGCACCGCGCTGGTCACCCTCGACCCGGACGAGCTGGCGAGCTGGTCCGGCAGCCACGGCGGGTCCGGCGACTACGCCGAGCTGGCCGCCCGGGCCGACGTACGAGCGGCCGTCGAGGCCGGCGTGAAGGCCCTGAACGAGCGGCTGAACCGGTGGGAGACCATCAAGGACTTCCGCATCCTCGACCATGACCTGACCGTCGAGGCGGGCGAGCTCACGCCCTCGCTGAAGGTCAAGCGCCGCCTGGTCGAGTCCCGCTACGCCAGCCTTCTGGATGAGATGTACGGCGTCTCGGCCAACCGCTGATTCGCTCCGTGTCCATCGCTCCGCCGGGTGAGCGGACGGGTGCCTCAATCGTGTGACTTCTGTGATCATCTGATCACAACGGGTCAAGGATGGGGACATCTCTCACCACGGAGCGGGGCGGCCGGATAGCCTCCATACTCATGCTGGATCTGCACCGACTGCGCGCGTTGCTCGCTGTCCGGGAGCACGGCGGATTCCTCGCCGCGGCCCGTGCGCTGTCCCTCTCTCCGGCGGAAGTGGCCGACCTGGTCGGCGGCCTGGAACGCCAGGTCGGGCTGCCATTGGTGGACGGGGAACCGCGCGGGACGCGGCTGACCCCGGCCGGGCACCAGCTGACCGATCACGCCCAGCGGGTGTTGGCCGAGTTGGAGGCCGCCGAGGCGGCGCTGGCGTCGTCCACCGGCCGGGTGGGTGGGCTGGTCCGGATCGGCGTGACGCCGTCCACCGCGCGGGCGTTGCTGCCCGAGGCGCTGGTCCGGTTGCGGGAGACCGCGCCCGACGTTGACGTCCGCATTGAGCAGTTGAGCACCGATGAGGGGGTCGCCGGCATCACGTCCAGCACCCTGGACGTGGCGATCGTCGGCGAGTATGGCCTGGTCCCGCGCCAGCTGGACGTCACGCTGGAGCGGCGCGAACTGCTGGTCGAACCGGTGCTGGTCGCGGTGCCGGTGCGGCACCCGGCGCAGGGCCCGACGGTGCGGCTGGCCGAGCTGGGGCAGGATCGCTGGATCGGCGCCGCGGTGGACAGCCCCGCGCTCGAGCTGCTGCTGCGCGGCTGCGGCGTGGCCGGCGTGCAGCCGCAGGTGGTCGGGCACTGCGCGGACGACGCGCTCGCGCTGACCCTGGTCGCGGCCGGGATGGCACTGGCCCTGGTGCCGGCCAGTGCGGCCGACCAGCACGGCGGGCCGGACCGGCGGCTGGACGGGGTCCGGCTGCTCACCCCGGTCGACCCGAGCCTGCGCCGCACCGTGGTCGCCGTGGCCCGGCAGAGCGCCGCGGGCGACCCGGCGATCAGCCGGCTGCTGGACGCGCTGACCACGGCCGGCCGCCGCTTCATCGACGTCACGCCCGGCGCCAGCCGGCCCGCCCCGACCGGTATCGGCGCCGAACCGCCGCGGCCGGCCCCGGAGCGCAACGGCCACCCGGCGATCCTGCCGCCGCCGCTCAGCGCGATGGACCGCCGCCCGCCGGCGAGCACCCGGCAGACCGGCGCCGACCTGCTCGGCCGCGGCCCGGCGCCGGACCTCAACGGCCGCTCGGCCGGCCCCGCCGACCTGCCGCCGGCCCCGCTGCCCGGGCCGGCCGACCTGCCCGGCCGGTTCAGCGAACTGGACCGGCCGATGCCGCCACCGCCGTCCGACATCCCGCGCCGCACCGCGGCCGGCCCGGCCGACCTGCCCGGCCTGCCACCGCCCGGGGTGCCGAACCGCCCGGCGGCGCAACTGCCCGGCCTGCCACCGCCCAGCGGCCCGGGCGACCTGCCCCGCCGCGGCGCGGCCGACCTGCCCGGCGGCCCGCCACCGGCTGGTCCGCCGAACCGGGGCGCCGCCGACCTACCGGGGCTGCCGCCACCCAGCGGGCCGGGCGACCTGCCCCGCCGCGCCGCCGCCGACCTACCCGGGCTACCGCCACCCGGCGGGCCGGGCGACCTGCCCCGCCGCGCCGCCGCCGACCTACCCGGGCTACCGCCACCCGGCGGGCCGGGCGACCTGCCCCGCCGCGCCGCCGCCGAGCTACCCGGGCTGCCGCCACCCGGCGGGCCCAACCGCCCCGCGGCCGACCTGCCCGGGCTGCCGCCGCCCAGCGGGCCGGGTACCGCGCCGACCGACCTGCCGTCCCGGCGAGCCGATCGGCGCGCGGCGAACGGCCTGCCCGGGCTGCCGCCACCCGGTGCCCCGAGCGACCTGCCATCGCGCCGGGCCGAGCGACGGGGCCCGATCGATCCGGCTGCGTACCCGCCCGGCAGCGGGCCGGGCGACCCGCCGACGCTGCGCGGGCGGCCGGCCGAACTGCCGGAGATCCGGCCGACCAGCGAGCAGCCGACCCCGCCGCCGCTGCCACCGCCGGGCGAGGTGCCGCGCCGCCGGCCCGTACCCGGCGGGCCGGGCCAGCCCGGCGGCAGCCTGTTCCGGTCCGCCCGACCGGAGCCGCAGGACAGCATCCCGACCTCGTCCGACCTCGGCGCCCGGTCGCTGCCGGCGTCCGACCTGCCCACCCCGCGGCCGCCGTCCGACCTCCCCCGCCGGGCCAACTCGGGCCCGCCCGGGCGCCGGCCGGGCGGATCGGAGGGTCCGCGCGGCACCAGCCCCGGCCCGTCGATCGCGCGCCGGTCCCGGGCGGCCCGCTCGTCCGACGGCCCGATGGGGACACTGCCGCCGGCACCGGACCAGGAGGTCCGGCTGTCGATCTTCGAGGAGCTCCAGTCGGAGTGGTTCAGCCGCCGCCCCAAGGGCGAGGACGCGCTCGGCACGCTACCCTCCGACACGCCCTGGGACTCCCCCGCCGACGACGGCTGGCGCGCCGCCGCCCGGCTGGCCACCCCGACTACCGCCGGCACCACCCCATCCGGGCTGCCCAAGCGGGTACCGCAGGCGCTGTACGTGCCGGGCACGGTCGGCAGCGAGGGCAAGCCGGTGAACGGCAACGGGGCGGCATCGCGGTCCGCCCAGGACGTCCGCGGCCGGCTGTCCAGCTACCGGGACGGTGTCCGCCGCGGGCGGCACGCCGAGAAGCCCCCCGCCGACGACCAGGACCGCCGCCCGCCCGAGCACTGATCCCCCGCCACCCCGGCGCGGACGCCGCCCCTGGCCGGGCTCCCCTGGCCGGGCGGCGCCTGGCCGGGCCGGGCTTGACCGGGCGGGGCTCGGTCAGGGGAGCCAGGAGACGTGGCCGTGCAGTAAGGCGTAGCCGACGAAGGTGACCGTGTCGATGATCGTGTGCGCGATGATCAGCGGCAGCACCCGGCGGGTGCGCTGGAACAGGTAACCGAACAGCAGGCCCATCACGGCATTGCCGAGGAACGCGCCGAAGCCCTGGTAGAGGTGGTAGCTTCCGCGCAGCACGGCGCTGGCCAGCAGGGTCTGGTACGGGCGCCAGCGCAGCTGTTCCAGCCGGGTGATCAGGTAGCCGACCACCACGATCTCCTCGATCACCGCGTTGCCGGCGGCCGAGAGCACCAGCACCGGGATCCGCCACCAGACCGGCGGCAGCGCCTCCGGCACCACCGTGGCCGAGATGCCCATCGCGTGTGCGACGAGGTAGAGCAGCAGGCCGGGGATGCCGATCGCGGCGGCCAGCCCGGCGCCCCAGGCCAGGTCCCGGGGCAGCCGGCGGCGGTCCAGCCCGATCCCGGCCAGCGTGGTGCCGGCCCGGTAGAGCAGGTGCAGCGCCAGGAACGCCGGCACCACCTGGAACGTGATCGAGGCGAGCTGCAGGGAGAGGTCGAGCAGCGGCCGGGTCGGTGCGTACGAGCCGTTCAGCGTCGCGGTGCTCTGCTTGAGCGGGATCGGCGCGGTCAGCCGGCCGACCAGGTTGATCACCGCGAACACCGCCGACGCGCCCAGTGACACGCCGAGCACGAGCCAGATCTCGAACACCAGGTCCCGCGCCGGCGGTACGCCCCGCTGGCCGGCCCGAGCCCCGTCCGCCCGAGCCCCGTCCGCCCGAGCCCCGTCCGCCCGAGCCCCGTCCGCCTGGGAATCGTCCCGGGAATCGTCCGCCCGGGAATCGTCTGCCGGGGAATCACCCACCGGGAGATCGCCGGCCGGGACGTCGACACCGGGTGGCGGGGGCGGGACCGGCTGGTCCACGCCGTCGGCGGGTCGTGTCACGCCTCTACTGAACCGTACGGGCCGGCCCGGGGGCAGAGCCGGGGGCCGAAACCCGCCGACCCGGACCCGCGGACATGGCACCGCCCCTGCACCCCCGGATCGCGAGGCCGGGAGTGCAGGGGCGGTGTCGTGCTACTTGAGCCTCCCCTCACGGCTCAAGGCGCACGGTGCGCCGACAAGGGTGGTGGTTCCTCCGTGACACCGAGATTGCCACGGTCGGTGATGGAACCAAGCCTCCCTCGCCGGCGCCGCTCGGACCCCGATGGTGGTCGCAGTGCCGGGACCGAGCGGCAGTCCCCCTCAGGTCTGCCTTGCTTGCACGCATGGAAGACTACAAAGAAGGGGATGCGCGCGCAAGCAAGAACCGGCATCATCTTCTGCAGGGAACGGAACGACACAGGGAACCGAGTAACGGCGCCCGCCGACCAGCAGGCGCCCGGGGGAAGGACCGGCAACCGCTATCGTCCGGCACATCAGGAAGTCATCCGAGCGCGACTGGGCCGCCTACCTCGAGTCGGCGATCCGCAGCAGCGGGCTGACCCAGGCCGAGCTGGCCCGCCGCAGCGGGCTGGCCGAGTCCATGGTGTCCCGCTGGCTGCGCGGGCTGAACCAGCCGGACGTGCCGAACCTGCGGCGGGTGCGGCCGGTGCTGGGCGTGCCGATGCTGGAGCTGCTGGTGGCCGCCGGCCACCTCACGCTCGAGGAGTCACAGCTGCGGGACACGCCCGAGCCGCCGGCGCCGGTCCTGGTCGGCATCGCCACCGACGGGCTGACCGCCGAGCAGGTGCGGCAGGTGGAGGCGTACGTCGCCTTCCTGCGGGCGCAGAGCGCGGCGGTCGTCCGGATGGAGGCGCCGGCCAAGCCGCAGCCAGCCGAGACGAAACTGGGGGAATCCGGCATGGCGGACGCCGCACAGCCGCTCCGATACGCCGCCTACGGCGGCGCCCGGCTGACCCGGGAGCAACAGGAACGGGTACGCGAGCAGGCACGCAGGGCACGCGAAGAGGCCGAACGGACCGGTCAACCTGTGGTCTATCTTGACGATCCGGGCGAGCCAGAAGGCTGATCTCGCGGCAAGGGCTTGGATAGGTGCCCGCCGCCGTGATTTGGTACCCGTGACACGCGGCTAGGTCCGCGTCCCATGACTGAGTGCGGGGTCACGTGGTCGACCGGTCCCTGGAGAGCTCACTCGAGAGCCTTGCCGCCGACCGTGGCATCACGATCTGCTTCGCCGACCTCGAGGGCGCTGACGGGCTCTGGCTGCCCGAGGAGCGCACGATCCTGCTGGCCCGCGGGCTGTCCAGCAAGCAGGCGGCGGACGTTCTCGAACACGAACTGAGCCACGTCGACATCGAGGACGGGCACGCCGCGCTGGACGCCGCGATGCACCGGCACGTCGGCCGGACCCGGTGGGCGGTCGCCGGCACCGCCGCGGCCAGCCTGGCGCTGCTGCTCGGCATCCGGGCGCACCTGGACACCCGGCCCGCCGCCGACTCGCACCCGGTCCCGCCGGTCGCGGTGGCGACCACGCACACCAGCGCCCGCCCGTCCGTGACCACCACGCCGTCGACCAGGGTGATCCTGGTGGACGGTCGGGTGCGCACGCAGACCGTCACGGTCACCCCGCCGTCGCCGAGCGGCACGCCGACCGGCACCCCGGCGAACACCCGGGCGGTGCTGGACCGGACCCCGACAGCGACGCCGAAGTCGGGGGGTGTGGCCCCGGCGACGACCACCCCGCCGGGCGCGGTCGGCGGCGGGATCACCGAGACCACCCCGCCGGTGACCACCACCACCCCGCCGATCGACACCGGCGAGCCCACTCCGACCGGGGCCGGCGGCCCGACCGGCGCCGCGATCTCGGCCGGCCGCCAGCGCTGAGTAATCAGAGCAGGTAGTAGCCGTTCGGCGACACGCCGGCAACCGACCATTCGGGTACTTGCCCTTATGCGGCTGAAGCAAGAAACTCCGGCGACGGTGCGTACCCATGCTGGACTACCTCGGGATCGGTGAATGGCCACGCGTTCGGCTCGGCAACTGTTGGTTCGAGGTAGGGCTCGCCGGCTCGCGGTTCTCTGCGCGGTCGGCTGCGTGGCCGCGATGGTGGTGGGCATCAGCGTCGCCGGCGCCGGCCCGGCCAAGCACCGCGGCCCCACGATCTCCGATCAGCGGCAGAAGGAGTTCGCCGCCGCCGGGGCCGAGTTCGGCGTCCCGGCCGATCTGCTCCTGGCCGTCTCGTACGCGCTGACCGGGTGGTCGGCGACCGCGCCCGGTGGCATCGGGCCGATGCACCTCACCGACGCCGACCCGGCCGCCTGGGCCGCCGAGCAGGCCGGCCGCGGCCGTGCCGCCGGCCCGGCCAGCGCGCCGCCCGCCGTCGCCACCGCCCCCGAACTGCACACGCTGACCGCCGCCGCCACGCTGATCGGGGTGCCGGCCGCGAAGCTGCGCACCGACCCGGCGCAGAACATCCGCGCCGGCGCCGCGCTGCTGGCCCGGTACGCCAAGGAGGCCACCGGCGGTGCGCTGCCGGCCAGCACGATCGGCTGGTACGGCGCGCTGGCCCGGTACGGCACCGGCGACGCGATGGCCGGCCGGACGTTCGCCGACGACGTGCTGGCGCTGGTCCGGGCCGGGGTGCCCGGCACCGTGGTCGCCGGCCAGTCGC
>Ga0307500_10000209_pt1 | contig 20049 bp, 22 predicted proteins | sample 14_S_MG_FD_201362 | JGI IMG/M metagenome (GOLD analysis project Ga0307500, IMG submission 201362) | Soil microbial communities from Populus trichocarpa stands in riparian zone in the Pacific Northwest, United States - 14_S | ecosystem: Environmental > Terrestrial > Soil > Riparian zone > Trees... | reverse complement strand
GCCGATACCGCGATCGCCGAGCGCAGCGTGTGGTCCTTGTTCCAGGGCTCGATGCTGCGCGTCACGCCGTCCCACTTGAAGACGTCCTTGTCGGGGTCCTCGACCACGCCGGTCTCCAGCGCGATGATCGAATTCGGAATCTTGAAGGTCGAGGCCGGCAGCTTGCCCTCGCCCGAGCGCACCTTGTCGCTGGCGATGATCAGGTAATCATCCACCTTGTAGGCGACGAAGGTGCCTGTCGTGCCGAGATCGAAAAACCGCTTGGCCAGATCGTCGCGAAACTCACTGCGCTGGTAGGAGACATTGGCGAGGGTGCGCGCGGGCGCGAGAGTGGTAGCGGCAAGCAGGCCGAGCGCATGACGACGATTGATCACGTTGGTATCCGAGCTGATTGAGGAAGGCCGAGACGATGCTGATGGCATCGTGGAAAAACTATGACAAGCGGGCCTTTAGTTTGACCCGTGTTCCCGGCGCAAGCAGGCCGTCCGCTCGCGCGAAAAGCTCTCGCTATCAGCGGATCCGCCCCGACAGCCGCAGCACGAAGATCAGCACTTCAGCGACCGCCTTGTAGAGTTCCGGCGGAATTTCATCGCCGATCTCGACATGGGACAAGGCGCCGGCCAGCACCTCGTTCTCCTCGATCGGGATGTCATGTTCCCGGGCGAGTTCGACGATCTTCGCACCGATGACGCCCTTGCCCTTGGCGACGACCCGCGGGGCGCCGGTTTTGTCATAATGCAGCGCGACGGCGAGCTTGCTTTTGATATCGACGCTCACAGCGCGCGATCCAGAAAGTGACCGGCACGGGCGGCGGGTGCGGCCTGCGGCGGCGCCCCGTCGCGGATCACGATATCGCCGGGCTGTAGCTCGGCCCGGCTGAGCGCCTGGCTCAGTTCGGATGCGCCGGCGCGCAGTTGTTCCGCCGTGGCAAATCGTTCCGCCCAGATCCGCACCGATGTCTTGTCGCCGGTAAGCGAGATCAGTGCGTGAACCGGACCGGCCGGCTCGACGTCGAGCGAAAATCGCGCCCGCCACACCCGCTTGGCGGCCTCGACTTCCTGCTCGGCGCCATCGCGGGAAATCTCGAATTGCGCCATCGCCGTGCCCTGCGGCGTCGCAAACGGAATTTCGAAATTCCAGCGCGGCACATTCATGTCGGCCTTCGGCGCGGAATTATCGATGCGGTCCGGCAAGGACGCCACCTGCAGCAGGGTTTGCCGTGCGATGGCGGCATCGGTGTCGTCGAGCAGATGATGCGCGGTCGTCGCGAGCGGCGCATCCGGCGCAATCGTCGGCGAGGCAATTGGCTGGGCGGCGGGAAGCGCGCCGCGGACTGGCGGCGGCGGGGTGTTGGTGTGAAAGGTCACGTCCGCGCCGCGAGCGTCTTTCGGCGCGGCGGCGAGGCGCGCCGGGTTGCCAAGCTCCTGCAGCGCTTCCTGCAGCAGGTTCAAGGTCGCCCCGGCCGAAGGTCCGGCGTCGAGCGCCGCCGCAAGCGGACTGCGCGCGGCCTGGCCGGCCAGCGCGAGATTTTCGGCGACCACCAACCGTGCCTGCGGCAGGAGGATTTCCTGCATATCGAGATGGGGCGACAGAGACGGTGCAAGGCTCGCGGCGCTGGCCTGTGGCGCAGCGGCTTGCGGTGCGCCCGCCGGCGCGGCCGGCGTTGCGACCGTCGAATTGACGCCGAGCGCCGACTGCAGCGTCTGGCGCAGCACGATCAGCGCGGCCTTGAGATCGGGAACGCCGCTGGCGGGGACTGAACCCGCCGCCAGCGACGCCTCGAGGAAGATCCCGGATTTCTGGAACGCCGTCTTGATGTCGCCGCCGTCGAGATTTTGATCGAGGCTGGTCTGTTGCGCCATCACCTGCGCAATCGCCGCCTGCAGCTTTGGTGGCAGATTGCTGGCGGAAACCGCAGCACCAAGATTGGCAAACAGCGGCGCCAGGCTGTCCTGTTCGGTGACCGCGGCCTGCGCAGCGGCCGAGACGGCTGCGCGCTCCAGCGGCGTCAGCACGCTCTTCGGTGAAACGATGGCCGGACGATTGATCGCCGCATCGGCCAACGCATCCGGTGACAACGTGACGGCGTCGGCCGATGCCCCGCCGGCATCGCCGCCCTGCCCGACCATGGCGAGGCGGATGCCATCCTTGGTCTGCGTGACTGCGAGCTGCAGGTTCTGACCCTGCTGCAACGGAATTTCCGTGGCCACGTCGATCGAGAGGCTGGCGATCGCGATCCGCACCAGATCGGCGGACAGCACTTTCAGGACCTGGGCGTTGACCACGCTGCCCGGCTGCAGCACGAGCTCGGGCGCCACGCCGCCAGCCTCTTGGGCGGCAAGTACCGGGAGAACGGGATTGATCGATATCGCCATATCTGAGGTCTCGGCCAGGCTAGAGGCTAACCCGGCGGCGTAAACCTCTCGTTAACCCGCGGGGGGCGCTCAGGCCTTCAGGGCGTCCAGAATGCTCACCGCGGCCCTGAAATCGACCAGCCGGGCGGCGCGGCGGGCCGCGACCTCCTCGTCGACGCCCCATTTTTCGGCGTTCCAGTCCTCATCGACATGGGCGGCGGTCCAGACCTGATCGGCATCGCGGACGCCGTGCAGCAGCGCCAGCGCCAGCAATGCCGAGCCCGTGAGCGTCGTCACCACGTGCAGGGCGGCTACCGACCAGGGGTCGGCCGGAAACACGCCACGGGCCGCGCTGATCGCCTGCGCCGGCTGGACGACATGCACGATCCCCTCGGACAGGATGAAATGGGCGCCGAGTTCGTTCGCGGCCCAGGACAGCACCGGATCCCAATGCGCGGCTTCGCGCGCGACCAGCGCCTCGGGATGGCCGGCGCGATAGAACAGCAGATCCGAGCCGAGGTATTTTGCGACGTCGTCGGCCACGGCATCGACGCGGTCGGTCACCTCCGCGACGCTGTTGGCAAACCGCGTCAGCGGCATGGTCAGGGGATCGATGGTCTCGCCTTGCGCATTCCACTCGACGGCGATGGCTTCCGCGATTCCGCGCGTTGGCGCCACGACGTGGCGGCCGGAGGGGGTACGGATCTGCTTGCCGTCGAGCGTGACGGAAAACCCGCCGTCGGCGGCGGCAGTGCCGGCCTCCTTGTAGAAGCGCTTGCGCCGGGGCGTGCGCGTGGCGCGTCGCACCGCCTCCTCCGGATCGAGCGGCGAATGTCCGGCGACTTCATCGAATAGTTCACGCATGCGGTGGCCAGTGGTGGGAGATAATCGAGGCCCGACAATACGATATCGTGGGATGCAAATAAAGCCGATGAAGAGGTTTGTAGGATGGGTGGAGCGCAGCGATACCCATCATTCTCGCGGCTTGCAATTGATGGGTATCGCTTCGCTCCACCCATCCTACGGAACTACGGAACTCAAGGCTTCTGGTAGATCACCTTTCCCGCGCGGATGGTGTAGGCCACCTTGGCGAGGTTGGTGACATCGGCGAGCGGATCGCCGTCGAGCACCACGACGTCGGCATCAAACCCCTTTTCGACTCTGCCCTTGTTCGCGGCCTTGAAATAGCTCGCCGGATTCGTCGTCAGCGAGGCCAGCACCTGCCGCTCCGAAAGCGCCCGGCGCATCAATTGGTATTCGAGCGTGGTGTCATAGAGCGGGACATAGCCGACGTCGGTGCCGAACAGAACCGTGTTGCCGTTTTCCGAAAAGCTCTTGAGCTGGCCGACAATGTTGTCGACGAGGCGCGCGGCGATCTCGGGCGGCACCGGCAGCTTCGCAAACAGCGACAAGGTCGGCGTCAGTGCAGTCCCCTGCTGCTTGAAGCGCGCGAGCTGCTCGACGGAATAACCCGGCTGCCTGCCGACCGTGTGCGCCATCACGTCGACCCCGGCGGCGATCACGGCCTCGATACCGGCCGTATTCTGCGGGTGCGCGAACACCGGCTTGCCTTGCGCGTGCGCGACATCGACCGCGGCCTTGGCAATGTCCGCCTCCATGTTCACGACCGGCTTGTCTTCGCCCTTGTACGCGCCGGTGAACAGTTTGATGCCGTCGAGGCCGATCCGCATATAGTTCCGCGCCATCTCCGCCGCGCGCTCCGGCGTTTCCGCCTCGGGTATTCGCGCGTCCGGCAAGTAAGCAGGACGGCCATCCCTCGGGAAAATGCTGCCGACGAGGAAAATATTGGGACCGAGGATTTCATCCGCATAGACGCGGCGGCGTAGCGCCATCGAGTTGTCGGGGTCGGAGCCGAGACTCCACACTGACGTAAAACCCCATCGCGTCAGCATTTCCTGCATGTGGGCCGTGAGCGGCGCCGCGGGCGCGCTGCCGGCGTTCCGCCACACCGCTTCCGTGAAATGGGCGTGGCTGTTCCAGAAGCCGGCCACGACAGCCTTGCCGGTGCAATCGATAACGCGCGCATCCGACGGAATCTGCACGTCGCTGCGGCTGCCGATCGCGGTGATGACGCCGTTGGCCGTGACGACGACCGCATCGTCGAGCGGCGCGGCGTCAGGCGATGCGTAGACCTTGCCGCCCACGAGCGCGAGCGTCTGCGCATTGGCCGTGCCGCCGATGCCGGTAGCCGCCGCAAGCAGGCCAAGGAAGAGCGCGGCGCGGAGCAGATTGCCAATCATGTGAAGCCCTCAACTGGATGACACGGCCGAACCATACGCAAGGCCTGTGCTTCCGGTTTGACAGTTGTTGCGCAACCGGCGGGACTGGATCGGCCGCTATTCCTCCGGCGCGTTCTCGATCGGATCGAACCGGTCGTGCTCAAGCCCGAGCAGATTCCAGGATTGCAGCATGTGCGGCGGCAGCGGCGCGCTGGCATCGATGACGCCGCCGCGCGGATGCGGAATCACGATCCGCCGCGCCAGCAGATGCAGGCGGTTCTGCAGGCCACCCGGCAGCTGCCAGTTCTCCTTGTTGAAATATTTGGGATCGCCGACGATGGCATGGTCGATATGCGCCATATGGGCCCGCAATTGATGGGTCCGGCCGGTCACCGGCTTCAGCGACACCCAGGCAAGCTTCTGCGCCGAGGTTTCGACCACGGCATAGTAGGTCACCGCGTGGCTCGCGCCCTCGTCGCCATGTTTTGCCACCCGCATGATGCTGTCGTCCTCGCTCTCCTCCTTGGCGAGGTAGGTCGAGATACGGCCCTGCTTCGGTTTCGGCACGCCGGCCACCAGCGCCCAATAAATCTTGCGCGCCGAACGGTGGCGGAACGAGCCGGTCAGGGCGGTGGCGGCAAAGCGGGTTTTCGCGATCAAGAGACAGCCCGAGGTTTCCCGGTCCAGCCGGTGCACCAGCCGCGGCTTCTGCCCCTTGGCGTCGCGCATTACTTCCAGCATGTCGTCGACATTTCGCGTGATGCCGGAGCCGCCCTGCACGGCGAGGCCCGCGGGCTTGTTCAGCACCATGACGTCGGCATCCTCAAACAGGATCATGTCCTTGAGGGCCTGCAGGGTCTTGGTTGCGGCTTCCGAGAGCTGTCCCCCGACCTTTGGCGTATCGAGCTTGAGCGGCGGGATGCGAACGCTCTGGCCCTCTTCCAGCCGGTCCTTAGAGTCGGCCCGCTTGCCGTTGACGCGCAACTCGCCTTTGCGAACGATGCGCTGGATATGGGAGAACGACAGGCCGGGAAAGCGCGCCTCGAGGAAGCGGTCGACGCGCATGTTGTTCTCGTCTGATGTGACGACGACGGTCTGAACCTTGGTCGGCAGCGGCGGCGGCTCGGGCGCGACCTTCTCCGGCTCAGGCACAAAGGGCTTTGCCGCACGCGGCGGCGCAGCCGGAAACCGCGCCGGTGGCTTGCCGCCCGGACGAAACGATTGCGGCCGTTCGGCCGGCGAACCCCGATAGGGACGCGCGCCCTTGGGGCGATCGCCCGCGGGGCGGAGAGGTTTTTTGACGCGGCGGCTCATGCCGATTTTCCAAGTTTTCGAGATATCGGACGGGTGGCACGACGCGGCAATACCGCAATCTTCGCACCGACCTGGCTTTCGGCGAGACGCAACTCGTAATTCTGCTGCAGGTTCATCCAGAATTGCGGGCTGGTGCCAAACCAGTGCCCAAGACGCAGCGCCGTATCGGCCGTGATGCCGCGCTGGCCGTGGATGATCCCGGTGATCCGGTTCACCGGCACGTCAATCTGACGCGAAAGCTCGGCAGCACTCAAGCCAAGCTCGCGCAGCTCTTCGGCAAGATGTTCGCCGGGATGGATGGGTGTACGAGGCACGATGGTCTTCCCTCAATGATAATCGACGATTTCTACCTCGACAGGCCCGGGCATCCCGTCGGGCCATGCGAAGCAGATGCGCCATTGATCGTTTATCCGAATTGAAAACTGTCCGGCACGATCGCCCTTGAGCGCTTCCAGGCGATTGCCCGGCAATCCCGCCAGGTCAGCGAGGCTCGTTGCAGCATCCAGCCGATCAAGACGCATCTCGGCTTGCCGCGCAAAACCCGAGAACTCCTTGACACGCTGACCGGAAGCAAACCGCTCGGTGCGCCTATCCCGATAGCTTATCGTTGGTCGCTGGCTAGCAGCATTTACGACTTACGTAAACAGTAAATCCCTTACCTTCCGGCGCGTTTCGCCGAAGAAATCCGCCTTCCGGCGTCGCTGCGCAGTGCGTAAATGCTGCGGACCGTCACGGTGAAAACGGTACAAATCGGCGGCGCAATCGGCCATGCTGGCCCAAGACAGAAGAAACGAAGGAGTATCGGGGATGGCATTTTCGAGATCGGCGCTGCTGGCCGCAATGGCCGTCCTCCTAGCGAGCGCAGCTTCCGCGCAGCAAGCCCCGATGTCGGAGGATCTCGTCTGGAAGCTCCTGGAAATCGGTCGTGTCGTCGACCCGCCCAAGACCGCGGCGCTGTTCGCACCGATGCAGGAGCAGGAACCGTATCAGCAGGCAAAGACCGAGCGCGAGGTCAAATACGGGCCGGCCGATCGGCATCTGCTCGACGTCTTCACGCCGGAGACGGCGGCATCGGCCCGGCCGGTGCTGATCTTCATCCATGGCGGCGCCTTTGTCGGCGGCAACAAGCGGACCACTCCAACCAGCCCGTTCTACGACAATGTCATGCTGTGGGCCGTCCATAACGGCTTTGTCGGCGTCAACGCCACCTACCGGCTCGCACCGCAATCGCCCTACCCGGCGGGCGCCGAGGATCTTGCCGCCGTCGTCTCCTGGGTTGCGAGCAAGATCGGCGAGCGCGGCGGCGATCCCGCGCACATCTACCTGATGGGTCATTCGGCGGGCGCGGTTCATGTCGCCAACTACGTGTCGCATCCGGAATTCTACAAGGTGAAAGATGGCGGCCTCGCCGGCGCGGTGATGGTATCCGGCATCTACGACCTGAACGCCTCGCCACTCGGCGATCCCGAGATCGCCTATTTCGGCTCCGACCCGTCGCGCTATTCCGAGCGCTCCTCGCTGCAGGGATTGCTGGCGACGAAGATCCCGCTGCTGATCGCCGCCGCCGAACTCGACCCGCCGCGCTTCGTCGAACAGTTCAATCTGTTGAAGCAGGCGACCTGCAAGGGGCCGAACGGCTGCGCGCGGGCGGCGATGGTGCCGCAGCACAGTCACATGTCGGAAGTGTATGCGATCAACGCGGCGGGTTCGCGCCTGACCGACGAGATTCTGGATTTCGCGAAGACGGGGAAATAGCCAGCGCTACTTGCACTGCGCGACGTTCCTCACCGCGGTCAGGTCGCTGATCGAATTGTTCGACGGGCGCTTCTTGGCGGCCTCCTCTGCTGCGGCGCAGGCCGCCGCCGCGTCTCCGTTCTGGAATCTCGCCCAGGCGAGATTGGTCCAGGCATCGCTGAAGTCAGGGGTCTCCTTGACCGCCTGGTCCAGCACCTCCTGCGCATCGCGCGGCCGCTTGGCGATCAGGAGCAGTCGGCCATAATCGGCCTTGAGCGCCTTCACCGGATTAGGCTGCTTGAGCGCGATCTTGAACAGTTCGTCGGCGGCATCGAAATCATTGAAGCGCGCCTGGGCGATCACCGCAAAGCCGTGATAGACGGTGCTCTGTTCGGGTGAAATGAGAAACGCCTGATTGAACCGAACCGCGGCCTCTCGCACCTTGCCGGCCTGTATCGCAATCCAGGCGCGCTTGGTTGTTTCCTCAAAGGCCTTTTCGCGCGACCCGGTGGCGCCGACGATGGCGGTAACGAACTTCTCATCTTCGGCCTTCTGCTCCGGACTCTTGGTCGTAAATCCGAAGAACGGCTGCTCGTTGACCGGCGCCGTGAAGCTTCGCTTCGTCACCTGCACGCCGGGCGCCACCTCGACGGTCTCCGCAACGGCGGGAAGCGTCGACGCCAGCGTCACGACAGCGAGCGCCCAAAGGGTCTGCGCAAGATGGTTGCCGAAACTTCTCATTCGCGCTCACGCTCCCTGCGCAACTTCGCCCAGTAATCCAGCCGCTTGCGAATTTCGCGCTCGAAGCCGCGGTCGGGCGGATCGTAGAAGGTCTGCCGCCCCAATGCTTCCGGAAAGTAGTCCTGCCCGGAGAAGGCGTCCGGCGCGTCGTGGTCGTATTCGTAGCCGGAACCATAGCCTTCCGACTTCATCAGCTTGGTCGGCGAATTCAAGATGTGTTTTGGCGGCAGCAGCGAACCGCCCTCCTTCGCCGTGCGCATCGCCGCGCCAAAGGCCTTGTAGGCGGCGTTCGATTTCGGCGCAGTGGCGAGATAGATCACGGCCTGCGCGATCGCGAGCTCGCCCTCGGGAGACCCGAGAAAATCGTAGGCATCCTTGGCGGCGTTGCAGACCGCCAGCGCCTGCGGATCGGCAAGGCCGATGTCTTCCACCGCCATGCGCACCACGCGCCGCGCCAGAAACAGCGGATCCTCGCCGGCGTCCAGCATGCGCGCCAGGTAATACAGCGCCGCGTCCGGATCGGAGCCGCGCACCGATTTATGCAGCGCCGAGATCAGATTGTAATGGCCGTCGGCGGACTTGTCGTAGATCGGCGCGCGGCGCTGCAAAATTTCCTGCAACTGCGCGGCGTTGAAGATTTCGTCCTTGCGCGCCGCGCGCCAGACTTCCTCGGCCAGCGTCAGCGAGGCGCGGCCGTCGCCATCGGCCATCCGCACCAGCACGGCGCGCGCCTCCGCATCGAGCGGCAGTCTTCGGCCCTCGGCCTTCTCGGCATGCGCGAACAGCTTTTCGATCGCGGCGGCATCGAGCGAATGAAACACCAGCACGCGGGCGCGTGACAAGAGCGCGGCGTTGAGTTCGAACGACGGGTTTTCCGTGGTGGCGCCGACCAGCACCACGGTGCCGTCCTCCATCACGGGCAGAAACGAATCCTGCTGGGCGCGATTGAAGCGATGCACCTCGTCGACGAACAGCAGCGTGCCCTTGCCCATCTCGCGCCGGGCACGCGCCGCGTCGAACACCTTCTTGAGGTCGGCAACGCCGGAAAATACCGCAGAAATCTGCTCGAAATGCAGTTCGGTGGCGTCAGCCAGCAGCCGCGCCACCGTGGTCTTGCCGGTGCCGGGCGGACCCCAGAACACCAGCGAGCCCAGCGTCCGCGTCGCCAGCATGCGCGTCAGCGCGCCGTCGGGACCGAGAATGTGATCCTGGCCGACGACGTCGGCGAGCGTGCGCGGGCGCAGCCGGTCGGGCAGCGGATGCGGCGCATCGTGCTCCATCCCCGCCGCGGCGAAGAGATTGGTCGCTTCGCGGGGTTGCTTGGGGCTCATCCGCCCAGCGTCACGTTGATCTGCTGGCCGCCGCGCACCACGACGATGCGCCAGAGCCTTGCCCCCGCTTTCGAGGCCTTGTCGAGATCGGTGGTCTTGGCGATCTTCTGGTTGTTGACCGCGAGGATGATGTCGCCCTTCTGGAATCCGACGCTGGCAGCGGTTGCGTCATCGGCGAGATCGATCACCACGACGCCCTCGGTCTGGGAATCCAGATGCAATTCGTCGGCAAGCGCCGGCGAAATATTGGCAACCTTGGCGCCCTGGAATGGCGAGCGCCCGGTGAGCACGATTTCCTCGCGGTTGGTGTCAGGCGCGGTTTCCAGCGGCACCGTCAATTTCACGGTCTTGCCGGAACGCTGGACGTCGATCTGGGCCGAGCCGCCGAGCGGCCTTGTGGCGAAGCGATAGTCGAACGCGTTGGGGTCGTCGATCGACTGCCCTTCGATCGCTATAATCAGGTCGGACGGCTTCAGGCCGGCGCGGGCGGCCGGGCTGTTCGGTGCAACATTGGCGATCAACGCGCCGTTCGGCAGCTTCAGCCCGAGTGTCTCAGCGATTTCGGGCGTCACCGCCTGCAGTTTTGCACCGAGCCACGGCCGCTTGACCGCCTTGCCGCCGCTCTTGGCGGACGCCACCACGACACGCACCATGTTGGCAGGGATCGCAAAGCCGATGCCTTGAGAGCCGCCGGAACGCGAGAAGATCGCGGTGTTGATGCCGGCGAGCTTGCCGGTCATGTCGACCAGCGCGCCGCCGGAATTGCCGGGATTGATCGCGGCGTCGGTCTGGATGAAGAACTGGTAGTCGGTGATGCCGACTTGCGTCCGCGCCAGCGCCGAGACGATGCCGTGGGTCACGGTCTGGCCGACGCCAAAGGGATTGCCGATCGCGAGCACGACGTCGCCGACCAGCAGCTCGTCGGAATTGGCAAAGTCCAGCGTGGCGAATTTCTCTTTTCCGTCCTTCACGCGCAGCACGGCCAGATCGGTGCGGCTGTCCTTCAGCACGATCTCGGCCTCGAACTCGCGCTTGTCGGCGAGCGAAATCTTCACCTGATCGGCGCCCTCGATGACGTGGTTGTTGGTGACGACGAGGCCGGAAGCATCGACCATCACGCCCGATCCGAGCGAGCGCTGCATCTGCTCGGGCTGCTGGCCGGGGACGCCGAAGAAGCGGCGGAACAGCGGGTCATCCAAAAGCGGGTTGCGGTTCTGCACGGTCTTGGCGGCATAGACATTCACCACCGCCGGCTGCGCGCGCTGCACGATCGGCGCGTAGGACAGCCGCAGTTCGGCGCCCGAGGCCGGCACGCGGCGGTCCTGCGCCAGCACAGGCGTTGCGACGACTACGGAAGCCAGCAGCAGGGTGAAGGAGCGGATCAAATTCATGCGAAAATCCCGGAATTCAGCCGCCCACATATAGGCGCGAGGCGGCAACGAGAGAAGATAAAGCGATACAAATGCCGAAAGTCAGGCGGCGCGATCGGGTGCTTTGACGGCATCGGGTGCCGGCGCACAGGATAGCCGTTCCCGATGGCCCTCGCCCCACGCCCGCAGCGTCTCGATTACCGGCCGCAGGCTCTCGCCGATATCAGACAACGTGTATTCGACCCGCGGCGGCACCTCGGCATAGACCTTGCGGATCACGAGCTTGTCGTCCTCCAGCGCGCGGAGCTGCTTGGTCAGCATGCGCTGGGTAATGCCAGGCATCCGCCGCCGCAACTCGCCAAAACGCTGGGTGCCGGCCTGCAGGTGGAACAGGATCACGCCCTTCCATTTGCCGTCGATCAGGTCGAGCGTCGCCTCGACCGCGCAGCCCGGCCGTTGCGCAAAATTCCGCCGTTTCATTGTCGTTTCCCGGGGTGTTTCCCAATAGTATCCAAACAGGGACTAGTTCCCTAAATTTACAGTACTTGCCATTTTGATGCCAGCGCGACAGTTAGGCTACGAAAGCGTTTTCGAGCGAAAGCTTGCCCCGGACTTGATCCGGGGTGGATCCCGGTTCGCGTGAAGAAAACGCGTCAAAAATTGAGACCGTTCCAGCAGCCAGGAGACACGGGCATGAAGGCCGTCGGGTACAAAAAATCGCTCCCCATCGAGGATGCGAATTCGCTGATCGATTTCGAGACCGCCAAGCCGGAGCCGAAGGGCCGCGACATCAGGGTTGCCGTCAAGGCGATCTCCGCCAATCCGGTCGACTACAAGGTGCGCAAGCGCGCCGCCCCGCCCGAGGGCGAAACCAAAATCCTGGGCTATGACGCTGCCGGCATCGTCGATGCCGTCGGCCCCGACGTCATCCTGTTCAAGGCGGGCGACGAAGTGTTTTACGCCGGCTCGATCCTGCGCCAGGGCACCAACGCGGAATTTCATCTGGTCGACGAGCGGATCGTCGGCCGCAAGCCGAAGTCGCTATCATTCGCACAGGCCGCCGCCCTGCCGCTGACCTCGATCACCGCCTGGGAATTGCTGTTCGACCGGCTCGGCGCGGTGCCGGGCAAGAGCGTCGATCCGCGCACGCTTTTGATCACCGGCGGCGCCGGCGGTGTCGGCTCGATCCTGATCCAGCTTGCACGCCGTCTCACCGGGCTGACGGTCGTCGCCACCGCCACGCGGCCGGAGTCGCAAAAATGGTGCCTTGACCTCGGCGCCCATGCGGTGGTCGATCACTCCCGGCCGATGAAGGAGCAGATCGAGAAGCTGAAAGTGCCGCCGGTAGCGCTGGTCGCGAGCCTGACCTTCACCGACCAGCATTACAAGGCGATCGCGGATTTCATGGCGCCGCAAGGCAAGTTCGGCCTGATCGACGATCCCGCGGAATTCACCGTGAGCGCGTTCAAGGGCAAGGCCATCTCGGTGCACTGGGAGTCGATGTTCACGCGCTCGTCATTCCAGACGCCCGACATGATCGCCCAGCATCATCTGCTCAACGACGTCGCCGACCTCCTCGACAAGGGCGTACTGCGCACCACGCTCGACCAGGCCTTCGGAACCATCAACGCGGCCAATCTGAAACGCGCGCATGCGCTGCTGGAGAGCGGCAAGTCGCGCGGCAAGATCGTGCTGGAGGGGTGGTAAAAATCGAACCTCGTCGACTTCCTGATGCAGGCGCGATGGGCCAAATGGACGAGGCATCGCGTCGCGCTCAATTGAAGGCGTGCAAAGGAAACAGCTAACGCAAAAAGGCCCCCAAGCCGAAAGCCGGGAGCCTTTGCGGTCACGAGGGGTACGTCCACCCTCGTGACACCACTGCCGCGCATCGCTGCGCTATGATTTGGTTTCGGACGCCTCGCGCGCCAGCCGCTCGGCCTTGAGGCGCTGGAAATTGGCGCGAAAAGCGTCGTCTTCCTTCTTGCGCGCGACAAGGGCTTTCTCGGCGTCCTGCCGGGCCCGTTCCTTTTTCGCCTCACGCTCTTCCTTTGTGATCGGCGGTTTCTCTCGATGCTCAAAATTGTCCATATATATCAACGCCGGACGTCGCTGAAAGTTCCGTAGCGGCTGCCAGCGTCGCAGTTGGTCAACTCGCGGAAAACTCACGGAGCATTGAGTTCCAAACCGGGAAGAAATTGACGATCCTCAGCGGCAGGCGGTGACGTTGCTTCAGCACCGTCCTGAACAACCATTCATGAAAGTTAATTCTGCGGGTGAAGTCCTTGGGAACCCGGCTTTCAGGCAACGAACTGCACCCGTTTGTGTTGATCGGGTGTCTAATTACGGAAAGGAGTGGTCCATGAGGAAGGCACCTTTGGCTTTGGCCGCAGCGGTGGTTCTTGGCTTGACGGCAGTAGCGGCACCGGCCCCGGCGGAAGCCGGTTGGCGCGGCGGAGGATTTTTCCCGGGCGTGGCTGGCGGCCTGATCGCGGGCGCGGTGATCGGCGGAATAGCGTCCAACGCCTACGGCTATGGTCCGGGTTACGGATATGGCCCGGGCTACGGATACTATGGCGGCGGCTATGCGCCGGCCTATTACGGCGGCGGGTATGGCTACGGCGGCGGGTACGCGCCAGCTTACTATGGCGGCTATTACGGGGATTCCTACCCCGTCGTTCGCTATCGCCGCGTGGTTCGCCCGGCCTACGCCTACTATGGCGGCCCGCGCTACTATCGTCCCTACCGTGGTTATTACCGCGGCTGGTGATCGGCAAAGCCGCGACCGGCCAGGTATCAGACTGACACGGTAGACAAAAAAAAGCGGCGCCCGACGGCGCCGCTTTTGAATGATTAGGTCTGGAAAAACTTACGCCGCCTCGGCTTCCTTTTCCTGCACCGGGCCCGAATCCAGGCCCTTGGCGTCGACATCGCGGTCGACGAACTCGATCACGGCCATCGGCGCATTGTCGCCGTAGCGGAAGCCGGCCTTGATGATGCGGGTGTAGCCGCCCTGGCGGTCCTTGTAGCGGGACGCCAGCACGTCGAACAGCTTCCTGACCTGATCCTTGTCGCGCATTTCCGAGATCGCCTGACGGCGCATGGCGAGCCCGCCCTTCTTGCCGAGGGTGACCAGCTTCTCGACGATCGGGCGCAATTCCTTGGCCTTCGGCAGCGTGGTGACGATCTGCTCGTGCTTGATCAGCGCGGCGCACATGTTGGCGAACATCGCCTTGCGATGCTCGGCGGTGCGGTTGAGCTTACGATGAACCTTGCCGTGACGCATTGGTCTATTCCTTGAATTGTCTTCGTCGCGACGGTTCGTCGGACATGTTGCTCAGGTGGGCTGCCTGCGTTCGCCCCGGGTGGCGAGTAGCGAATGGTGAGTAGCGAGTAGGTTCTTCCCCATTCGCTATTCGCCACTCCCTATTCGCTCAGTAGTGATCCTCAAAACGCTTCGCCAGCTCGTCGATGTTCTCCGGCGGCCAGCCCGGCACTTCCATGCCGAGATGCAGACCCATCTGGGCCAGCACTTCCTTGATCTCGTTCAGCGACTTGCGGCCGAAGTTCGGGGTGCGGAGCATTTCCGCTTCCGACTTCTGCACGAGGTCGCCGATATAGACGATGTTGTCGTTCTTCAGGCAGTTCGCCGAACGCACCGACAGTTCGAGTTCGTCGACCTTCTTAAGGAACGCCGGGTTGAACGCGAGATCGGGGATGATCTCCTGCGTGACTTCCTTGCGCGGCTCTTCGAAGTTCACGAACACGTTGAGCTGGTCCTGCAGGATGCGGGCGGCATAGGCCACCGCGTCTTCCGGCGAGATCGCGCCGTTGGTCTCGATCGTCATGGTCAGCTTGTCGTAGTCGAGGATCTGGCCCTCGCGGGTGTTCTCGACCTTGTAGGAGACCTTGCGCACGGGCGAGAACAGGCTGTCGACCGGGATCAGGCCGATCGGCGCATCCTCGGGCCGGTTACGCTCGGCGGCGACGTAGCCCTTGCCGGAAGCGACCGTGAACTCCATGCGGATTTCCGCGCCCTCGTCCAGCGTGCAGATCTGCAAGTCGGGATTGAGCACGACGACGTCGCCGACGGTCTGGATGTCGCCGGCGGTGACGGCGCCCGGGCCGGACTTCTTCACGACCATGCGCTTCGGGCCTTCGCCTTGCATCTTGATCGCGATGTCCTTGATGTTGAGCACGATATCGGTGACGTCCTCGCGAACGCCTGCGATCGAGGAGAACTCGTGCAGCACGCCGTCGATGTGCACCGACTGCACGGCCGCGCCTTGCAGCGACGACAGCAGGATGCGGCGCAGCGCGTTACCGAGCGTCTGACCGAAGCCGCGCTCGAGCGGTTCGGCGACCACGGTGGCAAACCGGGTCGCGTCGGAGCCCGGCGTTACCTGCAGCTTGTTCGGTCGAATAAGTTCTTGCCAATTTTTCTGGATCGTCACTTTGTCACCCCTTCGGGTCAATAGACCGGCCGATCGATCTGCCTTCAGATCACCGGCGTTGGAGACCGCGGATCAGCCCGCGGCCATCAAAATTCCAAAACAATCGCAAGGCGGCGCCTGCCGCCCGCGACCAGATCAAACGCGCCGGCGCTTGCGCGGACGGCAGCCATTGTGCGGGATCGTCGTCACGTCGCGGATCGACGTCACGGTGAAGCCCGCCGCCTGTAGCGCACGAAGCGCCGATTCACGGCCCGAACCGGGGCCGGCAACTTCCACTTCCAGCGTGCGCATGCCGTGTTCCTGCGCCTTCTTGGAAACGTCTTCGGCCGCGACCTGCGCGGCATAGGGGGTCGACTTGCGCGAGCCCTTGAAGCCCATCGTGCCAGCCGACGACCAGGCAATGGTGTTGCCCTGTGCGTCGGTGATGGTGATGGTCGTGTTGTTGAACGACGAGTTGACGTGCGCGATACCCGAAGCGATGTTCTTGCGTTCGCGGCGGCGTACGCGGGTGGCTTCCTTGCCCATTACCTAAAACCTTCCTGTGATCTCAAACGCCGCCGTATTGCCAGCGGCTACACCTAATGACGGGCGAATGGTGATTGGCGAATAGCGAATAGGGGCTTGCCCTACTCGCCATTCGCCATTCGCTACTCGCCAATTACTTCTTCTTGCCGGCGATCGACTTGGCCGGGCCCTTGCGCGTGCGCGCATTGGTGTGGGTGCGCTGGCCGCGCACCGGCAGGCCGCGGCGATGACGCAGGCCGCGATAGCAGCCGAGGTCCATCAGACGCTTGATGTTGATACCGGTCTCACGGCGAAGGTCGCCTTCGACGAGATAGTCGCGGTCGATCACTTCGCGGATCTGCAGGACTTCCTGGTCGCTCAGCTGGCTGACGCGACGATCCTCCGGGATCTTCACCTTCTCGATGATCTCGGCCGCGTTCTTCTGGCCGATGCCATGGATGTACTGGAGCGCGATCAGAACGCGCTTGTTGGTCGGGATATTCACGCCGGCAATACGGGCCACGGACTTCTCTCCTGTCACCGATCCCTCATGGACCGGTCTAAAGTTCTTGTTATCTCGGGCAGGTGTCCGCAAACGCGAACACGACGCCCTTCCCCTCATCTGCTTCGGGGCCCGGCATCGTCATAAAACTATCCGACTTGGATGCGGGGCTTATTAAAGGATTCAACTCGGTTTCGTCAACCGCCTCTATCGTTTAGCTCGCTTTTTCGTGACCTTTTTCGAGGCCTTGCCGACGGTCCTTTTTGCCGCCTTTTTGGCCTTTCCGGCCTTCCCGCCCCTGACGGCAGCGGCGGCCTTCTTGCTTACCTTCTTAACCCCCTTGGAAGCCGCTTTTCCGGCTTTACGGGCAGTTTTGGCGCCCTTCCCGGCCGTTTTGGCGGCTTTTTTGCCTGCCGGACGGGCGGTCTTCCGGGCGGCCTTCGTGGCCTTCCTGGCGGGCGCGGCGGCCTGGGCGCCGCCCTTGGGTTCCACCGCCCCAATCGCGGACAGGATGCGGTTGATCTCGCGGGTGACGTGCTCGATCGTCATCATGCCATCGACCGTCAAGAGCTTCCGCCGCTCGGAATAGTAGTGAATCAGCGGCTCGGTCATCGTGCGGTAGTTCGCCAGCCGCTTCGACAGCACCTCCGGGGTATCGTCGATTCGGACTTCCTCGCCGCGGGCCCGCATCTCGGCGACGCGGGTCTCTACGCGGTCCAGCAGCGCGCTCTCGTTGACGCGCAGTTCGACCACAGCGTCGAGCTTGATGTGCTTCTTCTTCAGCAGTTCGTCGAGGGCCGCCGCCTGCGGCACCGTGCGTGGAAAACCGTCGAGGATGAAACCGTTCTTCATGTCGGGCAGGTCGAGACGGTCGGAGATGATCCCGACCACGATCTCATCCGGCACCAGCGACCCGCTGGCCATGATGTCCTTGGCCTGCAGGCCGACCGGCGTCTGGGCTGCGACCGCCGCCCGCAGCATCTCGCCGGTGGAGAGCTGGACGATGTGATATTTCTGGACGAGCCGCTGCGCCTGGGTCCCCTTGCCCGCACCCGGCGGACCCAAAAGGATCAATCTCATGACTATTCGCCCCCCGGCTTGGTGAGCGAAACGCCGCACACCCTTTTATTGAAATTCAGACCGCAGCGTTTCCGCTAAATCAGCGGCGGCGGCCCCTTAGCTTGGATTTCCTGATCAGCCCCTCATACTGATGGGCCAGCAAATAGCCCTGCACCTGCGCCACCGTATCCATGGTCACGCTGACGACGATCAGGAGCGAGGTGCCGCCGAAGTAGAACGGCACCGAAGCATAGGAAATCAGGATTTCGGGAATCAGGCAGACGATCGCCAGATAGATCGCGCCCAGCACGGTGATGCGCGACAGCACGTAGTCGATATATTCGGCGGTGCGCTCGCCCGGCCGGATGCCCGGGATGAAGCCGCCATGCTTCTTGAGATTGTCGGCGGTCTCGGTCGGGTTGAACACGATCGCGGTGTAGAAGAAGGCGAAGAACACGATCAGCGCCAGATAGAGGAACAGGAACAGCGGACGGCCGTGGCTGAGCTGGGTGTTGAGCCACTGGAACCATTCCGGGCCCTTGCCGGCGTTGAAGTTCGCGACGGTGGCCGGCAGCAGCAGCAGCGACGAGGCGAAGATCGGCGGGATCACGCCCGAGGTGTTGAGCTTGAGCGGCAGATGCGAGGACTGGCCCTCGAACATCTTGTTGCCGACCTGACGCTTTGGATACTGGATCAGAAGCCGGCGCTGCGCGCGCTCCATGAACACGATGAAGGCGATCACCGCGACCGCCATCACGATCACGACCAGGATCAGCCCGGTCGACAGCGCGCCCTGGCGTCCCAATTCCAGCATGTTGGCCAGCGCCGACGGCAGCTCGGCGACGATGCCGGCCAGAATGATCAGCGAAATGCCGTTGCCGATGCCGCGCGAGGTGATCTGCTCGCCGAGCCACATCAGGAACATGGTGCCGCCGGTCAGCGTGATCGTCGTGGAGATAAGGAAGAATGGACCGGGGTCGCTGACGACGTTGCCGGCGCCCTGAAGGCCGACGGCGATGCCGTAGGACTGGAATGAGGCCAGGATCACCGTCAGATAGCGGGTGTACTGGTTCAGCGTCTTGCGGCCGGCCTCGCCTTCCTTCTTCAGCGCCTCGAGCTGCGGCGACACCGTGGTCAGGAGCTGGATGATGATCGATGCCGAGATGTACGGCATGATGTTCAGCGCGAAGATCGCCATGCGGTGGATGCCGCCGCCGGCGAACATGTTGAACATGCCGAGGATGCCGCCGGCCTGCGACTTGAACACCTGCTCCCAGATCGCGGGGTCGATGCCGGGCAGCGGAATGTAAGTGCCGAGCCGATAAACAAGCAGCGCACCCAGCGTGAACCAGATGCGCTTCTTCAGTTCGTCGGCTTTCGCCAAGGCGCCGAAATTGAGGTTTGCCGCAAGTTGTTCTGCTGCTGAGACCATGTTCAGGCTTTCTCCCGCCGTCCCCCAAGCCGATGCCCCGGTCGGGGCTCTCGGCAGACGCCGGACATTATTTGGTGCTCGGCTACGATAAGTCCATCATCCTATCGTGCGGATTGCCCGCGACAAAACGGGCAATGACGCAGATGTTACGCAGCCTCGCCTTCTTCCTTCTTGGCCGAGGCCAGGATCTTCACGGTGCCGCCGGCCTTCTCGACCGCCGCGACCGCGGATTTCGAGGCGCCGTGCACCTCGATCGCGAGCTTGGCCTTGAGTTCGCCGCGGCCGAGCAGCCGCAGGCCGTCCTTGGCGCGACGGATCACGCCCGCCTTGACCAGCGATTCGACGGTGACGGTTTCCTTGGCGTCGACCAGCTTGGCGTCGACCGCCTCTTGCAGCCGGTCGAGATTGATCTCGGCAAAGTCGAGCCGGAAGATGTTGTTGAAGCCGCGCTTCGGCAGGCGCCGATGCAGCGGCATCTGGCCGCCTTCGAAGCCCTTGATGCGCACGCCCGAACGCGCGGTCTGGCCCTTGCCGCCGCGGCCCGAAGTCTTGCCCTTGCCCGAACCGATGCCACGGCCGACGCGCATGCGCTTCTTGCGCGAGCCGGCATTGTCGGCGATATCGCTGAGCTTCATCGTTAGTTTCCTTTATCCTTGGAGCTGATCTTGACCGAAAGCCGGTAGCCGGTTTTCGGGATCATGCTCCGTACTTACTTCTCGTCCACGATGCGGACGAGATGTTGAACCTTGGCGATCATGCCGCGAATTGCAGGCGTGTCCTGCAGCTCGGTGACACGACCGATCTTGTTGAGCTTGAGGCCGATCAGCGTCGAACGCTGCGAGTGGTGGCGGCGGATCGCGCTGCCGGTCTGCTCGACCTTGATCGTCTTTGCGGCCTTGGCCATCGTCTTAACTCCAAAAAGCGCTTGAAAATCGCGCCGATTATTCAGCCACCACTTCGGCATCGCCGCCGACGCGGCGCGACTGCAGCGTGGACACCTTGATGTTGCGGCGCGCG
>Ga0307500_10000208_pt1 | contig 20180 bp, 20 predicted proteins | sample 14_S_MG_FD_201362 | JGI IMG/M metagenome (GOLD analysis project Ga0307500, IMG submission 201362) | Soil microbial communities from Populus trichocarpa stands in riparian zone in the Pacific Northwest, United States - 14_S | ecosystem: Environmental > Terrestrial > Soil > Riparian zone > Trees... | reverse complement strand
GGCAGGGCAGCCAGCGCTGCCGGCAGGGAGCTTGGGGACGGTGAAGACCGACATCGCACGCACATTCGCGGCGTTGAATGCGACCAACGAAGCGATTCTGTACGCCAAATCACCGGAAGAACTGTACGCGAAGGTCTGCGAAGCCGCATTCTCGGTTGGCGACTTCCTGGCCGTGGCGGTTTTCCTGCTGGAGCCGGAAACCAATCTGCTGCGCTTCGCCGCCGGTTTTGGCGACGACGTTCCGCGCCTGAGCAGCATCGACATTTCGATCGTGGCCGGTACGCCTGAGGGTTCCGGGGTCTCCGGGCAGGCCTTCCGTAATCGGAAGCTATGCGTCAGCAACGATTTTCTGAACGACCCGTGCTCGCTGCCCTGGCGCGAGGGAGCCAGAGCCGGGCACATAGGTGCGGCAGCGGCGCTGCCGCTGATCCGCAATGGCGAGAGTGTCGGCGTGCTGCTCGTTTCACGGCGTGAGCCGCACTCGATCGACGGGCAGATCGTCGCGATGCTGGAGCGGGTTTCGGCAAACATTTCGTTTGCGCTCGACAATTTCGAACACGAGGCCGCGCGCAAGAGCGGCGAACGCGTGACACGGCGGTTGAACCGGATGTTCGGCGCCATCAGCGCGACCAACGAAGCTATCTTGCGTGCCAAGACTGAACAGGAACTTTATCAGCGCGTTTGCGATGCCGCGGTATACAACGGCAAATCCGCAGCCACCGTGGTCCTGCTGGCGGAGCCGGACTCGATCTGGCTGAAGCCGGTCGCCGGGACGGGCGCCATCGTCGAACAGATCATGCGCGCGCCGTTCTCGATCGATGCCGAAAACGTGTATGGAACGGGCGTCTGCGGCAGGGCGTTCCGAACGCAGAAGCCGGCCGTCAACGACGATATCCTCAACTCGGCCCTGGGGCAGCCCTGGCATCAGACCGCGCGCGAGACCGGCGTCACCGCCTGCGTCGCGGTTCCCTTGATCAAGGCCGGCGAAAGCATCGGGGTGCTGATGTTCTTTGTCGGAAAATCCTGGGCGGAGGATGAAGAGATCATCGCGCTGATGGCGCGGATCGGGGAGAACGTTTCGTTCGCGATTGAAAATTTCGAGCGATCCGGCGAAAAGGCCAGAGCCGACGCCCAGAAGGAGCGTCTGGGGCGTATGCTGGCGGCGCTCAGCGCGACCAACGAAGCAATCGTTCGTGCAACGTCGCGGACGGAGCTGTTCGAACTGGTGTGCGAAGCTGCCGCGAAGGGCGGCCGGTTCAACTCGACCAGCATTCTCCTGGCGCGGTCGGACAGCGACTATACCGATATGGTTGCCGTAGCGGGGCCAACGGCCCACAACATGCGCCGGGTCAAGGTTTCCATCAACGCGGATCATCCGGAAGGGCGCGGACTGTGCGGCAACGCGTTTCGTTCCCGCCGGGCCTGCATCTCCAACGATATGCGCGCGGACACCCGTGGATCGGCGTTTCATCAATTCATCCACAGCGATGGCGCCATGGCTGGCGCGGCATTCCCGCTGATGGTTTCCGGCCGGGCGGTCGGCGTGATGTTCTTCATTTCCTCCGAGAAGGATACGTTCACGCCTGAATTCGCCGAACTGCTGCAGCGGCTCACCGACAACGTGTCGTTTGCGATCGCAACCTTCGATCGGGCCGACGAAAAGGCGAGGACCGAAAGTCAGAAGGAGAGCCTGACGCGAATGTTCGCCGCGCTCAGCGCAACCAACGAAGCCATCATGCGGGCCAAATCCCGCGACGAACTGTTTGACATGGTGTGCGAGGCGGTGGCGAACGGCGGCCGGTTCACCTCGACCACTATCGCGCTGGCCACTGCCGGCAGCGATCTGCTCAGGATCGTCGCCGCCGCGGGCCCGGCTGCCGAGACGACGCGTCACGTCAGGTTGTCGGTGGACGAAGCCCGTCCTGAGGGCCGCGGGCTCAGCGGAACGGCGTTTCGAACCAGGCGGCCTTGCATCACCAATGATTATGTGACCGACCAGCGCGTCGCCGCGTTCCAGGGCGTCGTCGGCACCTACGGCGCTCAGTCCGGCGCCGCCTTTCCGCTGCTGGTTCGCGGCGAGCCGGTCGGCGTCATGATCTATATGTCTCGGGATAAGGACACCTTCACGCCCGAGTTTTCCGAACTCCTGCAACGCTTGGCCGACAACGTGTCGTTTGCGCTGGAGAATTTCGACCACGCCGACGACAAGGCACGGACCGAGATCCAGAAGGAACGCCTGACGCGCATGCTGGCGGCGCTGAGTGCGACCAATGAGGCGATCATCCGCGCGACGTCGCGGGCGGAATTGTTCGATCTGGTGTGCGAGGCCGCGGCCGACGGCGGCAAGTTCACCTTGACCTCCATCGCGTTGAGAAAAACCGACAGCGACTATCTCGACGTCGTGGGGGCCGCCGGTCCGACCGGGCTCAGCGCGCGGCTGGCAACGATATCGGTCAATGAGATGCAACCCGAGGGACGCGGGCTGTGCGGCCAGGCGATACGCTCCCAGCGGCCCTGCATCATAAACGACTACCTTGCCGATCCGAACGCGGAGGCATTTCACCACAGGGCGCGGCTTGACGGCACGAATTCCGGCGCGTCATTCCCCTTGCTGGTGCAGGGGCAGGTGGTCGGCGCGATGTCGTTCATGTCGCTCGAGAAGGATACGTTCACGCCGGAGTTTGCGGAGCTGCTGCAGCGCCTCGTCGACAACGTGTCTTTTGCGCTGGAGAATTTCGACCATGCCGACGACAAGGCAAGAACCGAGGTGCAGAAGGAGCGCCTGACGCGTATGCTGGCGGCGCTGAGCTCAACCAACGAAGCGATCATCCGCGCGACTTCGCGGGCGGAGCTGTTCGAACTGGTGTGCGAAGCAGCTGCCAAAGGCGGCAAATTCACCTCGACCTCGATCATGCTGATGAAGCCGGATGACGACTTCCTCGATGTCATCGCCGCCGCCGGTCCAACCGCCGCCAGCGCGCTGCAGGTGCGTGTCTCGGCCAGCGTCATGCGCCCCGAGGGACACGGGCTCTCCGGCAGGGCGATCCGTTCGCGACAGGCCTGCATCGTCAACGATTACCTGGCCGACTCCAGCGTTAAAGCGTTCCACGACAGAGCGCGCCGCGATGGCGCCAATTCCGGCGGCGCGTTCCCCCTGTTCGCGCAGGGGCGCGTGGTCGGCGTCATGATTTTCATTTCCCTTGAGAAGGAAACGTTCACGCCCGAGTTTGCCGAGCTGTTGCAGCGGCTGGTCGACAACGTATCTTTCGCGCTGGAGAATTTCGACCGCGTCGATGAAAAGGCCAGGGCCGACGAGCGCATCGAGTATCTGGCATCGCATGACAGCCTCACGCATCTGCCGAACCGGGAAATGTTCAACGGCATGCTGCGCCGCGCGATCGATGCCGCCGCGCGCTACCAGCGGCAGTTTGCCCTGCTGTTCATCGATCTCGACCGGTTCAAGGTCATCAACGACTCGCTGGGGCATGACGCCGGCGACATGCTGCTGGTGGAGATCGGCGGCAGGCTGCGCCGTGCGCTGCGCTCGAGCGATGTGGTGGCGCGGCTCGGCGGCGACGAGTTCGTGGTCATTCTGGAGGAGGCCGCCGAGCGTCCCGAGGTCGAGCGCATTGCGGGCGACCTTCTTTCGATATTGAGCCAGCCGCTGCAACTCAGCGGACATGAGTGCCACACTACGGCCTCGATCGGGATCGCGATGTACCCGACCGACGGCACCGACATTCAGACGCTGACCAAGAACGCCGACATGGCGATGTATCTTGCCAAGGAAGACGGCAAGAACGGCTTCCGCTTCTTCACCAAGGAATTCAAGACGCAGTCGATCGAGCGACTGAAGCTGGAGAGCGCCCTGCGCCGCGCGCTGGAGCGCGACCAGTTCTCGCTGCACTATCAGCCCAAGATCGACATGGCGACCGGCCAGATCACCGGCGTCGAGGCGCTGCTGCGCTGGAATCATCCCGAACTCGGCACCGTGTCGCCGGGGCAGTTCATTCCGCTGGCCGAGGAAACCGGGTTGATCGTTCCGATCGGTCGCTGGGTGCTCAAGGAGGCCTGCGCGCAGAACATGGCCTGGCAGCGTCGCGGCCTGCGGCCGGTGACGATGGCGGTCAACCTGTCGCCGCGGCAGTTCGCCGATCCGCATCTGTTGCAGGATGTCGACGAGGCGCTGGTGGCCAGCGGCATGTCGGCGGTGCTGCTGCAGCTCGAAGTCACCGAGAGCATGGTGATGCGCAATGTCTCGCGCGCAATCAAGGTGCTGGATGCGATCCAGAGCCGCGGCATTCGCCTTGCGATCGACGATTTCGGAACCGGCTATTCGTCGATGTCGCTGATGAAGCAGTTCCCGATCGATACGATCAAGATCGATCGTTCCTTCGTTCGCGATTTGCCGATCGATTCCGAAGACCAGGCCATCGCGCAGGCGATCATCAGCATGGGCAAGGCGCTTGGCATGACCGTCATTGCGGAGGGCGTGGAAACCCTGGAACAGGAGGCTTTCCTGCGCAGCCACGCCTGCGACGAAATGCAGGGCTTTCTGTTCTCCAAGCCGCTGCCCGCCAAGCAATTGGCCGAGCTGCTTCGCGCCGAGCGACTGCTCGCCTCGCCGCCATTGCAGCCGGAAGCGGGGTCAGGGCTGAAAGGCGCTGTCGTCTGACGGCTGCGGATGCAGCTCGCGGACCCCTGGATCCGGAACTTCGGCTTTGCCCGGGAAGTCGTAAGCCCAAGGCACAGCCGTCTGGCCTGCGAAAGCGCCGAGGAAGACGTCCGCCGCGGCAGCATAAGTCGCCCGCTCCGGCAATCCGAGTTGGGCGCACCACTCAGCGGGGAGCGGCTGGGAGGAGGCGCGCAACTCAATCGCCGGCCCCCACCACCATGCCGGCGCCGGCGAGCGTTCCTGTTCAGGAACGGCCCGCCACGTGTTGTATTCGTCGATCATGCGTTCAAGTTGCAGTACCGCCGCCGGGTGCATTCCATCTCCTGACGTCTGATGATATCCGCATCCACGGTCAGCGCAATGCACGTCAGCCGGTTACTGGCGGCCATGCTGCCAGTGCGAGGTCACGTCGGCGCCCGATTTGTTCAGATGGACGTGCTGATCGACGTGGTCGACCCACGACAACGGAATGAAGTGATGGTGCTGCCCATCAGGCGAACTCTGTTTGGTCAGCTTGATCTTGTCGGTCCCTTCCAGATGGTCGACCTTGCCGACCGTCTTCTTGTCCGACGAGATGACGTCCATATGTTCCCGGATCTCCGAAGCAGAACCCATGTTTCATATCCCTGATCTGGTTGAGGGCATGAAACGCGCCGCCGCTGAAATGGTTGCTAGGTCGTCGGACCAGCATCCGGCAGGCCCAGCAGCCGGGCAGCATTGCCGCCGGCCACCAGCGCCATGTCTTTTTTGCTGACACCCTTGATCCGGCCGAGCAAGCCGACCGGATCCGGTTCCGCCATGTCGAAGGGATAATCGGTGCCGAGCATGATGTGATCGGCGCCCCAGATATCGATCAAATGTTTCAGTTCGCGCTCGTCGAACACGACCGTGTCGAAATAGAGCTTCTTCAGATACGCCGACGGCGGCTTCTTGATGGTGACGCGGCAATCCTCGCGATGCGCGAAGGCGTGATCGAAACGCCCCCAATAGCCGGGGATGTAGCCGCCGCCATGAGCGATGCAGATTTTCAGTTCTGGAAAGCGTTCGAGATAGCCGTCGAACACGAGGTGTCCGACACACAGCGCGGAATCCAGCGGATGTCCGATGGTGTTCGGAAAATAATGATCCTCCATGCGGCCGACCAGGCTGGTGCCGAACGGATGCAGGAAGATCATCACGCCGAGTTCCTCGACGCGGGCAAAGAATTTTTCCAGCCCGGCGCGGGTGAGATCGACGCCCCTGACATTGGTGCAGAGTTCAACGCCACGGAAACCAAGCTCCTTGACGGTGCGGTTCAGCTCAGTGACGGCCATGCCGGGGTCCTGCAGCGGGACAGTGCCCATGCCCATCAAGCGGTCGGGGTGTTTCGCCACCATGCCGGCGATGTGATCGTTGACCATGTGGCAGCTATCGCGCGCCACTTCGGGCGGCGCGGCATAGACGAAATGGCCGGGATAGGGCGAGATCACCTGCACGTCGATGCCGTCGCGGTCCATGTCGGCAAGGCGGGTGTCGAGATCGGTCAGCTTCGGAAAATCGATCTTGCCGCGCTGCGGCTGGATGCTTTTGGTGAGCGCGTTGACATGGGCGTTGGCGTTCGGCGTTTCGCCGCCGCCGGGAATCCCGGTCGCCTTCAGCACCATCGCGTTCGCTTCGGGCACCATGCAGTGGCAGTGAATATCGATGGTGCGCCACGGTTTGGACTTGTTATCCGAACGTTTCGGCGCGCTGCCGTGATCGGTCGCGGGGCCGCAGACTTTGCATTGAAACAGCATGAGATGCGCCGTGGAATAGTTGCGGGAATGGATTGGCGGCGCCGGGGTTATTTCTCTTCCGCCGCCGTTGACGTTGCCGGGCCTTCACCCATGATCAGGAGAACGGTGTCCTCATCCTTGGCGCCGTCCCAATGCACCTGCTTGCCGAAATGGGTGACGAGGCTGCCGGCCGGCATCGGCGTCGTGTTGGCGGGATCGAATTCCGGCCCCGAGCCGACCCACCACGTGCCCTGCAGCACGACGATGTAGCGATCATTGGGGTGGAAGTGCGGACGGCTGAAATGATTGCCCTTGGTCCATTTGTTGTAGACCATGTAGAAGCCGGGCTTTGTCGGATCGCCTACCACGACAGCGCTTTGCGCGCCGGAGGCGGTAACCGGGCCCCAGGGAATCTGGTCCGGCAATTTGTAGATGACGGCGGCCGGATTTAGCTCCGCCGCGGAAGAGGCGCCCAGCATGCCGGCGAAAACCAGCGGTGTCATGACGTATCGCCAGGATCGGGCTGCCGCGTTCATAGTTTCCTCCGTTGCCGTCTCGTGAGCTGAACTCATCTCTGTTGCCGCGATGCTAGCCGGTCTGCTTCCCGCGGAGCAAGGCGCGCAGGTGCATGCGTGATCGGCGGCAGCGAAAACGAAATGCCGCACAACGCAACTGCAGCATGGAAAACGGATTTACGCCGCGTGTCGCGGTGATAGGTTTCCACCCAACCAAAAGCAGCCATGGGAGGGCTACGTTCATGAAGCGTTTGTCGATACTTGCCGCCGGTCTGTTGATCGGCGCCGCCGCCGTTCAATTTTCCAGCGTCGCGTCCGGCCAGAGCGATGGCTGGGTGACGCTTGTCGATGACAAGAAGATGGGCGACTGGACCGAGGTCGGCAAAGCCAATTGGGCGATGCAGGACGGGGCGCTGGTCGCAGACAAGATCACCGAGGGCAAGGATCCCTCCTATCTCGTCAGCAAGGAATCCTACAAGGATTTCCAGATCAAGGCCGAGTTCTGGGCTGACGATGACGCCAATAGCGGCATCTTCATTCGCTGCGACCAGTCGGCCAAGATCGATGCCAAGATCTGCTACGAGGTCAACATCTTCGACAAGCGGCCCGATCCGACCTACGGCACCGGCGCCATCGTCGATGTGGCCAAGGTCGATCCGATGCCCAAGGCCGGCGGCAAGTGGAACACCTTCGAGATCACGGCCAAGGGACCGCATCTCGTCGTGGTGTTCAACGGTCAGAAGACCGTCGATGTGCAGGATTCAAAGCACGCCAGCGGTCCGTTGGCCCTGCAATACGGCTCGGGCGTGATGAAGTGGCGCAAGGTGCAGATCAAGCCATTATAGGCCCGTTGAGCGATCGCCTGCGCAGCTCCGCCTTAGTCGCGAACCGGCTCACCCGTCTTAGCGGGTGGGCCTTTTTGCGCCACGCCCAGGCGGTGCGAATGATCGTGGCCAGATTCGAATGGACGGGTGGAAGTTCAGCGTTGCGCGCGCTCCGAAACCATCCGGCCCGATGCAAGGCCCGATGTGTGTTCGGTAAGCCGCTGTCAGACGAAGAAAATTGCCGCGATGTGGAGGCGGTTCCACATCCGGGCAAATCTGTCACACATGCCGGGATTATGCGGACGTTCTCCCTGTGTTCGCGAGAGTTCATGATCGCCGGCGCGCCAGAGGCGTAGGCTCCGCTTCGGGACAGGGACTTACTGGTGAATGCTTTCTTGGGCGTATTCTTGGGGAGAGCCGACATGCCAGCCTATATCCATCATCACGACGACACCGAACCGGCCTTCGTCATCTGTCCGAGCTGCGTCGGACTTCCGATGTTTGTGCGCGACGTCGAGCCGCATTGGAGCATGGCGAAGATCGAATTCACTTATGAATGCGCCGACTGCGGCGCCGAGGTTCGCCGGACCATCGTGAAGCCGGACGTGCGGCATTAACTGCGATCCGTAGCTTCGTAGGGTGGGCAAAGCGAAGCGTGCCCACCATCTCGACGGCTGTCGCTGGATGGTGGGCACGCTGCGCTTTGCCCATCCTACGAACCCAAATCAAACCTGCCGCACCACGCCCGGCCTGCCCGGATCGCATTCGAGTTCGCCGCGATCCCACTTCGCTGCGATCGCCGCGGCCTCATAGGTGCTTTGCAGGAAATCGAGCAGCGCCTTGTCTGGATCGGATGCCGTTCGTACAGCGTCGTAGGGCAGGATGAATTCGCCGAGCGCTTCGCTGAAGAACGCCGCTTCCGGTCGCACCTTCGCCGCGCGAAAGCCCGGCGGCTCGGGATAGGCATAGCAATAGAACGCGGGATAATCGATCGCGCCGCTGCCCGGCCAGAATCCGGCGCTGCTGACTTCGTGTGAATAGGCCTCGTGGGCGACCGCATCGGGCAGATTCGGCACGCCGCCGGGATGGCGCGGCGCACGACGGCCCGAGAAGCGCGTCACCGCGAGATCGAAACTGCCCCAGAAGAAATGCACCGGGCTTGCCTTGCCGAGGAAGCCGGTGCGGAATTGCTTGAAGACACGATCGCTGTTGACGAGGATTTGCAGGAAGCGTCCGACGGCATCGGGATCGTAGGAAGCGTGCGCGGTATCCTCGGAAAATTTTACCGGATCGGGCAGTTCGTTCGGCATCTCGTCGATGGCAACGGCAATGCCGAGTTCGGCAAGCGCGGCCAGCGTGGCGGCATGGAAACTGGCGACGGAGTGACCCGGCAGCGCAAAGTCCCGGTGCGCGCCGTCGCTGGTCGCGATGCGCAAGCGATGGTCCACGAAATCGAAATCGATTTGAAACGTCCGCGCGCCGTCCGGCACCGGCGACGTCGTCAATCCGCGCGGCGTGACATAGAGCGTCACATGCCAGGAATGATTCAACCACGGTGATTTGGTCAACCGGATCTTGCCGACGATCTGGGTCCAGAGTTGGACCGTCGCACAGGTGTCACGCCACGCCGCGGTCGGCAATTCCGGCCACGGGGTTTGCGAATTATTGCTCATGCTGGACCCCTGCGCGTGCCGCCCCTGAAGGCAGAAGGCCTACCACGAATTCATGAGGCCTCTAGAGACCACGCCTCACGATTTCGTGCATTCGGGGCAGCGCCGCACGCCGCGCGAGACGCGGAAGAGACTTCGGCACCACCAGCGCCGCGCCATCGCCTGCAGCGGCCGGCGTGCCAGTTGAGCGATAAAGAGAATTTCGACCATGCCAAATCCATCGTCCCCTCGGCGATAGATAGGGCGGCAATCCTCGCGGAGAATGCCGCCCCTGTCGCATCAGCCATGCAGTTTATTGGCCGTTTCTGCGATCGCGCGCCCCTGATAGCGCGCCCCGGCGAGTTCGTTCTCGCTCGGCTGGCGGCTGCCGTCGCCGCCGGTGATCGTGGTGGCGCCGTAGGGCGAACCGCCGGTGACTTCGTCGAGCTTCATCTGGCCGGCAAAGCCGTAGTTCAGGCCGACGATGGTCATGCCGAAATGCAGCAGGTTGGTGATGACAGAAAACAGCGTGGTTTCCTGCCCGCCGTGCTGGGTCGCCGAGGATGTAAAGGCGCCGCCGACCTTGCCGTGCAACGCGCCCTTGGCCCAGAGGCGGCCGGCCTGGTCGAGGAAGTTCGCCATCTGCGACGCCATCCGGCCGAAGCGCGTACCAGTACCGACGATGATGGCATCGTAATTGGCGAGGTCTTCGATCTTGGCGATGGGGGCGGGCTGATCGAGCTTGTAATACGAAGCCTTGGCGACCGCTTCGGGCACCAGCTCCGGCACGCGCTTGACATCGACGGTGGCGCCGGCGTCGCGCGCGCCCTGGGCTATGGCATTCGCCATCGCTTCGATGTGACCGTAGGCGGAATAATAGAGCACGAGTACTTTCGACATGATGGTTTTCCTTTTGGGTTTGGGCTTGATGTGAAGTGTTCGAGAAAAAAATCAGTCGTCATGCCCGGGCTTGTCCCGGGCATCCACGTCTTGCTTGTGTCCAAGACGTGGATGGCCGGGATGACGCCCGGCCATGACGGGCAGGGTGCGTCCGCGCTGAGCTACGCCGCGTCGACCAGCACCAGTTCGGAATCCTCCAGCGCCGTAATCGTCAGCTTCGCCTCGTTGCGGATCGCAGCCCCGTCGCGGGCGTTGACGCGCACGCCGTTGACCTCGACGCTGCCGGCCGCCGGCACCAGATAGAGGTTACGCGCCTTTTGCGGTGCGTATTCCGCGCTCTCGCCGGCCTTCAGCGTGGTGGCGAGCACCCGCGCATCGGCCCGGATCGGCAGTGCATCGTTGTCGCCTGCAATGCCGCTGGCGATGGTGACGAGCTTGCCGGAGCGATCCGACTTCGGAAACGGTTTGGCGCCCCAGGTCGGTTGGCCGCCCTTCGTCGTCGGCTCGATCCAGATCTGGAAAATCTTCGTCTTCGAAGGCTCCAGATTGTACTCGGAGTGACGAATGCCGCTGCCGGCGCTCATCACCTGCACGTCGCCGGCCTCGGTCCGGCCCATGTTGCCGAGCGAGTCCTGGTGCGTGATCGCGCCTTCGCGAACATAGGTGATGATTTCCATGTTGGCGTGGGGATGGGCGGGAAAGCCGGTGTTCGGCGCGATCTCGTCATCGTTCCACACCCGCAAGGACCCGTGACCCATATTGTCGGGATCGTAATGGCTGCCGAACGAGAAGTGATGCTTTGCCTTCAGCCAGCCGTGATCGGCGCCGCCGAGTTTTGCAAAAGGTCTGAGTTCGATCATAGGATATTCCTTCGTTGAAAGTTTTTGAATGAGGCGGTCGGGCGGCATGCGCCCGGCCGTGCATTGCGTGGGTTGGATCAGGCGCCGAAACCGCCGTCGACGTTGAGCACCGTGCCGGTCACGAACGAAGCCTCAGGGCTCGCGAGGAACAACACGCCGGCGGCGATTTCTTCGGCGGTGCCGAAGCGTTGTAGTGCGTGCTGGGTGCGCTGGGCTTCGGCGAAGTCGCCGCCGTCCTTCGGATTCATGTCGGTGTCGATCGAGCCCGGCTGCAGCACGTTCACGGTGATGCCGCGCGGTCCGAGGTCGCGTGATGCGCCCTTGGAGTAGCCGACGATCGCAGCCTTGGTGGCGGCATAATCGGCAAGACCGGGGAACGAGGCGCGGGTGGCAATGCCGGAGCCGATCGTGACGATACGGCCGCCGTCACCCATCAGCTTCGACGCGGTGCGGATCGCGGTGATGACGCCGTGCACGTTGATCTCATCCTGGCGGGCGAGTGCCACGGTGTCCGTATTGGCGTCATCGATCGGGCCACCGACGGCCACGCCTGCATTGTTGACGAGGATGTCGAGCCGGCCAAAATCGCTGGCGACGTTCTTCACCAGCTGGTCGACATCGACGGCGGAGGCCTGGTCGGCCTTGTAGGCGCGGGCGTTGACGCCCTTGGCCTTCAACTCGGCGACGACGGCTTCCGCCTTGTCCGGGGAGGCGACATAGCTGATGGCGACGTTGGCGCCTTCGGCGGCGAGGGCGCGGGCGGATGCCGCGCCGATGCCGCGCGAACCGCCGGTGACGAGGGCTACCTTGCCTGAGAGCTTCTTGGTCATTGGATTTCTCCGTTGCTTGAATTCCGATGACCATTGGATATGCCGCCCGGCATGGTATAGAAATAGAAACTATTGAAACTCATTGTTTCCAAAAACGAGCCTTGAGGGCGATCCAGATGTCAAAGCTCCCGGATTTCGAGGCGCTGGCGATTTTCGCGAAAGTCGTGGAGTTGCGGTCGTTTGCGGCGGCCGCGACCGAACTGGCGCTGTCCAAGGCCACGGTGTCCAAGGCGGTCAGCCGGCTGGAGCAGCGGCTCGGCGCGCGGCTGTTCAACCGCACCTCGCGGCGGCTGGCACTGACCGACGCCGGTCAGAAATTGGCCGAGCGCGCGACGCAGCTATTGGCCGACGGCGAAGCGGCCGAGAACGAAGCCTTGTCGCAATCGATGGCGCCGCGCGGGCTGGTGCGCCTTGCGGTGCCGATGACGTTCGGCGTGAAAGCCGTGGCGCCGTTGCTGCCGGAGTTTCTCGCAGCCTTCCCGGAAGTCTCGATCGATCTTCATCTGAGCGACGCGACGGTGGACCTGATCGGCGAGGGCTTTGATGCCGGCCTGCGCATCGCGCGACTGCCGGATTCTTCCCTGATCGCGCGGCGGCTGTGCGCGATGCCGCGCTACACCGTGGCGGCGCCTTCCTATTTGAAGCGCCATGGCAGGCCGACGCATCCGATGCACCTCGCCCAGCACAAATGCTTTGGCTACGCCTATCTCTCCACGCCTGGCGTCTGGCACTACACCAATTCGGCCGGCGAGCAGGCCAGCGTCCGGCCGGCGGGCCAGCTCCGCGTCAACAATGGCGAGGCGCTGTTGCCGTCTGTCATCGCCGGCCTTGGCATCGCCGATTTGCCGGAATTCATCGTCGGCGACGCCATCGCCTCCGGCGAGGTCGAGGTGATCCTGAAAGGCTGGCACCAGCCCGAAGGCGCCGTGCATCTGGTCACCCCGCCCGGCGGCCCGCGCCCCGCGCGCGTCGAAGTGCTGGCGGAGTTTTTGATGAAGCAGTTCGCGAAGGGAAAGAAGCGGCTTTCTTCACCCGCCCCTTGAGGGGGCGGGTCGGCTCACATGGAGCGTAGCGGAATGTGGGACGGGGCGGGGTGAAGGTCTCTCAACGCGATCACTGTTAGACGTGGAGGGACCGTCACCCCGCCCCGCCGCGCGTTGCACGCGCGTCGACCCGCCCCCTCGAGGGGCGGGTGGGACCGTGCACACTATCGCCAGATGCATTGAATAAGCTAGGCTGCCTTCAACAACGAAAATAATCCGGGAGGCACCCACCCATGAACCGCCGCGAACTTCTCAAGGCTGCTGCCGCGCTGCCGCTGGCGCAACCCGCGCTCTCCAACGCCGCCGTCGCCCAAACTCCATACCCCTCGCGCAACATCACCATGATCGTCCCATTCCCGCCGGGCGGCCAGGCCGATCTCGCGGCGCGACCGGTCGCGTTGGCGCTGGAGCGGATTCTCGGCAAGCCCGTGATCGTCGACAACCGCGCCGGCGGTGGCGGTGGTTCGGTCGGCAATGCGGCGGCGGCGCGGGCCGAGCCCGATGGCCACACGTTGCTGATGACGCTGTCCTCGCTTGCCGTGCTGCCGGAAGCTGACCGGCTGTTCGATCGCCCGGTGGCGTATGAAGTTTCGCAGTTCGCAGCCGTAGCGCGCGTGCTCGCCGATCCGACGCTGCTGGCGGTGCCGGCGTCGGCGCCGTGGAAGACGCTGCAGGAATTCGTCGACGACGCCAAAAAACGTCCCGGGCAGATTCCCTACGGCTCGTCCGGTCCCTACGGCACGCTGCATGTGGCGATGGAGATGTTTGCGGCGAGCGCCGGCATCAAGCTGCTGCACGTGCCGTTCCGCGGGGCCGGCCCGGCATTGACTGCGCTGCTGAGCGGCACCGTGCAGGCGGTGGCGTCAGCGCCGGGTACGCTGAAACAGCAGGTCGATGACGGCAAGATGCGGGTGCTCGCCAACTGGGGCGCCGAGCGCGTCAAGAGTTTCCCCGACCTGCCGACGTTCAAGGAGCTCGGCTACAAGGACGTCGAGTTCTACATCTGGGCCGGACTGTTCGCGCAAGCAGCCTTGCCGGCGCCGATCATGACGCGATTGCGCGAAGCGATGGCGGAAGCCGTGAAGGCGCCCGAGGTGATCAAGACGTTCGAAACCGCGGGCAGTCCCGTCGCCTATCAGGACGCGCCGGAGTTTTCAAAATTCGTCGCGGAAGACAGCGCGCGGCTGGTCGCGGCGGTGAAGAAGATCGGCAAGGTGGAGTAGAGCGTTTTCAAGCGAAGTGGAAACCGGTTCGCGTGAAGAAAACGCGTCAAAACTTCAGGGGAACCGCTTCACATTCTTTTGTTTGCACCAACGTCGCGCGGCCGCATTCATTCTGCAGGCTTGATGCTCATCGCCGCGCGGAACCCCCGCGTCAATTGAAAACCGAAAAGAAAGGACTTGATCCATGCAAACGCAGCGGATTGTCCTCAGCCTTGTCGTTGCGGTCGCCGGCATTGGCGCCGTTAGCTCCGCATCGTCGCAGGAATATCGCGGAACCTGGGAACAGCAGATGGCCTGCACGCCCGACGTCTGGCGTCTCTGCAGCGACCAGGTCCCGGATGTCGGCAGGATCGTGACATGTTTGCGGCAGAACACGCCGCAGCTTTCAAGCAATTGCCGCGCGGTATTTGAAACGAACGCCGAACAGCAGCAGGCCAATCGCGCGCCGCCGCAACGCGCACCGCAGCAGGCGGCGCCACGCGGCCGCGCTTCGCAACAAATGCAGCCGCAGGCGGTGCAGCCGCCGCCGCGGCCGTTCTATGAGGAAGACGAATAGATCGCGGCTTCCGGCGCGGGCCTGAGTTCGCACACGTCGACCCATTCGGCGCCGGTCAGCTCTGCCATCCGCGTTGGCGTAATCTTCACCGCGCTGTGGGTCGAGCCCGCGGCCGGCACCACGATGTCGAACGCCTGCAGCGAGACGTCGCAATAGACCGGCAGCGGCGTCTTCAGTCCGAACGGACAGACGCCGCCGACCTCATGGCCGGTGATCTCGGCGACTTCCTCGAGGCCGAGCATCTTCGGCTTTCCCCCGAACAGCGCCTTCACCTTCTTGTTGTCCATCCGCGAGGTGCCGGCGGCCACGATCAGCACCACGCGCTCGCCAATCCGCAAGCTCAGCGTTTTGGCGATCCGCGCCGGCTCGACGCCATAGGCTTCGGCGGCCAGCGTGACGGTGGCGGAACTCATTTGGGATTCGATCACGGAGATATCGGGCGCCTTTTCTGCGAAGAAGGCGCGGACGGACTCAAGACTCATTTCAGGACCTTATGGCAGACACCAGGGCGGGCAGTTCGGCGAGGCCGTGGATGCGATGATCGGGCACGACGCCGAGTTCGTCCATCTGGGTACGCAACGCCCAAAACATCGTCAATGGCGGCAGCGTCTCGCTTTCGAGGCAGGCGAGCGCCATCGCTTCCGGCGTTACCCGCTCGATCCAGGCGACGTTGAGCCCGAACGCCTTGGCCCCGCAGGCGTCCCATGGATTGGAGGAGATGAACAGCACCTCAGTGGGCGGCACGTTCAGCACCTCCTCGATCAGCATGTACGCTTCGGGGCTTGGCTTAAAGATCTTTTTGGCGTCCACGCTGATGACCGCATCGAGCAGCCGGTCGAGCCCGCTGTTGCGCACCAGCGCGTTCAGCATGTCAGGGCTGCCGTTGGACAGGATCGCAAGCTTGCGGTCCTTCATCGCGGAAAGCGCCGCCAGCGCATCCGGATAGAGATCGAGATGCAGATATTTGTCGATGATGCGCGCGAAGCTGTCGTCGTCATATTCGAGCCCGAGGCTGTCAAGCGTGTAGGTCAGCGCGTCGCGCGTCACTTCGGCGAAATCCCGGTAGTGCCGCATCAGCGAGCGCAGCCAGGTATATTCCAGCTGCTTGATGCGCCAGACTTGCGTGATGATGTCGCCGTAGCCAGGGAACGCATCCTCGGTGACGTCGGCCACCGACTGGACGTCGTAGAGCGTGCCATAGGCATCGAAGACGATTGCTTTGATGGTCACTGGCCTGGCACCTTTCCGCCGATCGTGGCGTCGAGAAACTCATGCAGCGCCACGGCCGCTTGATCCGCCGCCGATTGATTGAATTCGAGATGATGACCCGAAATTTCCAGCGGGATCTTCAGGCCCGGCACGTCGAATGCGTGATAGGCGTCGGGATACACGATGAGTTTGATCGGAATGGCACGGTCCTTCTGGCGGGATATCCCCCAGCCGTCGCGTCCCGCCACCAGGTTGCGGCACTCTTCCGCCGAATTCAAATCGTCGCGTTCACCGATCAGGATCAGCGTGGGAACGGTCAGGTCGCCCTTCAGTCCGGCGCAAGGTGGGTAGAACGCAACCGCGGCGCGGAACTTGTTTGACGACGCGTGCTCGGCAATACCGCGTTCGACCGACGACAGAACGAAGAAGCCGCCCATCGAGAAGCCGACTGCGGCGACGCGCGCGGGATCGACGGACGGTTGCTGCGCCAGAAAGTCCAGTGCCCGGTAGGCGTCGGCCCCGAAATCGGTTGATATGCTGTTGTCTCTGCAGGTGGTCTTGATGCCGCGCGGACCGAAGCTGTCGACCGAGAGCGAAGCATAGCCCCAGGACGCGATCCGCTTGCCCCAACGTTCGTCGATATGTCGCCAGTTGCCGCTGCAGCTATGCAGCAGGACCACCGCAGGCGAGGGGCCCGTCCCGTTCGGATGCCTCAGATACCCCTGCAGCGGATGCGAACTCGCCAGCGGCGTTTCGAGTTCAACGATGGTGCCGCCGGATTGAGATCGAGCTGCGGAACATGCAGCCGCATATCCGATCAAGAGTGCACTGGTGAAGACAGCGATTTTGGTGAGTTTCATCACGCACCACCATCTCTACGGCCCGCCCCCGCGAAACTGACTTATATACCCAAAATCTTCCTGGCGTTGGCCTTCAATACCTTCGGCCTGATCTCTTCCCGGATGTCGAGTTTTGCAAAATCCGCCAGCCAGCGGTCCGGCGTGATCACCGGCCAGTCCGAGCCGAACAGCATCTTGTCCTGCAAAATCGAGTTGATGTAGCGCACCAGAATCGGCGGGAAATATTTCGGCGACCAGCCGGAGAGGTCGATATAGACGTTCGGCTTGTGGGTCGCGACCGACAGCGCCTCTTCCTGCCAGGGGAAGGAGGGATGCGCGAGGATGATCTTGAGGTCGGGGAAATCCGCGGCCACGTCGTCCATGTACATCGGGTTGGAATATTTCAGCCGCATCCCCATGCCGCCGGGCATGCCGCTTCCAACGCCGGTCTGCCCGGTGTGAAACAGCGCGATCGCGCCGCCGTCGTTGATTGCTTCATAGAGCGGATAAGCCATGCGGTCGTTGGCGTAGAAGCCCTGCATGGTCGGATGGAATTTGAAGCCGCGGACGCCGTATTCCTCGATCAGCTTGCGCGCCTCGCGCACGCCGAGCTTGCCCTTGTGCGGATCGATCGAGACGAACGGGATCAGGACGTCGAGATTGTCGGACGCGACTTCCAGCATTTCGTAATTGTTGTAGCGGCGGAAGCCGGTCTCGCGCTCGGCGTCGACCGGGAAGATCACGGCCGCGATGTTTTTCGAGCGGTAGTAGGCCGCGGTTTCCGGCACGGTCGGCGGATGCTTGTTCGGCGATTTGAAATAGTCGGCCATGCGCTCCTGAAAATCGTCATAGCCGTCGTCGCCATGCAGGCCGCAGGGCTCTTCCGCGTGGGTGTGGATGTCGATCGCGACGACTTTTTCGATATTGGGCAGTTTGAGCTTGGGCATCTGGCTTCCCCGCGCTTGATTTTTGGGTCTGGAAAATTGATTATACTATATAACAAATTCCGCAAGGCGGCAGAAGCAAAAGAGCAAGAACGGGGAGCGTGGCATGGCCAAAGTCTCGTCTGAGGGCCCTGCGGCCTTCGAGACCGATTTCTGGAAAGACGCCAATCTGCGCAAGGTCTGGGACGACATCGTTCCCGGCGAGCCGCGCAACACCATTCCCTACACGCTGACCAGAGAGGCGATCGAACTGTACTGCAAATCGGTCGGCGAGGATCATCCGATCTATTTCGACGAGGCCTACGCCAAGACCACCCGATATGGCGGGCTGATCGCGCCGCCCTCGATCCACATCCTGCTGATGTTCTCCTGCACGCCGGCGGATGACTGGATGCGCTCGCCGGGCACCGTCAATGCCGGGCAGTCCTGGAGCTACAATATTCCGGCACGCCCGGGCGACGTCATCACCTTGCAGGCCCGAGCGCTCGACAAATTCATCAAGCGCGAGCGGCTGTTCGTGGTGCACGACAACGTGTTCTTCAACCAGAAGGGCGATGTAATCTGTTCCGGCCGTGGCTGGACGATTCGGCCGATGTGAGAGGGGAGCGATCCATGACGACCACGTTCGAGAATCTCTCCGCCGGCGACGTCATCGACGGCCCCAAATTCGCCGTCAGCCGCGAATCCATCCGCCTGTTCTGCGATGCCTCGCTCGACTACAACCCGCTGCATCTCGACGACGACTACATGAAGGGCAATTTCGGCAAGACCCATTTCGGCGGCATCATCATGCACGGCATGAACAATTTCGGGCTGATCTCCCGGATGCTGACTGATTGGGCCTATCCGGCGGGCGCGATCCACCGCCGGTTGGAAACAAGGTGGGTCAAGCCGGTCCGGCCCGGAGACACCATCCAGCCGTCCGGAATCGTCAAATCGAAGCAGACGACCCAGAACTCGCGCTGGGTCCTGATCGACGTCATGGTCAAAAACCAGGCGGGCGAGAAGGTGGCCACCGGCGAGGCGATGGTGGAGTTTCCGGACTAGGAGGCAGGGCGGGACAGTGAATCCGCCGCTCTCGGCGGCTTCATCGAGGGAGTGTGCGATGGCAGCGCCTGCACCGCGCTATCACGGAATTCTTCAGGGGTGCAGTCCGTCACCGTCATTTCACGAAAACGGTCTGCACGTGATGTAGGCGAGCCGCATAGGCGATGCTACCAATCGTTGTTACCGTTAAGTTGATGGCTTCTGCTCAGTCGATGGCTTCTGCTCAAGAGACAGGTTCAAACCGTACTCTTTGTTCAAGGCGACCTGAAGCCTTTGCAGTAATGCCCAAGCTTCCTTGGCATCATCTTCGGTTCGCTTCATCATCCCCGCAATCAACGAATCTAACGCAACCATCTTCGGCTGAAGAGTCTTCATTTCTTCCGGTGTGAATTGTGCTCTGCCGAGGCTTCCTGTCATTTCATCGGCCTTCAGGGTGCTGGTCAGCGCATTTCTATCAGCTCTATACATCGCAAAAATATCGAGAAGCGAATTGTGAATGTCGTCGAAGGGCCCGACCTCATTGAATAAACTGAAGTCTAGGCGCAAGATTTCGGTAAGTTCCTTCGGCTCAAAATGAACTTTGCTTGGCAAATTTGCTAGAGGCATAACTAAGGCCCAGGGAGGAGCGCTAACGTTATCTGCTTTCGCACGCGCGAACGAGTTATCGAGGCTGCGCCTTAGGATTTCTATCGTGGAGGCGATCCGCATCATTTTGGTGAACAAGTTCAAGCCCAGCGCACGTCTTTCCTCTCGTTTATCTGCCTCCTTTTGTCGTCTAGCTTCAGCAAAAGCATTTCGTTGGAGTAGATACGAGACCGTCGCACTGATTACCGCGCCAAAGACGATACTGCCCGCCGCAGACCAAGATACGTTACTAAAAAGGCTAGCCAGCACATTCCACACGGCAGCACCCTTTGGTTAAGTAACATTCCTTCACGTTCTAGCACCACCATCCAGCCTACCGGAATCATCAAGTCGAAGCAGGTGACCAAGAGTTCGCGTTGGTGTTGATCGACTTCATGGTGAAAAACCAGGCCGGCGAAAAGAAATTACGGTGACAGTGCACGAAACTCTTACTGGAGTTGAGTGCACTGTCACCGTAATAGCCAACGGGTTCGCGCCTGGCGCGGCCCCCTGGCTCGATGGTGACAGTGCATTCAATTGCAATGCTCGCTAGGGAAAGAGCGCGACGTATCAAGCGGATCAATTGAATGCACTGTCACCGCAATCTCCAAAAAGTCCGATGTATCGGGCACGCTAGGGCGTTGACTTTCGCAGTCTTAGTAATCATTCACTAGACAGTATATCACAG